>TARA_R100000654_G_scaffold68461_3_pt1 | contig 18232 bp, 27 predicted proteins | sample TARA_R100000654 | Tara Oceans TARA_R100000654 (sample SAMEA2622473) | marine metagenome | biome: marine biome (ENVO:00000447); feature: surface water layer (ENVO:00002042); material: "saline water (ENVO:00002010), including plankton (ENVO:xxxxxxxx)" | depth 5 m
TAAAGTAGCAAACTGCTTGCTGTGGAGTGTATCTGGCGTTCTTGTTGGTTGAGGTGGCGTAGGCGGTGGGGGTGGGCCGCCTGAACCTCTAATAATTTTCTTATTCATGCTGAAACTTGGTGCGTATCAACACCAGCTGAAATTACAACTGACCCGGTGAAAATTTCTCCATATACCAAAGGTACAGGAGTGCCAGCCCTGCTAGTATTTTGTGTGCCACTAAAACCGAATGAAATTCTTGGGTCATTAGGCGATGAAAATTCTGGCATTTTTGGCTTTGGAAAAAGCATATCTGAAACACCGCCAAGAACCATTGAAGCACCTATAGCACTAGTCAAAGTACCAATACCAGTTAATATACCACCTTTGACAGCGGCAGCACCTCCAAGACCAAAAGTACCAAACATACCAGCACCGGGAAAAAGGAAAGAAGCACCAATTAAAGCAGCACCAGTTAAAATTCTACCCATATTACCCCCCGCGCCAGTTACAACTGGGACAATATGTACTGTTGATTGGCCTATTGGGTCGTTTATTTGTGTTTCGTCTATCTGATCTTGGTTGATTAATACCTTATATGTATTGTCGGCCATGTGTTTTTCTAGCTCAGGAAAATTAGTTATAAGAAATCTCATAGTTTGGCCTACGCTATTAACGTGTGCCTCTAACTCTTCGTACCCTAAAAAATCTTTTAAAGGCCCATAAAATTTAATTTTCTTTAACATAACGTAGCCTTTTACCTGTACATTTTAACAGCCATTCAGAATATGGCTCTCTTGAACTCAGCCTATCGGCCAAATGGTGTAAAACTTCTCCACCTAAAAAGATTGCAACATGATTTAATCCGGGGTGCAAGATCGACATAAATAACAAATCGCCTTTTTCTAATTTTTCATCGGCCCTTAGTTCTCTAAAACCAGTACGCCAAGCGCAACTTTCAAACATTGGATTTTTTAAAAACTCTTCTGGGGTAACAGGTCTTTCCCAATCTCTAAGCTCAATATTTTTTTCTTCTTTATACCAATCTCTGACAAGGCTCCAACAATCTGTTACGCCCCAACACCAAGGACGACCAATTAGAGGGGGTTTGTAACCTGTAGGCTCACAATATCCCCATTTTTCTGTTTTTGGATTAACAATATGCCAAGGAATCCCACTATCTTCACAACTGATCTTATCGGCCTCGCTGGGGGCTGGGGGCGTACTTGGGTGTGAATGTACTATCGCAACGATTTCACCCGCGTTATCGGCCTTTACATAGTCAACCGGGTCCAAAATAAAACATTGTTGTTGCGTCATAGATAAATTTCCGCAAGGAAAATATGTTTTTTTCCCTTTTTTAATAATCAACAAACCTACACTTTCTTTAGGGTCTTGCTCCTTTGCGTGTTCTAATGCCGCAATTTTCCAATCCATTATCCAGTAACCAAACCGATTGAAGGAAACTCAGCCCGAGTGCATTGTCTTTTTGGTGCTCTAACGCCAGCCATGTCACTTGGGGCGGCTAATTCAAAACTGACAACTTCTCTGTTTTCTGATGCTTTTCTATCAATCTGAAATATTTCTCTTGGGTATTCTGCCGTTGGGTCTGGTGTACCTAGTGGATTGACTTGAGTTGTTGTAGAGCTAGTTGTTGTTGAAGTTGTAGTATTAGGATTATTCATTGTGATTGTATTACCCATAGCATTTCCATGGACTGTACAGTAATATCTCAAATCTGATGGTGCATCTGGATATGGAGGTTGAAAAGTTACAGAACTGCCAGCAGAACCTTGCGTTCCAGCAACAGTAACGCCTGTTGAATATGAATCACCTGAATTTCGTTTTATTCTTAGTGGGTGTCCACTATTTGAAGAATCTGACTGATCAAAAATGTAAGTTGACCCACGTTTCATAGTTATAACTGGATTATTTACACCATTCAAAAGAAATATATTTACACCTCCGACATTTTGAACCGTTACCGTATAAGTAACTGTCTCTCCGTCTGCTGGGTCGGCAATCGTTGTTGTGGTAGTGGTTGTAGTAACTGTAGGTTCAAAGTTGATAGCGTCCAAAAATTTTGCCTGTGTCCTGATTCTTGTAAAAGTTGCCCCGGTCAAATCATTACCAACAGTTGTACCATTTACGTTTAAAAGTATTGCTGAAATAGTTCCCAAGGCATTACTTATTGTGACGGTAGGGCGTGGAATCTGGCCACGCTTGTATGCAAAACCCTCCGCTTCAACTGGAAACCTTAAATACTCATTGCCAGCCCAGACAATTTTTCCATTTGCATTAAGGTTAGAACCAGCGTGAAATCTATAGGTTGTTGCGGAACCATGTAGCGTTGCATCGGTTGTGATTGTGAAAAGCTCAATTACAGCACTAGGATTGACGTTCTGTAAATCGCTAATAATACCCGCTGTACTCAAGGCTCAAACACCTCCCGAAACGTAGTATTAATTCTTGCTCTGTTTAAATAAGTTATAGTTTTTGACCAACTATCACAAACAAATTTCTGGCTTGATGATTCTCCCGGTGCTGTGAAATCGAAACTCGCATTATCGCTTGCTCTTGCGTCCAAAAATGTTTCTATTGTATCTGCGTCCGTTTCGCTGACTTCAAATGTAAGTGTATAAATTTTGGGGTTTTTATGCGCTGCAAGGCCAAATGTAATTCTATGCTCGTAACCGTCAGCAAACTGTATAACTTTTTTTACTGGGGAACTACGTTTGACAACGCCATATTGAGGATTGATCGAGGGAAAAGTAGCCATTATGCCAATAAACCTCCGGGTCTTTGCTGTCTAATTAGTTCTGATTGTATAGCAGATGCTAGAACCCTGCCAAAGTCTCCCGCCCTTTGATTGTCTCCTTGGACGTTTGAACCGCTTGCATCTACATTAACCACGATACTTGTACCGCCTCCGCTATTTGGACTAACCATACCGCTAGAACTTGGTGTAAATATCTCTGGACCTCTTTCTCCCACCATATAACTAGAGCCTCTCACAACCCTCCCACCGAGAGAACGGCCACCACTTAAACTAAAGAAATCACCAATACCGCCGCCCAAACTCCCGAGGAAAGCGTTTACACCATATTGAATCAAAGACCTCTGAATCTGGTTAAAGACAGATGAGGCGACCTCTCCAAGGGTTCTAGTGCCATTTATTGCGCCTTCGATCGCATCAACCAAACCTGAACGTATTGACATCGACAAATCAGTATAAAGTTTTGTTAGCTCGGTAACTTGGTCAAACTCTACGCTGTTTTTGCTTAAAATCTGATCTATTAGAGACATTCTATCTTTAATTTTCGTGTTGGTATCGTCCTCTGTATCAACTACAGCGGTTTTTGTAGCTAAAATTTCAGCTTCCCTTACTGCAATTAATTCCAATAGATTTCCTGTTATTGCTATAACTTCCGTTGCTGCCGGCGCATTTGGGTTGCCGGGTCTAATTCTTCGCGCCTGATTATCTATTTTCTGTATCAAAATTCTCATTTTTTCTAGCTCTTGGGTTGAAGTTGCAGCCATAGGATTCAATCCCATTGCCGCAGATTGCAACCTAGCGATTCCTTTGCCTTGCCCAAATTGTGAACTGGCTACACCTGAAAATGGAGAACCTAAAGAAATATCGCTTCCGGCTAATCCCAACTGTCTATACGATTCTCCTAGCTGAACATCTGTCATTAAGGCAACAGCTTCAGCCAAATTACCAACAATGTCGCTAACTGTTCCTAAAATTTCTTTGAACGCAGGGCCTAGTCCTTGATCTAATGCCCTTATCAAATTACCAATCTGATTTATAATCCCTTTAAACTGTACTGATAATGTGTCTTGAAATTCATCAGTTGCTTTAAGAGCTACCCCGGAAGCGTCTGCCTGTTTTAAAAGATTTTCATTAAATTTGACAAGATCATCATTTATTAAAGGAAATACTGCCTTCATAGCTTCGACACTTCCAAACAGTTTTGCTAACTGATCTGTCGTTGCACCACTAGCTGCGATCTGTTCTAATATTCCTCCAAAACCTTTTGCCTCTAGTGAAGCTGCATTAAACTCAATCCCTAGTTTCTTTGCAATTTTTTCCGCTTCCCCAGTAGGTTTTAAAATTGATACGATTGCTTGGTTTAATCCTGTAAAGGTTTGTTCTACCGGGACACCTTGCGCGGTTATTGTTGCTATCGCTGCGTTTAATTCATCAATACTTATACCAGCAGATTTTGCGGTAGGTGCGATTCTACCTATCTGCCTTGCATATTGGTCAACAATAATTTTACCGTCATTTTGTGTTTGTATAAATCCATCTACTATCTTGGTTGCTTTATCAGCTTCCAAACCATAAGAGTTCAAAACACTTGTTACCGCGTCAGATACCGTTCCCAAATCTGACATACCACCAACAGCACCCAAAGCTGAAGCCTCAAGCACTTGTGATGCTTCCGCTGCCTCAGTAAAACCCGCAGAGGCAACATCATAACTAGCGGCTAATAACTCTGTCTGTGAATATGCGCCCTCTAGGCTATTGCTTAAATGTAAAAGGTTATTTGAAAGTACGTCTACGTCAACCCCTAAAGTTCTTACCGCTGTTCTTGCCTGTTCTGCCTCATTAAACCCCTTAAAATAATTTCTGACACTAGCCGCTATCAGTAATCCACCGGTCAAAAATCCAAACGCCTGACGTAAACCGCCAACCGATTTTGTTAATTGTTGTGATGCTCCTTGAGCCTGACGTAATCCACGAACTGCCTGTTGTGAATTGACTCTCAGGTCAATATTTGAAATAGCCACAAAGTTTTACCTATCGAGTGCGGGACTTTGATTCCTCAATGTACCGTTTTTCCCTTTCGGACTTCAGTTCAAAGTAAGCAGCGTAGAACATAAATTCTTTGTCTGTTATTCGATCTCGAAGTTCTCCTACGGTCATTCCTAGCTCGCAAGATAAGAAAAACTCAAAATTGAGCCAACTATCTTGCTCTAGGCGTTTTTTGCTTCGCCCAATACTGGGGCGGGGTCCATTCCGAACAAGAATAATTCCAGTTCGTTCAATACTTTTTCTGGTAACTCTCGTTGTAGTTTGGGTGCATCGGCCAAAGCAAAAGCCTTTGAACCATCTTCCAACTCGGCTAACATACAAAGTATCCGGGTGCTGATCGCTAACGCGTCTGTGCTATTTGTCGCTGAGTTTGCAGCGATTCTGTCTGACCTTGTAAGTGGTCTAAAATATAAGTCGATGACTTTTTTACCAGCGTCATTTTTCAATTCAAACTTTCGTCTTTCTTGAATATTGAACTCAGTAGTTAAAAGGTCAACGGTGCGAGGATTTGTAGACATAAGTTAAATAGCAAAAGTAATAGCACCATTAGCGGTAAAGTTCACGGTTAGAACTTCAAGATCACCAACGGCAGCGCCCATATCAGCAGAGGTAACAATTCCTGAAAAACTGACTTTTTTTGTGCCTGATGTATCGAGGAATAATTCAAACTGTGCGTCCCCGGCATCTTCAGTAACAATAACATCATCAATTAGATTAGCTGTCTCGTTGCCGTCAGCCGCGGTATAAAGAAGCTCAACGCTTCCGGTAGCGGAAATTAATCCACCGACATACGCCCTAGAAGTGTCGCCGTGATCGGTACATTCTAAGATTTCTTTGTTTACGGTAAGTGACCAGTTTCTAGTACTAACAATAGCTTCAGTTGTACCTGAGCCATTTTTAAAATTAACTGATCCTTCCTCTCCACGAAAAAAAGCCATGATAAATAAGAAAGGGGTTGTTTAGCTACATATTAACTCTTTGAATCAGAGTTAACAGTAGTAGTTTTGGTTTTTTGCTGTGATCGCTGGTAGGATTCACAGCGGGGGTCCCATAGTGCTGGGTTGCGCTTGCCTTTTACCTTTTCGATAATGTCAAGCATATCTTCTGTAATTTCGGTCATAAGTCCTCGTATGCTTCAAAGGTCATTCTAAGTTGTGTTTGGAAGAACCCTTCTGGCTCTGGGTTTGCAACTGGGGTAGGGCCATTAACAGGGTCAAAGACCACACCCGAAACGACCTGTCGATTGTACAAGTCGCGAATACGTTTTCCAATTACATAATTAGCTCCCGCGCCAATGCTTTGTCCAGTAAATATATTGATTGTAACAGCACCCACAACCTTGTTACTGCTATCGCTAGTACCGCCAAGACTTAGATATTCTCCCTCTCCAAAACTAAACAGACATTGTACAAAGGAATCTCCGGGGGTTGGCGTGTAACTTTGATTATAAAAAACTACCGGGACGGCGGGACTACTTGCAAGTTCTGTGTTTAATCTGCCTTCGATAACGCCCCTAACTGTATTTAAATCTATTGCAGCCATTATGTTCTCCTCAATATTTTTTGATACTCCTGTACCGACCAATCTTCAAGTTCTTTTGCGATCTTATCTACCCATGGGCCAGATTGTTGATCACTACCTGTTCTCCCGATAGCCTTCCATGAAGCTGGTACGCCCTGACCGGTCCCAGAAAGCGCCTCAGCGTACGGTAAATTGTTGTGTATGTGATAAACATTCCCAATCTTTTCAGCAAAGCCAGCGGGATAATTAGAACCTCTGGGAGGTGTAATACCTTTTGGAAAACTTCCGTCTATATTTGGTTTGCCATCTGGGGCGTTCTCTCCAATCTGCCAATCAGAACGAAATCTACCAGTATCTACCGGGCTGCCCATTTTTGCCCTTGCATCAGCTTCTAATACAACAGCCCTAAGAAGTTGATTTATTTGGAACTCCATGTGTCCACCTATTTTTTCTGGGGGGATTATCATCATGTTCTTAAATAAAGCTCAAAGGACAAAACACTAGCACCACTACGAAATGTTTTGATTCTCACGATTTGATGTACCTTGCTATCAATTACAACACGATCTTTTGTTGAAGGAGTGTAAGCCAAAGAGTCAGCCGCAACAGTACATTTGAGGTCTGCGGCTTGTACTAGGTCATTAACCTCTCTGTCATTTACATCTTGCAAAACGCCTTTTACAACAGTATCGGCGGTTGTTTCGCTAATGACTCCTGTAGAAGTGTTGTAACTCCCCGGTGTTACTCTTCTTACCGTCACGCTTGTACCAACGCCCGGTATCTCCGCAACTTTGTCGATTACTTTTTGTATAGCAGCAGCAAAAGATGGCATTACACTAAATAAGCAATTACTGTACCGCTATCTAGCTTAACGCTTGTAATTATACCCTCAATCGCTGTATTGGATTTAAACTGTAGGTCGGTTAAATCTCCTGTGATGTTTTCGGCTACCAAAGTATTGATAACTGAATCTTGCAATGCTTTGATGCAACCGAAACGTCCTGTATGTGCGGCTGTATCGTTGATGATTTTGGCAGCGGGATAGTAGCCCATTAAATTAACTCCTTTTTAGTGAAATGTTACCCGGTCCGCTGATTCGCAGCCCAGTAAAGTACCGTTCAAAAAGCGGCGGCACTCTATCAGCGCCAACAGCGCCGAACTTATCTGGTTCAACGGCAACACCGCCTACACCTACTCTTTTATAATCCTCTAAACCTGACAACCCTAGACCATCTTTGTTGTTATTAAGATAAACAGCTAGTATCACTTCTGCTCTTTTTACTTGATCTGGTATTTCTGTATCTGTGTAATAATCTGTTGTGACTCGGTAAGGGAAACCAGTTGTATAAGTACTAGTAAAAGTGTCTGGCTTTCTAACTCCTGTTCTTGGCCATTGCAATGCTTGTGTGTCTGAAGCTCTCGCGCCTAAAAATCTTTCGCGGTCAATCCGCTGTGTTGCTGTATATAAAGCTCTATTTTTTTGATCTGTTGTAGCACTAGCCCAAGCCGCTACGTCATCATCTTCAACTAGACCGTCCACAATGGCTTGTGCATCAGCCAAAGTTAGATAGCTATTTGCTGACGCGCTTCCCGCTGTTGCTGTTATGCTTATTGCCATTTACTTGTGATGATTTAGTCTTTTTTTTGGGTTTTGGGGGAACCGAGGCCACTTTTGCGGCCTCCTGTTCTCTTAAACGCCTAAATGCGAATATCCCCATTAACCGGCTTTTAGTATTTGGTAGTTTAGTACGATTGCCTCGCCTAAAGAACCCCCAGAAACATTAGCTACTGTGATCGCGAAAGACCCTGCTGCTATTGAATTTGCTTGTACCAAATATGACCCGGCTGTACCAGCGCTTGCGTGGTTAACGACAATTACATCACTTGCAGTACATTCAGAGTTTGTAACTGTGAAAGATACTTCAGCGGCAGCGGCTAGTGCAGCGTCAGCCATTGTTATAACTCCTGCAACTTTGTTTAAAGTTACACCAGTTGCCTTGTTTGTGGCCTGAGTGACAGAACCTGTCTGATCAGAGCCTACACCGAGGGCGGCCCCGGCTGTTGCTTCAAATACTGATGGCATAATTAATTACCTCTAGTCTTGAGTAGATACGTTAGTTGCTCTAACGATACCGATGTTTTTTGTCTCGTAAACTTTCGACCAGTTAGCTACGGTTCCTAGAACTGTTCTATTTGGGTTTGTTGTTGTAACAGCCCACTTAGACCCTACTGGGTGGTAGCAGTAGTGTAGGTCAACAGCCATCGCGTCAGACTTAGCCAAAATGTCTCTGTCTGTCTCAGTTGTTAGACCAGCTTGTTCGCCACTTGCTACAGCGCCGGGAGTAAAGAAATAAGTTGAATACTCTGTAGATGCACCAGAACCAGTTGTAGAAACATCATCTGATACGATCACGCGTAAACCGCAATATGTTGGAACTGTATCGTTTCCACCACCGTATGCAGGGGCAATAGTACCACCAGATGCAGTTGCAGAACCGCCGTTTCCGTCACTTGCAAGAACATAGTCAACCATTTTTCTCTCAACGAGATCATAGTAGACCTTGCTATGCATACAAACTACTGAAAGTTTGTCTCCCTGATCTCCAAGGATTGATCTAGCTTTAGCAACGTGCTTTGGACTAAGTCCTGTTGGTGTGTCGCCGCTTTCAGAGTCAATACATAGATCAAAGAAAGCTGAGTTAGAATCGTTTGCATTTATGGAACCAAATACACCGTCTAGGCAAGCTAGTAGGTCTTTCTGTCTTTGGTTAGCAATGTATGCACCGATCTTTTGACCAATCGCAGCCATTGGGTCTGAGCCTGCTGCAAGTGCTGCTAAATCTCTTGATTCAAATGCACGGCCTCTGTGTAGGATTACCCCAACTTGTTTGTCAGTTGTAATCTTACCGGGTGTTAAAGAACTTGAATCAGATAAAACCTCAAAATCCCCACTCAAGTTTGCAGAGAAAAAAGGTACGTTTATTAGATCACCACCCTCAGTAGCGTTTAATTCAGCCATAGGTTGAACAACACCGCTTGCTAGGAAAGAATCCCTTTGTGTGGTCTGTTCTATAACATACGGCGTAAACACCTCGGGGATAATCATGTCACTACGGAGAGTAGCCATTGAAAATCTTAAAATAAAGTGTACGATATTGCGGGCGCAGCCCTACAGAGTCAGGCGCAGCCCTTCCCTAGTTACGATCTATAATAACCAAAAATCTACAAAATCAACAACTAATTTTTAGCAGCCGCCTTTAATTGGTCATAAAGTGGCCTATTTGTTTTATATAATCTCATCTGCTCTGTAAGGTTGCCACCATTCTCAAATGGGTTTTTGTCCATTCCAATAGGTAGGTTGCCTGATGTTTTTCTTCCAATCGGTGCGCCAGAGCCTCTTGCCGGGTCAGACTTCTTTAACCAATCTGGTAGGCTCTCAGCCCACTTAGCAACTGGGGTTTCCTCATATCCATCAACAACAACTACCGTTCCATCTTCCCGCCTTTTGATTTGTTCCGGGCTAAGTTTTGTTTTTAGTACCATGTCAGGGTCATGGACGATATCAGCCAAAGCAGAAACCGTTGGCGTAATTAATTCCAACTCTTTTACTCTTTGCTCTAATTTTTTAATCTGTTCATCTTTTGTTGCGCTTGCTTCTCTAAATTGCTGATCTCGAGCCTGTAACGCTTCTGAATACTTTCCTTTGGCCTCTAGTTCCGCTTGCTCGGCTTTTTGTTTAAACTCTAGTAGTTTTTGTACGTCCGTACCGTCAGGCATTGTGGAAAGCGTTTGTTCTAGCTTCTGAAATTTTTTCTTTTCGTCCAGTAATTCTTTGTTTTTTACGTCCATTGATTGAACGCGACTTTCGAGAGCCTTGATTTGTGAAAGTAGCTCTTCGTTGTTGTTACCAGTTGGCGCAGCCTCTTGGTTAGTTTCTTCTGACATAAACCCGCAGGGTAAATTTGTTCACATATTAGCTTACCATTTTACTTTGTCAGCCCAATACGCTGCACTCATTGGGCCTTTTGCAATATGTCTTGCCATTCTTGCTTTAAAACTAACTCTTCGATCTTTTGATTGCTGTGATTCCCCTTTTCTAGGTGGGCTACCTTTAACTCCTTGTTGTCCAAACCTGATAAGTTTTACTTTATTTCCTTCTTTAGCTAAAACAACATGAGAGCTCGTAGGGTGGCCAGTTGTTCTCTTGGGTATGTTGACTCCTTTAAGTCCATATTTTTTTAATTTGTTCTGTATTTTTTCTTTTTCAGTCATTTGCCTACTTTTGCTTGCGCTCTTTTATGAGCCTCACTAAAACTTGTACCATTTCTCATTAACCTTTTCATAAAGTCCATGTGTTTTTTTGTGTGATGAACTGAATGTCTTTTTAAAGTTTCTTTTTGTTTTTTTGTAAGAGGAGCCATTATTTTTTCTTCTTAGGTGCTGATTTTAGTTGTGATCTTCTCTTTAATACTGCATTTCCTGTAGATTCTGAAACCAAACGTATTACAGGGTCACTATCACTTCCAACTCTTGTGATACTACCACCGCTTGGTCCTTTAATAGTGGCTCTCTTACCAGCTACACCAGTAACTTTGCCAAACGTACGAGTACCTTGATACACCCAACTAACTCTGCTACCCTTTCTCATTTTCTTCTAGTTGTGAAATAAGTTTTGATTTTGTTAGCCTTCTATCTAACTCCAAACCTATGGTACGACCATATTCTTCTAATTCAATCTTAGACATCAAATTGAAATCAGGTTTCGTAGGCATTGGACAATTAACTGGCTCTTCTTTTTTGCCAGTATTGAATTGATACATTACTTTTTACCTCCTTTCTTTTTCTTTTTTTTCTTTCCACCCATTTTGTACATTGAAGCTGGCATTAGGAAACTCCGGTTTTTTCTATTATACCTAATTCTTTGTCATCAGCTTTAACATCTTCTGCGCCTTCCAAAATCTCTATGTTTTCTTGGTCAAAAATATCAACTAAAAACAAATATAAATCTAGTGGCTTTATGTAATCCAAGCTCAACATATGACCAACTGAATCATAGGAACGCGGCCCTAAAAACATTATTTCATCAACGATACTGTCAGCCCCGGATATTAGCGCCGGTCCGGGGTTGGTCTCAAGTTTAATTACTGCTGTTTCTTCAATCAGCGTGACTAGAAATCTAACGGTCATTAATATTTGGTCCTAGTTAACGACATCATCATATAAAAGTGGTCGGGGTCAGCCTGATATAAACGAAACATTGCAGCTTCGTCAATAAAATGTTCTGCGCCCATACTGATTACTTCTGTGGCTTCATCGTAAATGTCTCCAACTTCAAAACCCGCAGGGGCGGCTGTTTCGTTAAATCTTGTTACTTGCCTTCTATATGGCCTTCCAACGTAAGGGTGTATGAAACTATCTGTCAATACTTTTTCTCTTTGGTTATATCCCCCGGTAATCGTACCCTTTAATTTATTCGGACTGACTAACTTCATATCTTTAACACGATTGTTACGAAATGCTACAGCCATTGATAAATTTTTCTCGTTCATACCTTCCATTGAGTGTGCAAACTCATGGAAAATTGTTCCTTTGCCGTAGTTGCCATCAAACTGATCAATACCAGAGATATTTACATTGACCATACTAAAATTACCTTCTGGCTGATTGTATGCTCTAGCAGTTGATACCTTAACTTTGTTTATCTGCTGTGGTACGCCCGGCATTGCTCGGCCTAATTTATTTTTACCACCGCCAGTTATACCGGCTCCGTTAAACATAAGGCCGTATTCTTCAATATTTCTTTTAACGCCTCCATACAATATGTCATCTTCTTTAATACCAATGACTTTAAAGTCATCTATTCTACGTCTTATTTCTGCCTTAGAAACTGTTGAAGTTTTCATAGCCTCCTCCCTCAACTCACGCATTATTAATTTCCCTTTTTTTTCTGTTTTTCTTACATTTTCTTTCGCTTTGACTATGGCTGGTTTTATTTTATCCTCACGTTTGTTGATTGCTGAAAGTCCTGTAAAGTCTCCCTTTTTCACGGCCTTGTTATAGTCTTTTACAATTTCAACTCTTTCTGCAAGTAGATCATCATAGCGCCTTAATTGTGTTTTGTACGCGTCCCGGTATTGGTCTAGTGGTGTTAATCGTTTGCCTACAATATCTTTTCCACGGCTAATTGCAGTAGTTGGCGATGAAGTAGGGCTGTAAAACTCTTGGGCCGCTTTTCGTGGGGCTGCTTTTTTTATTGGTGCTACAACACCTTTTTCTAAAATAGATTCCGGCTTGCCATATCGTTTTTGTAGCTCCCGCAAAGATACGCGGCTACCATCAGCCCTAACAAACTTGGCTAAGGCTTGTCTAGGGTCCTTTGTGTTTTGTACCAACCTATCGAAATATTTGAAAGCACCTTCATACCTAGTTGTACCCGGGACGATACCACCCCCTAAAATTCTGGCTTTTACATTATCATTCTGCAAATATAACCAACGTGCATAATCCATCTTTTCTGGTACTGGTCCATCTGCCGAGGCCCTTTGCCTCCCGCTTGGTGGCCGGTCAAAAGGCAAGTTGTCATAGTCGATTTCTGGAACTATGGTAGAACGACAGTTAAAGTGCTGTGGTGGCATTGGTCCTTGCTCATATTCAAAAACTCGGCCATCTAAAGCGCCGCAGACAGCCGTTGTTCTACTGTCGAGGGTGGCAGTATATCTATATTTCTTGGTTAAATCACTATTTGCACGATAAACAGAAAGCGCCGCATTATTGGAAACTTGGTTAATACTGGTACGAACTAAGGTCCTAATCTGATTTATTGGTGGGGTTGTCATAATCCCGCCTTTCTGTGACATTTGCAAAATATTGGCTGTGTCCCCTTCTTTGCTGTTACCTAACAAACGCCGGGTAATCTGGGGCGTTGTTTCCCCGGTCATTAATCCATCTTGAACTGTGCGCCTAAACAGTTGAACTGAATCATCAGCAATTTTATCAAAAGCTTGTTGTACTATGTTTCCGTTTGGTAGCGTCATTATCGCGCCTAGATTATCTGATAATGTCGGCTCCCCTAGAAACGCTGCTAACTGTTTTCCTACGGCCCTTGATCTGATCTTTGTAGGGTCCACGCTAACAACAGACTCAGCAAACTTTGGCGATATTTCAATACCATTAACTTGTATATTTTGCCTCATACCCCTTGGTATCACTTTTGTCAACTGATCTTCAATAAAACCGGCCTGAACTCCGGCCAATCCTTGCAACTCTCTTACTACATTTGTATTGGCAAACTTTTTCCAATTACTTAAACTCTTTTCTAACTGGGCCACGATAGAACGTAACCTAGCCGCCCGGTAACTATCCCCTAAACCACGCCGGTCTAAGTCGGCTAGTTGCCTAACCGATTGAACACAAATATCTACAAACCTTTTTGAAACATCAGTAGAGACTTTATTTCCAAATCTATTAAGGTCAATAGCATTTCTATAAATGGCATCAGGCAAAGCCATTCGTTACGCCGCCTCTGGTTCGTCCTCTTCTTCCTCTGGCTCCTCTTCTTCCTCCGGTTCTGGTGGGGCCATTTCTGTTAGGCCACCAGCTTGTGTAGCCTCAATCTCTTCCTCAACGTCAAACTCGTCCCCTAATACCTCGCCTTGGGTAAGCTGGTCTAATAATGTTTTTTGTGTGATCGTGCCAGCCGTATAGAGTTGTAACAATGATTGTATTTCTTGTGGCTCTAGTCTGGTGCTTAAGAAATCACGATTAACAAAACTGCTACCAATCTCTGAAGTATTCAAGTATTGGGCGTGATAAGTTAAACAGTTGTCGATTAAGTCTTGCATCTGTTGAGCCACTACCATCATTGTGCTGTCCCCTTGGCTTCGGTCTATCCTTTTGGCCTCTGCTGTTTCTGCGCTTAACTTCTGCCCTAATACCGCTGCTAACCCTAGCTCATTAATCTGTTGTGCAAGTTGGTCTAATCTTTGGAACTGTGAATCGAAAGACCTTCCAGTTGGCTCTATGTACTCGGCCCTACCATCTGCGGGAAATGCAATCGCCTCCCCGGGTCCCGCGCTTACTTCTTCAGAACTTTGCGGGAATCCAAAGAAACCTAGTAATGGTACTGCTGAAATATGTAGTTGGTTATCGAGGTCACTTTGTACTTGGTACGCCTTAATATTCAATTCTGCTATATCTTCTAAAGGTGGCCTAGACTCCATGAGACTTACGCGGTTTGAATATGCAACTGCGAAAGGTATTTCTGGTGTAGTTGTAGTACCTTCATCAAAAACTTTGTACCTTCCATCATCATTTTTTCTGTGTATCTCATACCGCCCCGGGTAAAGTACCCTAACTTGTTCAATTAGTTTTTCGCCATACTCGCCGTCAGGTTCGTAGACCTTTTCCATTAATCTTAGTTGGGTAAATGTAGTTTGACCTCCTCTGACTTCTGTTCGATAGCCTAATATTTCCCTTGGTGTATAAGCTACCCAATATGGACGGCCATTACCTTCAGCCGGTGTATCAACTAGCACCCCGACATGACCGTAACGAATCATTTTTCTAGCGGTTTCATAAGTCCAGATATTAAGATCATTACCTTGTAGGTCTACGTCAAATAGATGTTCCCTTATTGTGTCGTTTACATCTTGCAATCTCACAGGCTTTCTTGTGAGCATACCCGCAAGCATACGTTCAAGCCGCTGTAGATATGGCGGGCAAGTGCTTCTAGCCAATCTGTTTTCGTATGAATCGTCTTGCTCCCTTGGCTCTTGAGGTAAATAACGCCTGTGTTTCATGCGTACCGAAAATGTACCCCCAGCTAAATCCTCTATTAGTAACCAATGTGGTTCTTGATTAAACCAAGTTGAACTAGGGTCGTTAACATCAGTTGTTACCCCGGTGTTTCCTCTGCTGTATTGCCTGCCGTATCCGCTATACACAATAAGTCTCCCTAGTTTTAATTACATAGTAATGCATTAATACAATCGAACACCAGTTCCACGCCCAGAACGTGCATGAAGTGGATTAAACTCCCGCCAGATCAGATAGCCTAGCGCGTCATTCATGTGATCGTACCCGGCTTCCTTGTCTGGCTCGCCCTTTTCAGTATAAGATTGCAACTCTAAACATTCAATCATACGTTTGCAACTGGCATTGATTTGTAAACGTACTTTCCCTTTTCCGTTACATAACAAACCCTGTACGGCTGTGACTCTATCACGGATTGGCGGGTTGCTTTTTGCTGATAGATTAGTGAAGCCATAGGTTTCAAGAATCTGTATATCTGTTTTGCTTGCATTTGTAGAACGATTCCCTCCGCTTGCGTCAGGATAAACATAAATCTTACTGGTAGAGTATCGGCGTTTGATTTCTTGAGCAAGTGCATCTGTATCATGTGCTGATACAATCTCATCAATTATTAACAATTTATCATTTAACTTAACTCCTATAACGGCACTCATATTTCCAATATTGAAGTCTACCCCGATTCTCAAGGGCTCCCGAGAATAATCAGGTATTGAATTAACTACATTATCAGCCCTAACGAAACGGTCATATACTTGCCCGGTTGTAAGATTTGTAAACTCCCCATTCAGGTACGCTTGCAACATACTGGGGTCGTAGTTACTTTGCATTCTTTCAATAAAGTCGTCTGGTAAATGCGGGTTGTCTTGTGTTCTCATTCGTATTAGTTTTCTGTCCTCCCTTTCCTTTGCCTCTTCAGAACCAAATGTATGCCACATCCATCTAAAACCCTCCGGGGTACTTGCAGCGCAAAACTGCCTTACATTGCCAGCCCTTAGCCTTCCAAGTATTTTTGGAAAGGCTCTATCGCAAACCGTTGGGGCTACTGTGTCTATTTCATCTGCCAACACGAAAGCTAGATTTAATCCGATTATGCGTGACCAGTTTTCAAAACTTCTGCACAATATCTTTGTATCTCCTCCCGGTAAGTGCAAAATATACTCGGGTAACGGACTAGCTCTAAACGTGTAAGGTATCTCATAATGCTCCAAAAACTGTTCAAAGTCTGTTTGCCATATATCACGAATCAATGGGCCTGTTGGTTCCATAACAGCCCCGGTAAATCCTACATTAAGCGCTGCCAGTTTCACACAAGCTGCGCATAACGCCCTTGTTTTGCCAGCACCATAACCAGCCGAGAGTCCTAATATTTCTGTAGAGTTATCATCAAAAAAAGCCTTTTGTGGTTCGTGAAGGTCGTTTCTTATCCTATCTAGCAATACATCAATATCAACCGAAATACCAGCACTACCGGGGCGATCAAGTACTGAACCCTCCCTAGAAAGTATGCTCATGTTGTTATTTGTGCGATTTTGGCCATTGAATTAATACAGCCTAAAGCCACGTTTAATTGATTACTGTTTCTAGCCTCTTTTTGAAGAGTAGAAAGCTGACTTAAAATGTCCGCGGTAAATTGCCTTCTATCAATGTCGAAATCTTTCTTGAGAATAATACGCGCATCTTGGATATACTGCTCTGTCTGTCTTAGCTTTAGTCCCCACTCAGCCGCGGTATATTTTATGATTTCAGACCTTGTTACCCCACGCGAAAGTAGGGCAGCAATTCTGTAAGTTCTATATTCTTTTTCTGATTGGGTGGCTTTCTTTTTTTCCACTAGGTTAGTTTGTTAAAAGAGTCGAGGGCGTACCACACATGAGAGTTACGGTAGCCGCCTTGATAGGTAGGAATAATCGGGGTAACTCCGTGACGATTGCGCCAAGCCGGGTAAACCAATAATGAATTATCGGTCTGGTCAAAGGTAGCGTTGTAATCAGGTACATGGAGATTACCCCCTTTGCTGTTACGCCTTTTGGTAATTATCATATTTATAGCACCTTTTACGTTGGCGTGGTCTTGATGAACTGGTGCGGAAATATTGCAATTAGAAATCGTAGAAGAAAAATTATTAGCAAAACGCCATTGCTCTGGTATCCTTTCGCGTATTTTCATAAGGTGTGCATCTGCTACGGTTGGAATCAATTTTTTTACAATCTCAAACGATTTGATACCGGCAACGTGCATTGCTTTTGCAAAGATATTGGCACTTTTTACAGAATGAACAGATGATCTAGTAGCGTATGGCCTTCTCATGTGCGGTTTAGGCGGACATGACCCGCAAATTGTTGAATATTGCAATACTTCAGCTTTTTTATTATGTAATCCGCTTGACCTTTTCATTTCAGATTTAGGAACTCTTTTTGTCTGTATCTCCCGGTCTGCAATGTTAACTAAGTTCTGCAAATCATTGGGCAAAGATTTTATAAATAAACCTACCGGGGTTCCATCGGGGTCGATCAAAACACAATCATCAAAGACGTTAGGTTCAAAACCTCCTACAGAATCGCCAATCTTAAGGGGCGATGTAACAGGTTTCAGGATTAGTTCAGGTAGTTTCATAATGCAAAACAATAAACCATAGAGTTTTTAGGAAACCAAGTAGCACCCCAGAATGTAACGTCCCTTTCAGCATAGTGCAGAGACTTATATTCTGCTTCTACCCGGTAACTTGCTTTTTGTTTGTCGATCACATTCCAAAGTTTTGGTATGTATGGGTCATAATCGAAACTCCATTCATAAACAAGTTTCTTAAAAGTAGCCATACTATGCGTCAGGATAGGGATTTCTGCCCCTTCAATGTCCATTTTACAGTTGTCGGCTCGGTTAGCTTGCGTATCAAAATTTATACAGGGTACTTTTATACCTTTTTTTCTAATGCCTTTGTGCATTATCGAGTTACGCCAAACTCCGCCGTTAGGCCCGATAGTTAAAATTGTAGACTTTCTTTCATCATGAACTAGGGCGGCTTCTTTAATTTCTACTGCATTTTCAAAACCGTTTAGCTTAAGGTTTTTTTCTATCATTTCGCAGTTATAGGGGTCTGGC
>TARA_R100000654_G_scaffold14795_1_pt1 | contig 18209 bp, 7 predicted proteins | sample TARA_R100000654 | Tara Oceans TARA_R100000654 (sample SAMEA2622473) | marine metagenome | biome: marine biome (ENVO:00000447); feature: surface water layer (ENVO:00002042); material: "saline water (ENVO:00002010), including plankton (ENVO:xxxxxxxx)" | depth 5 m
TCATCTAAATATTTTTGACAGCCTTCTGCTTTTTCTGTAGCCCAAGCGTTAGTTGCGTCTGATAACTTTGTAGCATCAACTTTATCTGCACCACTTCCTGTAGTTACATAAAAACTTTCATATTTTTTTCCTGTTAATGCCATAATTTATAATATTGATATTACTTGATAAGTTAAAAATATATCTATACTAGTAAAACAATCTGTTGTTGTAGCTGAATCAAAACTAATTTGCAACGCTTTGCCACCATCACTAGTTAAATTTTGAGCTACTTCATTTGCGGATATCATTGCTGTTATGTTAAATACTCTATCACCAGTCTCGTTAAACATAAATCTTCTTCCATGTACTACTGCTGTTGAGAAAAATAATCCAGGTGCTAAGCCTGCGTAGTGCATGTTTAAATCAGCGGCGCTGTTTGCTTGGTTAGCAGCTCTATCTACTCTTATTATTCCACCAATAGGTATAATTACAGTATTAGCACCTTGTCCTGGCACTAGCTCTATAGGTGTAGTGTGCATACTATTAGCTTCTGCTGTAGTTATTGTTCTTCTAGTATGCATTATTACAGCGGGAACACCAGCTGCGCCACTTGTTAAAGCTGGTATTTTTGTGGTAAATATTTGATTACCCTCTATTGTTACAGTACCAGCAGCAGATCTAGCTAAAGTAGTATCTGATGCGTGGCCTAGTTCTATGCCTGTGGTTACTTGTAAGTTACCAGATACCGTAGTGGTTGATGCGGCACCGCTGGCTATCGTAACATCTACCTCTCCATCAGCATTTGTATCACCAAGTAATTGTAAACCGTCTGTTAAAACACCATCATAAGATGCTACTTTTAATTTTAAATCTCCAGCTTCTTGACCAGCTGTAGCATCAGCTATTGTTCCTATAATTTGAGCGTAATCATGAGCTCCTGTAAATAAATTACCGGCGTCATTAAAGCCACTCATAAGTATATTTCCTATTCTATCGTTATCAGAAGCAACAAAAGCATTAGAGCTCATGGAGCTATTAAATTTTATCTCTGGTCCGTTTACTTGATCTGAATTACTTTGTATTAAGAATGTCGGCCCAGTTAAACCATCAGTAGAATCAGTTGTAATTGAAAAATTTTGATTACCTGGGTTAAAACTAGTTGTAGCTCCAGATTGTATAAAAAGACTTGAGTTGTGAGTTAACTTGCCTGCTAATCTTGTAGTTGAAGTAGAGCCATTACCTAAAACAACATCAACTACATCTTCTGCGTTACCACTATCTATAATTAAACCAGGTTGTAGTTCTCCATCATGAGACGCTACTTTAAATTCTAGTTGACCCTCTTCAGCACTATCACCTACATCAGGAGATGTAGCTATTATTTGAGCATATGTTTGTTCGCTAGGGGCATTGTCATCATTACCAATAAAACTTATTGTACCAAGACCATCTCCATCTAAAGCGCTTGAGCCACCTCTAGTATTTCTTAATGTTAGTACAGGCCCACTACTATCATTAGCTGTGTTAGATAATATAAAGCCAGGTCCAGAGTCCGCAGCAACAATGAAGCTAGCAGTATTAGTAAAAGCTGCTGACGTAGCAGTTGCATTAAATGCTGATCCACTAAACGTTAAATTAGCTTCTGCATTTAAATCAGTACCACCTAATGAAGTTACAACTCTATTATCAGTAGCGTTTGCTATAGTTAACTCACCAGCTTCGGTATCAGCTTTTACTATTTTGTTATTTGCGTCTAGGCCAAGGTTACCTCCACTAGCTATTGTGCCAGTGGAGATATTTTCCAAGTATACGTCATTACGAAACCTTGATATAAAATCGTATATTTGTTGGCCTACCCATTTCATATTTTATATTTCAAAACCAAAGTTTAAAATCATAAATCTAAATTTAGAACAAGTTTTACCATTGTCACATTTTACACAAGGGCAAAACATAACTTCAAACATAGTCCATGTTCCTAATCTAAACGTTAATTCATAAATTTCTTTTTTATTACCTGCTCTCCAGGAATTTATCCAATTTACCATATTTTTAATTTTTGATTACTATAGTATTATTACACATTTATTGGTGAGCATAACATCTCTTGTTTTTATTCTCTGTTTTATTTCTGCATCTTCTACCAGAAGAAGTTCTACCAGTACACCTATATTCTTTTATACCATCACCGTCTCTATCCATGCCATCTGTAAACTTCATATGATGTATACATTTGAAAGTTTTATCTTTAGTAGGCTGTGACATTATACTACATCTCTTGCCGTTAGATTTAATTCCAGAGCATCTAATTCTTTTAAAACCTTTATCTTTTAACTCTTGTTCTTTTTCTTCTTTCTCTTGTATTCTTTCTTGTTTTCTTCTTTCATTTATAGTTTGTTTAGCATCTTTCTTAGCTTGCTCTAACTCTTCGTCTTTTATACCCAAGCTCCACATATCCCAACCCAAAGCTAAAGCTATACGCTGCCAAGTTTCATGTTGACTAGTTATAGCTTCTTCAAGGTTGTTTGCTTTTCTAACTATTCTTTGTATAGGTATATTAGTAGCGGCTTCTATAATACTAGCAATAAAATACAGCTTAGGATTTTCTATACGAACACCTATCTCTTCACTTATTTCTTCCATGTTATAAGACTCTGTTTTAATAGCTTGGTATATTTTTCTAACTTTACTACCAATTGGTGGTGAATAATTTAATAACTCTATTATTATTCTACCATCATCTCTTCTTGGATATCCTTTTTCTTGCTCTTGCTGCCATCTAAGTATAGTGTTTTTTATAGTAGATATCATTGCGCCATATATACCAGTACCCCTTAGCAAAGAATCAAGAGCTGAATTTAAAGCGCTTTTAACTTTATCATCTATTAACTCTTCGTCTTCTTCATCACCCCATAACAAGAAAGCTAAAGCGTTTTGTAAAGAAGCAAATATAATATTTTGTACAGCGCCGTAGTATATAACTTTAGATATATTAGTTTTCATGTCACCTCTACGATTAACAATATCTGATAAAGATTTCTTTGTTAAACGAGTGTACTGCATTGTAACGTTTTGAAACGCTAGTATTAATCTACCTAATACGCTAGACTGTTGTTGTGATATTAAATCTTCTCTTGAAGACTGTTGGGTTTCTTCTGCTATTTCTTGAAAGTCTAACATAGCTTTTTGCTGTGCTTCAGCTTTACTCATACCTTTTTTAATATAAGTATTTATTCTATTTCTAATAAAAGAAGCACCACCAAAAGATATTGCAAAGCTATCTGCTATTTGAGTAGGTGTAAAACCTTTTTCTAATAACCAGTTTATAATACTTTGTGGAGTACCTTTGCCATCAGCAAAAGCTCTTGACAGCTCAGACGCTGATACGTCTATTTGTATACCAGCTCTTCTTTGTTTTAATTGAGGTGAATTAAATAACATAGCAAAGTCTTTCCAGAACTGAACTTGATTTGCAAATGCTAAAGATGCTTTAAATATATTGTTGTCACTCCAGTTTATAAAGTTAACAGTAGATATAGTTTGTAGCAAAGCAGATCTCATATTAATAAACATGATAGCACCAATAGAACCATTTATCCAGTTTAATAATCTGTTTGTGTTTCTATCATATATTCTATTTCTATTTCTACCGTTTTCCATACGGTATAATATATTTTCTAAAGCTTCTCTAAAGTTAGTTCCGTATAAAGCTTGTATTTTATTTAAGTTTTCTGGTGTAAAAATAGCTTCTACATTAGCTAAATACTCAGATAAAAATTGTCTTCTACCAACTTTATTTACTATATTATTTAAGTCTGTAGCTATCGTTCCTAAAGACCAAGTTTCAGAAGGCTGGATATAACCTTCTTTTACTTTAGTTATTCTACCTAATACATCAGCAAAAGCTTTTATTCTAGCGTTACTATTAATATAGTTTATTAACCTACGTCTAGTTGCTCTATCTAAACCAGGTATATCATGTCCAGCTTTGTCAAACAAATAAACTCTTATAGCTCCATCAACTGTAAAACCAGTATCGCCTACAAGTTTATTTAGCATTTTAGTAACATCTTTATAATCTTTTTTAAGCTGCTTATATTCATTCACCATGTTCTGCTTGTAAATATTCCATGATCTTATACCTTTAGAAAACGGATCTAGTAAATGAGTTTTAAACCAAAGCATATGTCTATCGCCTTGTTTACCTGTACCTAAAAATCTATATAATAAACCTTTAAAGTCTTCTGCTGAAGGAGGTACAAATATTCTCCACCAACCTTTATTCCTACCCATCCTTTGAGCGGCTGCTTGAGATATTATTTCATCTGCTTTAGTTCCTTGAGACTCTTCAATTATTTTATTAAATTCTTTACTAGCGTTTTTGCTAAACTTAACTTTAGCTTGAACAACATCTGATTTAATATCTAATTGATCTAATACTTTTTTAACAGCATCAACATTTTGTAAAGCATCATCTACAAAATACATATCATTATAACCTTCTGCAAACTTTTCTAAGAACCACTCTGCCTTTGCGTTGGCTGTACTGTTAGCTAAACCTGTTATATTTTCTAAAGGTATATCTAAGCCTTGTGATTTTAAAAACTCTTGTATAGGTTTAGCTGAAGCCTGTGGTCTAGCAGTTAAAACAAACATATCTTTAGTTCCAAACTTTTCAGCTCTTTGTTTAGCTTTATCTAGTAATGGCCCAGGAGTTCCATCAACAACATCGTTAAACTCTGTAAAATCAAACTCACCACCTTGTTCTAATATTTGTGCTCCTTGCTCAGCAAACTCAGCTGCATCTAATCTAAGCTTTTCATAACTAGAAACAAAGTCGTTCATTTCATTTACTAATTTAGCTGGCATAGGGCTTTGTTGCGTTAGATTATCTGTGTTAACTTCCATAAACCTACCACCAAACATTGTTTTAAAATCTGATTTATTTTTTTGTACAGACTCGTGGTTACGAGTAACAATAACATCTAGCAATGATCTTTCTTTTCTGTTTCTATTACGCTCTAAGGCGACTTCTAATGAAGTATCTACAAATAACATACTGACATCATACCCTTTAGATTTAAACTCATCTACGAGCTTCTGCATTGATTTAACACTACCACCAGTACCGTCAACAACTACGCCGTTAGCATTGCCTTGGTACTTCATCATTTTACGTCTAGCTATTTTTCTAGACTCAGCGCCTAATTTACCTAACGTGCTTCTTTGTTCTTTAGTTAAGTCTCGCATATCAGCAGGTAGACCTGAGTTTTTCTTTAACCACTCTAATGATATATCTGAGTTAACTATTTTAAATCCTTGTTTTTCTAAACCTAATTTACTAATAACATTACCTTTACCACTACCAGCTCCACCAGCTAAGAATATAACTTTTCTATTAGGCTTTGGTTCACCATCTTTATTTGGCAACGTAACTCTAATACCAGATTTAGTAAAACCTAAAGTGTCGTCAAAGTCAAATGTTGACATACCTTTTTTCTTACCACTCTTACTATACTTGACTCTATTAATTATAGCAGCATCATGGTTTATAGTAGACTTAGAGCTTTTTATACTCTTTATATTTTTCTGAACTTGCTCGCTTGCAAAGCTTTTTATATCCCCAGCGTTTAGTATATCCATTTCAGATTTACTAGTAATCTCAGCTGCTACTGGAAGAAGCCTCATGTTCATAGTAACATAACCTGTTTTTGAAGTAACTTTGTTTACAGTTTTCTTTTGAGACGCTTTAACTTGTCTTATTGGAGCTTTAATTAAAGCTTCAAATTTAGTACTACCTAAACCTAATACATCTTCTTTTAAATGAAAAAATCCTTTACCTAAAATATATATGTAATTAGTTGGTATAAGTTTATTTAAGTATAAGTCTTCTATTAAAGATTGATCAAACATCTCTGGTGTTCCAACTAATTTTTTAAAAAATCCTTTTTCTTTTAAATGAATATAAGCCCAATCAGGCATTAAGTCATTTGGACTGTTCCACTCTTGTAATAGTTTTTTATCTTTAGTAGTAGTTCTTGGATCATTAACTAAGTTTTTTAACTCAACTTGTATTTCTTTTAATACTGATATAGTATTGGTAAGTATTTTTTTTACTTTGTTTTGATTTTGTTCAGATAACTTATCAAGCTTTTTTATAACAAAAGTTCCTTTGCTTACATTTATTTTGTTAATAGTAAGACTACTAAGTTGAGCTTTAAAAAGTTTAACTTCTATGTTAAATGGTTGACCAAAATATTTTGCATAAACATCTGGTATATCAATGCCTTCTTCAGACTGGTACTGTTGTAATATTTCAACTCCTTTTATTTTACCAAATTGATCTATAACAAATTGCTCAAAGCCTTTAGTTCTAGTATCACCAGATGGAAGTACATCAGAAGTTGTTAATTTTTTAAATAATTCAGTCGTGTGCAAATATATTTTATCACTAAAATATAATTCTTCTACTACAAACCTTATAATCTCAGATGATATATCTTTGTATTCATTTATCCCAACATATCTTCCTTTTTCTAAAGCGTTTAAATCTACTATACCACTTAAATCTCCTTTAGCAGCTATACCGTTTACTAAACTTTTATAATCACCAATTATTTTTGCACCTGCGGCAGCGCTAAACTTAACTCTTGGATCTCTATTTATTTGCTTAGCTATTATAGCTAATTCATTATTAGCTTGCTCCTGCCCTTGTAATTGTAGTATACCTTTTCTTTTTTCTTGAACACTAGGCATTTGTATAGTTTCAGATGTTGCGTCAAATGCTAATTCGACACCTATCTCCATAGCTAACTTATCTTTTCTAGTACCTAATGTAGAATTACCAACTGTATATCCTAACTTATTTTGCATATCAACGCCTCTAAAAAATGCCATTACTTTTGCTTGACCTGGATATGAATTTTTAGTATGTAACTGAGGGCCAGAAGTTCTACTAGTATCTTTTGGTAGTAAACCCTGGCTTATTAATTTATCAACTTCTGTTGGCTTAGTAATTCTTTCTGACTTTGTAAATATTCTTTGCTCTGGCTTAACAGATCTTTCCATTTGAATTAATGTCTCAACTGGTAAAGCGTTATATACAGCTTCAAAATTATTTTTTAAAAACTCATTGTAATTATTTCTTGAACCTATTAAATCTTGTATAGGTTTTTTAAGCTCTGTTCTAAATCTTTTTTGTAATTCGTCTCTAAATTTTTTAGAATTAATATCTGGTAATTTTGTGCCAAATGTTTTTATAATAGATTGACGTACTTTATCCATCATCTCTTTACTTAGATTTAATTTTCTTCTAAGCTCAGAGTACATTTCTAACTTTTTACCAGTTAAACCTATTTGATCTATAAAGTCTTGCTCTATTGTATTATCTGCCGGCAGTTGAATTATAGGTGCGCCTTCAGTTGTTGTAGCATCTATGTCTACCGTTCTTTGAGTTACTTTATATTCTCTATTATATACGTTACCAGCTTTGTTTGCTATTTGAGAATTAATCCAGCCAAACAAACTATCATTTATTTCAGGGTTAAAGTTTCTAATATGAGGCGTTAATTCAGCTAATACTTTTTTAACAAAATCTTTTGGTACTCGATCTCCTTTATATTTACTAGCTATTAAGCCATCTAATAGTTTTTCTTCTTCTATAACTTTTACTGCAAATACGTGACCTGTTGTTTTCCAACTTACATTATCCCAACCGTACTTAGAACCTATCTCGTTAATTATATCTTCAGCCTCTGTTTTTGAAGCCGCTTGTTTAGTCTGGCTTTCTGCAGATTCAACACCTTTTAGTTTGCTTTTTAATTTTGTTTTTAAAACTCTTCTTTTAGTTATTTGTCCAAGTAAACCTTTTCTAGTAACATGGCCTGTATACGTTTTTACAAAATCAAATATTTGCTGGCCTGTATCTAAATCAACAACAACTCCTGGTATTCCTAGCCCTATAAGCATGTCTTTAATAGTTTTAGAAAGCGTAGAAGGGCTACCATCCGGTAATGGCATTAATTTTTTATCTATTATATCACTTAACATTTCAAAGTACTCTTCTAAATTACCTTCTTTAAAGCTACCATCTTTATTTAAATAACCATTTCTTATTAATCTTTGATCTATTCTTTTTATTATAGCTCTACCTTTTTCTGTTTGCATTAAGAAAAGTTTAAGCTCTCTAACCATAGGACGCATAGAAGCGTTATTTGTTTTAAAGTTTTTAGACATCATATAGTGTAACAACTCATGACCTAATACGTTTGTGCTACCTGCTGCGCCAGCCGCTGGAACATTTACATATATTGTTGATTTACCATCTTTAGTTACTAAAATTAAACCTTCTTGTCCACTGTATTTATCTCCTTGTTCTTTTAATGCCGCATCAATTATTGGTCTAGCTTTTTCTATTTGCTCTTCAGTATATAAGTATTTTATTTTTAAATCAGCACCAAAGCCAAAAAATCCTGCTCGCTTTTTAATTTTTTCTACATTTTTAAAAAAATCTCCTATAGCTTTTTCAACTTTTACATTAACAAAACCGTTTGTAAATTCATTTTGTTCTTGTAATAATTTATTAATTTCGTTATCAATTTCTTTCTCTTGCTCTTTACTTAGCGTTTTATCGTTAAACATACCATATAGCTTGCTTATACGATCTTGTCTTTTAGCATAATCTATTAACTCTTTTTTGCTAGCGTTTTTAAATGTATCACTAAGTAATTTATCATGAGAATCTCTTTGTTTTTGTAATGTTTTTAATTTTCTTTTAAAAAACTTTTTTATTCTATCTTTAGATGTTTTTATTTTTTTTTCTGTTTTTTGTATATCAGATTCTATTTTATTTTTTTTAGCTTTCCACTCCATAGAAGCTATGGCCATTTGAGCTTGCTTTTCAGTAGGCTTATTTACAACAGACACAGTACCAGAAAGACCACCACCTAACACACTACCTATTAAAAAACTATTAAATGTATTTCTAAATCTATCGCTTAATTCTATTTGATCACCATAAACATGTATATCTGTGTAGTCTTGTAAAATAGTTGTCAAAGCTTCACCGGTTCCTTCTATAGCAGCGCCACCAAGATAACCAGATACAAATCTTTTTATAGCTGAATCAGTATACGCTTTGACTATTTTTTGACTAGCGCCTGCGCCAATTAGTTTAAGAGCTCCACCAAACATTGTAGCTGACATGGCCTCACCAGCAAACTCAGCTCCAGCTTTCCAAAGAGATCCTTTTGTTAAAACAGAAATATCTTTATCTGTTGGTACTATACCTTTGTCTATGTATCTTTTTTCTAAATCATCTACAAATGATTGGCCATAAACACTACCACCTAATATTGCAGATCCAACAAGGCCCCCAATTGGACCAAACGCTATTCTACCACCAACACTAAGCAACATGCTAGGTAATTGTGCTATAGATTGCTCCGCGGTTAAGCTACCTGCATTAATTATTGTTTGTAAATTTCCTGTTTTTAAACCATCTTCAATTAAATCAGCAGGCGTCATAATATTACCTTCTTCGTCAAAATATTTAACAGAGAATCTATTAACAAGTTCTTCAACTTCCCTTCTTCTTATTCTAGCTCTTGATATACTACCCTCTTCATACATCTGCTCTATTGTCTTTCCTTGCTTAGCGCCTTCTGCTATAGCACCCTTATCTATAGCTTCAATCAAACCAAGCGCTAACATCTCAGCGGTACCACCAATTTGCATAAAGTTTTTAATTATTCTTCTACCAGCCCCAGTGTTCATTACTGGTTCTACAGTAAGAAAAAACTGCTCAACACCAGACAGTTCATTATAAGGTATTTTTAAAAGACCATATTCTCCAGATAATTGAAACTGAGGATTACCTACGTATTCATGCCACTCATCTGGACTAAGCATGCCATCTTTCCACCTTTCACCATAATCATTTTGTATACTATTAAAGTTAGCGCCAGACATGTTCATTTCTTCTTCTGTCAACTCAACTAATTCTTTAGTAGATGGATTATAACCATGTGTTTTATCTATAACTACTTTTTTCCTAATGTCTTCGTTATAGCTAGTATTATTATCAAACCATATTGAGGCAGTATTATAAGTTAATATTTGATCAGGAGTACTATTAATAAATTTATTTTCTTTATCTATTTTTCTTTTAAAAATTTCTAAATTATCATCAACAAACCCAGGGTTATCTTTAGCTGATTTTATACCTAAGTATTTACTTTCTAATAAAGAATAGTTTATTGGGTTATTAGATACTCTAGGATTTAAACTACGATATAGCTCGTTATAAGCTTCAGCGTTAGTTTTATATATATTATATTCTTTTTCATAATCCTTTAATATAGAATTATAATTATTAACTAATCTGTTATATTTTTCTGTTTCGGATTTTTGATCAAGAGATTTTAATTGATCGTTTATAGACTTCAATCTTTCTTCATATCTTTGTTCCTCTATATTTTTTTCAGCTGTTTTTATTTTAGGTATTAAAGATTGAATTTTTTCTTGGTTTAATTCTTTTTGTTGTTCTTTTTCACCAAAATCATACACAAGTACAGGTTGGTACTTGCCATATTTGTCAAAAAATTTTTGTTCGTTTTCTGGATTTACTTCTTTGTATATAGTCTTACCATCAACTATTATTTTATATTTTTTCATAAACTGTTTCGTTAGTTACCCGTGTTAATAAATTTTAAGCAAATTCCTTTACATCATTTAAAGGATCTGCTTGACCACCCGCTGCTATAGCGTTGTAGTTTTTTTCAGCATAGCTAGTATAATATTCAGCTAAAGTTTCTTTTAGTAATTCTTCATTTTTCATTATGCTATCAACTATTACATTAATATCTTCTGTAGTTATAGCAGTTTTTGGCGTCGGATCATTAGATTTTACTTGCTGTCTAGTTATACCTAACTCTTCATAACTACCTAAAACTAACGCTTTAGAAATATCTTCTTTCCAAGAAGTTGATCCCCAATGTTTATGAGTAGCTATTGACGTTAAGTTAGCCGTTTCTGAATTTAAAACATTGTTCATAAAATTCATTTTAACAGCAACTTTATTAAAAGTTTTTCTAGTATCACCACCAATAAAAGCTTCAGCGTTTGAAACTTCTTTTTCTATTATAGCTCTTATTTTGTTTTGACTCTCTCTATCTATTTTGTATTGATTAACTAAATTATTTAATTGATCCATAGTCATGTACGTACCAGGTTTTTTACTGCTATCTTCTTGCTTAGCTGGTTCTTTATTTACCTCTTGTTCTTCTACTTTTTTAAAAGAAGATATCATTTTATTAGGAGAGTTAGTAGGCTGGTTGTATAAATCAACTTGCTTTTCAGTCATAAAGTATTCTGATCCACCTTCACCACCTGGTATTAGTATTCCTCTAAGAGGATCATCACCCATTTCTTTTACTGTTGTTAAGTCATCTTTTGTTTTAGGCTTTTTGCCACTTGCTTCTTTTTGATAATATCCTTCTGAGTGAGCCACATAAGCTTTATATCCAGCTTTTGTATTAGGAAAAACATCGCCTTTAATACTAGTTCTAGTTTTACCATCTGCTGATATAGTAAAAACTTCAGGATCATTCCAAACTTCTGGGTATGTACCTAATCTTGGAGTCTTACCGTCTTTTTTTAAATACTTAGGAGATCCGTCTTTGTTATACAAAAAGGGATCGTTTTTACCATCTTTATTTTTTGCTTTAGCTAAATCTATTCTATAAATTATATGTCCATTGTCGTCAATTTCTTGATTATCTTTATCTGAAGTTTGAGTTATAACGTCTTCTACTTCTGGTGGTATGTTTTCTGTATCATCTATAACTGTTTCAACTATTTCGTTTCTTTTGTTCTTGTCTTTTTCTAAATTATTAGCTATATCATCAATTTCTTTTTCAGCCTGAACCTTACCTCGTTTATTTAAATATACATAACCAAATCTTTTTCTTTTTAGTTTTTTTACAAGATCATTATATTCTTTACCACTTATGTCTCCAGCCGCTTCTAGTTCAGCTTCCATTAATCTATTAAACTCTCTATTATTTCTTTGAACTACAGTGCTTACACCCTGTGCTATAAAAGCCCCTACCTCTGTAGCAGCTTTTGCCGTCAAACCTACACCAGCTTGTTTAGCTTGTGCTACATCTCTTGCTCCTTGTATTAATTGTGAATTTGCCATGTTATATTATTTTATTTATTTAACTGCCATTAAAGCTCTTAATTGCTCCATAGTTAAGCCTCCACTTCCTTGATCACCACTAGTTTGATTTCCAGTTCCAGCTCCAGTCATACCTGCTATACCACCAGGCGTTACAGTTCCAGCGTCGCCAAAACCTGCTATCATTGATGCCGCTCCAGTTATACCGCTTGTTATAGCTGACATTTTAGCTTGCTTTGCCTGCGCTTCAGCTTGAGCTGCTGCAGCAGTTCTTTGCTGAGCCATACCTAGTAAAGTTTCAGTTTGTGTTCTTTTCATATCTCTAGACATAATATCACCTTGCCTTTCTAACATTTGTATTTTACCAGTCTCTTGTTGTCTAGCGATTTCATTTTGTCTTTCTTGCATACCTATGCTAACGGCTTGTTTCTGAGCAGCTATCTGCCCTTGCTGCGCTAGTGATTGCGCTAGATTTGCTATACCACTACCACCAGCAGCGCCTGCTAAATCACTTAATATATTAGCTTGAGTTTGTTGAAACGACTGCCTTTCAAACTCTGCTTGTTGCTGGTTAACCGTTAGGTCCTCCATAGTATTTTCTAAATTAAGATAAGGATTGCTAGTATCAAGATTTTTATATATATCTTCCATTTCTCTCATCTTAGCCTCTTCTTTTCTTCTTTGTCTAGCTGCTTTTCTCTGCTCTTTTTTTGCAGATATAGCTCCAAATATACTCGAGCCAATTGATACAGCCGCTCCAATTAGTGGTAATGCCATAAATTTTTTTTTAAATTATTACTATATTATAGTTACATTTTTTGATTACTATTTACTACTTTCATCAACTTCACAACTAGCGGCAAACATTTCAATTTTTTTTGTAGAATTATTTGTAAATTTAACTTTAGCAAAATAACCTAACAAAGAACTTCTATTAACATTAGTGTGAGTGCCATTATTAGATCTACTATTTTTAGCAAAAAATATATAGTTTATTAAAGTTGGTGGATTTACATTATTTTGTATATCAAAAGTTATACTAGTAGTTAACGTCCCATCAGATAGAGAAGTCGTTTCGTCTATAGACATTATTTCGCCTAACTCAACAAAGTCTTGGTCTTCATTGTTAGTTTGAAAACCTCCTGTGGTAGCAACTACTTCAACTTCTTCTCCATTAGAAGTTTCTGCTGAGTTAGTATTCATAATAGCATAATATCCTATATCACCAACTTGTAGTGAAGGGTATTGTGATCTTGGAAATTGTATTGTTACTGGCATATTACATTTTTATATTATTAATATTAAGCTCCATCTTCAAAGCAGTTATCAGCATCAAACACCATAGTAACATCTTCGGTTCCAAATTTTTTAACAAGAACGCTAGCTGTTAATGTAGCAGTATTAGTTCCCATGCCAGAAACATTTATATTAAATATCTCTATATGAGTACCACCGTTATCTGCAAAAGTAGAATTAGTCCACCTTGAAGATGATTGATCAGAGCTTGACCAAACTAAATCTGATTTACCACTAGTCGTCCAATTACCAGATGATGCTGTAAACGTATAAGTTATTTTAAAAAAATTTTTTTGATTAGTTTTAGTAACTGTAGAGCCTCTTGCGCCAAAAACGTTTTGTAATTGAGATGATCTAGCGTTAGGTATTCCTACATATATAATATCGCTTGGATTAGCAGTAGCATGACTAGACGTAGCTTGAATTTTTAATATAGGTGCTACAGTTTGTTCTATTGTAAAATGAGGTTTAACAGTAGGTATACTGCTACTTAATGTTGTATCACCCTGCGGATATATATTTATATGGTATTTTTCTGATCTATCAAATCTAATAGAAGCATCATTTGATAATGTTACAGCTTCTGTTGCAAAAACTCTATTATGAGAACCACTAACCGCTCCTACTTTTATAACTTTACCAGCGCCATCAGAAAAACTAGACACTATTTTATCACCTACTGCTATCCCTGTTTTTGAACCAATGTTTATTAGTTTAGCATTACTAACCGCCCCGATTACATTTGTAGTTAAAATTGTAGGTGGTAAAAACTTTTGAGCTATAGTACAAGACTGAATACCACCTATTTTGCTAAATTTTTTATTAATACAACTTCTAACGCCATCAGGCGTTAATACTGTAGAATTAGCAATGCTAAACTTGTTTAAAACCCCTGTGTGTTTATCACGCAATACGCTAGTGGTATCACTTTCTTTAGTAACAGTAAGTTTAAATTCAGCATCAGGATCTCCAATAACTTTAATATTAACTGTCTGCCCTGAGTCTGATATTCTATTGTTAGATAAAAGCGGTAAGTTTTCAAATGAAACATGTCTTATTTGTTTAGTTGCGGTCGGTATAGTTAGTCCTTCATAAAATAAATAAATAATATCTTCAAAAGCGGTATCATTACTATTTTTTATAAATAAATCAAAAGTGTAATTAATTATATTTTTATTACTATCAAGCTGTGAATCTACAGCTTTTATTTTAATATTAGAATTAACACTTGATAATTTTATAATAGGCTTTTTTAAAAATCTAAAACCACTATTAGCGCTAACGCTTATTGATCCTACTTTAGTTAATTTGTTTTTAGATATAGTTCCAGTAAAATTGTTTTTAATTATATCTAGCTTTCCATTAGTACCTACGTTTGTACTTATATTAAGATTATAATTATCACTAGTTAATACAGATGTTCCATTTTTATTTTTGTTTTTATCATCAAATACTGTTAAAGAAAAATCTATATTAGAAGATCTTTCGTCAAAAACATCAGCGTCTCCATTTACTTTTATTGATATTTTAGAATTTTTACTAACAACAAAAGTATCAGAAAATGTAGCAACAACAACAACTTTGTTACCAAGTTTACCAGCAACTCCAGTATCAGTAAACGTAACACTAGATATAGTATCAGGTAGAGTTGATGTGGAAAATTTAGAAGCAGATACAACAAAACCATTGTTAGGCGTTATAATCATAAACCCGCTATTAGCATTTAGATTGTTAAAAAAAGTAGAGTTACCCACTTTGTTTCTAGTTGTAAATTTTGTTGTAGTATAATTTGCCATTATTTATTTATTTTATAGAATCTGACTTTGTACGTAAGTTTGAAAACTAGTGTATTCAATGTTACTATTTATTACAACACCTTGGCTCATTCCACCCGAAGCATTACTTTGTTGTGCTACCACTAAATTAAAGTCAGTTGTATTTGCTCCTCCACCAGTCACATTAGGATTTGTATCAAGTATTGGGGTTTCAGAGCCAATAACGAAAAAGCCTGTAAAGTTGGTAAAATTTACTGTGGCGGTATTACCTTCGGGTGTGCCATCAAGTAGTGTAGCAGTTATATTATTGTTTTGTATAAATTCAATCATATCACTACCACTCAAACCATTAATTTCAGTTATAAATATAGCGTAAGATGTTTGAAAAACAGGAACAACAATAGGAAAAAGATCACCAATGGTTTCTGTGCCTGTTTGTATCTCGCCATCTTCTACTATTTCAAAATCAAAACTTGTTATTTGAACTCCAGGGTCTTCAGCTGGAAAATTTGGTATAATTGTTGACTCGGGGGTTTGTTCATTTAGTATTATATTACTATAGTAAAAAGGTTGACCTAGAAAAGGATAGCTAATTTCCGAGCCGTAAAAAGGATTGTTTTCACTAACTGAAAGATCTGGATAAAAATTATAACCAACGTCAACAGTCACTCCTTGCACGTCATAACTAGTAGCAGTATTTTCATTGTCAAGAACTAGTATGCTATAATGTAGTTGGTTGTAATATTGAACTCCATTTATAATAGGGTAATTTTGTAGTCCAGTTGGAAACTGCGTATGGCTTGCGAATTGATACTCATTATAACTCCAATCATGATCTAGTGATACAGCATTTCCTATTATAATAGGATTACTTCCATCTACAACCTGAGGCCATGTGGCCCAAGTATTTTGAAATTCAGAACCTGGACCGCTATATACTGGGGTATATTGATTACCTGTTGGAAAAGGATCTGGCCCTATAACGTTAAAATCTTGTGTGGCTGGACCTCCATGACTAGCAACTAAAACAAATGAATAGTTGCCACTTCCACCAGATACTTTAGCTAATATACTATATACGGTAATTCCTTGATCGTTAATAGCGGGTACTACAACAACCTCATCAAACTGTGGAAGTTGAGATACTGTTGAAACCTCTTCTCCAGTTTCGTTTACATTTCCATCTTCATCTTCTATTGTAATTTCAGTATCAGCGTCTGTCGGATCTGTATCTATATTTGTGCCACCAGAGTTTATAGTACCGTCGCCACCAGTATTAACTGATGTTTCAAATGTAGTAGAACTAGCTGTAGTTTCACCAATTTGCAAAGCATATCCTATACCTTGTATATCTAAATTACTAGTGTCTATATTACTAGCATTTACCTCTCCGCTAGTTATATAGTTAAAATACTTACTTTCTTTTTTTATAAATTCAGAAATTTTACCTGACTGTAAATCTGTAGATATATCTTGAACTTTCCACCCAGGTCTACTTTTTATATTATAGTAATTATTATCATTAAGATCTTCTACTATATAAGAATCAGAGCCTTCGTAATTTAAAGACTTAAATGATTTAATAGAGTCTGATTGATCATTAAATAAAATATCTATTGAAGATGGAAAATTTTCTCCATAAAAACTATTTCTTGCGGTTTGTTTAGAGTTATGTTTCCAAATAGCATTAGTTAAAGCATGAGCGCCCGTTGGTGCTGTAATGTATTTACCAGTAACGGAAACGCCGCAATTGTGTTTAAATGATTTAAAACTAACCCAAGACTTAGCAGCTTCATTAAAAGATACCGTTGTTGGTTCAGCTATAACAGTACAGCCGTTTTCGTTACATATTGTTTCGTTTTGATTTATTTCGTTTATACCTAATTTTATATTATATTCTCCGCTAACTACATCAAAAGTTCCAACTATATTTTCACACATTCTCAAATAGTCTCTAAAATAAGATTTCATACCTACGTTAGATATAGGTGTTAATCCATCTCTTGATAATCTCATAACAGCTCCTCTTTGCCTGTCTGTAAAGTATATACGATAATTGTCTGCGGCTAGTGATTCTGGATTTTTTGATATCCCGTAATCACCAACAAATGGTATTGTTTGCCCTAATACTCTATTAGTAGCGGTAAGCTGAGTATTGCCATCAGCGTTAAATACTGCATCCTTATTAGCTAAAACTTTTAAAATTTTATCTTCAGCAAATACTACAACGTCAGTGTCTCTTGTTTTTAAAGCTTGTATTGAACCATATATTGGATTTAAATTTTTAGTTATTTTTTGAGCCATACTAAACTCATTTAATCCATTAACACTAGAAGTATTATTATATAACTCTGAAGAGTGTATTAGCCCACTTGATATTTTTTCTTCACCATACTCTAAGAATGTAGAAGAAACTTTTACACCGTTGTCTATTTGAGGTGCGTTAAAATCATCTCTTATTCTGTCAGATTCTAATCCATTACCAAAAGAATAACAATTAAACCACTTTAAATCTATAGCGTATTTAAACACTTCTGTATCTATTTCATACCAACCGGTCGTTTCTATAAAAGTAAGAGAATTAGTAAAAAAATTAAAATTGTTTAATAATTTATTGTTAAGAGTTATTTTAATAAAATACCAATCAGAATCAGCGCCTATTACTACATTTTCAATTGAGTCTCCAAGATTACTTGTTTCGTCATCTATATTTACTACAAAAGTACCACTTGGTACAGTAACTCCTGTAACTTGCATGCCATGCCTTAGCTTACTAAACATGCTAGGAGATAAGGCGTAAAGTAAAACTTGCTCGTCTGATATGCCGTCAGAGTTTAAATCATTAGTGCTGGTCGAGCTAGGTATTACATCAGGATCAGTGGGTTGCAAAGTTACTCTATTACTTGGGACGCATGAAGCGTAGCCATCATATACAAAATTTTGCGCTGTTAAGTATACGCCTTGAAGATTAAAGGTGG
>TARA_R100000654_G_scaffold9082_2_pt1 | contig 18142 bp, 30 predicted proteins | sample TARA_R100000654 | Tara Oceans TARA_R100000654 (sample SAMEA2622473) | marine metagenome | biome: marine biome (ENVO:00000447); feature: surface water layer (ENVO:00002042); material: "saline water (ENVO:00002010), including plankton (ENVO:xxxxxxxx)" | depth 5 m
TTGGTATCCCACTATTCAAATGGCAAGATGCTCCGACTGCTTGGGACAAGTCTTTCTTGAAGAAAATGTACTATGCTATCCGAGATAGTGGTGATGAGCCTAATCTCGGAAAGTCAGATATCGACAGATTGGAGAAGACGTTGGATATGATATCCAATCTGGCAACTCAGGAACAGAAGGATGTGATTAAGGGCTACAGGTCACAACTAGTTGCGGCTAGAAGAACTGACTATGTTCCTAGGTTTCCATATCAGATGAAACCGGGTATGACATATGAGCAAGCAGAACAACAAATCTCCACTTTGAGGAACATCTTGGATAGCGTTAGGGCTATGCAAGAGATAAAACTTGAAAGGGAGATAGAGAGTCGTCAACTTACTGACGGAGGCGAATGAAAATGAGCAAGAAAAACGAAAAGAAAAATGAAGATAAGAAGGCCGAAGACGAGACTGAGATGGCTTTGCAACAGATGGCCGCGAACAACCAACAATTACAGGGAACCGCGCAGAATCTGGCAAACCAACTACAACAGTACATGGCACTCTGCTCGCATTATGAGCAGACCATTAACGTCTTAACCGGAAGAGTCCAAGAACTGAAAGGACAGATAGCGAACATGTCCCAACAGGGACAAGAATGAAAATGAAAGGAGGTAATGAATTATGGTAAAATTGACTATAATGAATGAAACCGGACATACCGAGATGGTTGCATCAGCCGCCGAGGTCATCGAACAGATAACGGACCACCCAACACATTGGGTGTTCGTTGATGGTGAGATGGTCACGCGCGAAACTGTTGATACCGTCAATTGGGAGAGCGTAGAGAACGTCACGCTTGCACCTGCGGTTGTCGGTGGAATTCGCTGAACAAGGTAGGTTAAGCCCTACAATCAAGAGTAATCTTGGTCGGAAAAACGCAAGCCGCTTATGGGTATTATATTCATTAGCGGTAACTACTAAGTAGTGCATTTCGCACCCTTAGTCTCCCAGCAACGAGTGGTTGCCGTGTAGGTGGAATGCCTACTACTTAAGGGGGTTTTAGATAATGCAAAATAAATTAGAAATAGAACAACAAATGATGAGCGATTTGATTGTACCTACGAAATATGCTAGGTATGATTGGGAGTTGGGAAGGAGAGAGACACTCGATGAAATAATCACAAGGAACATGAACATGCACCTTGACAAATTCAAAGGGAACGAAACTGTCTGCACCAAGATTGTAAAGGTATACAATGACTATGTGAAGACGTTGAAGGTATCACCTTCTATGCGTTCCTACCAATTTGCAGGAGATGCTATTCTACGTTCACCTAACAGAATCTACAACTGTTCATTCATGAACATTACAGATATTAGGTGCTTCGGGGAAGCAATGTTTCTACTACTAGGTGGGACTGGTGTAGGCTATTCGGTGCAGAAGCATCACATAGCACAACTACCACAAGTCATGAAGCCTAACCCAGATAGAACCTACAGACATCTGATAGGTGATTCACAAGAAGGATGGGCAGAAGCAATCAACGTACTCTTTGAGTCTTATACTGGTAAGAGAAGCACTACACCGCGCTTCGACTACTCAGATATCAGACCGAAGGGAGCGTTACTCAAGACTAGTGGTGGCAAGGCTCCCGGCCCAACACCATTGAGAAACTGCCTCACTATCATAGAAGGTATGTTGATTGACAAGGAGAATTTCACACAACTCAGACCAATAGAAGTACATGACATGCTATGTAGAATAGCAGAGGCCGTACTATCTGGTGGTATCAGAAGGTCAGCGATGATTTCACTATTTAGTGCAGACGACAGAGAGATGTTGACTGCGAAGACGGTGACTACATACGAGAGTCACCCATATAGGAAACATGCTAACAACTCTGCGGTTCTAGTTAGGAACAGAGTAACCAAGAAATTCTACGATTCCTTGTGGGAGATAATACAGGCAAATGGTGGACATGAGCCGGGTTTCTACTTCACTAACGATAAGGAATGGGGAACCAATCCTTGTGCAGAAATTGGATTACGGGACATGCAGTTCTGTAACTTGACTACCTGTAACGTATCAGACGTAGAATCACAAGAGGAATTGAATGCTAGAGTAGAAGCGGCGGCGTTCCTAGGAACATTGCAAGCGACCTACACAGACTTCCACTTCCTACGTCAAGGATGGAAGAAGACTACTGAGAAGGATGCACTACTTGGTGTATCTATGACTGGTATCGCCAATGGTAAGTTGGATGACTTAGACTTGAATGAAGCAGTCGATGTCGTCAAGATGGTGAACAGGGATTGGGCAGAGAAACTAGGCATCAATCCTGCCGCTAGACTTACCTGTGTTAAACCAGAAGGAACTGCTAGTCTGGTATTCGGAACATCATCGGGGATTCACCCTTGGTGGTCTGACTACTTCATTAGGACTATCAGATATAACAAAGAGGAACCTATTGCCAAGTATCTAATGGAGAACATTCCAGATTTGATAGAAGACGATAGATGGGAAGAAGGCAACATAGTAGTCTTCGTTCCTCAAAAAGCACCAGAAGGTGCAGTCACTCGCTCGGAGTCTGCTATAGACTTCTTAGAGAGAGTGAAGCATGTGACAGAGAATTGGGTGAAGCCCGGTCACATAGACGGAATGAATACTCACAACGTTTCAGCAACAGTTAACGTTCGTGAGAATGAATGGGATTTGGTGAGAGATTGGATGTGGATAAACAGAGATTCCTACAATGGACTTTCTCTACTACCTTTCAGTTTCGATGTTGAGGATGGTATAGAAATGCAGATGCCTAACACGGCATGTAACAAAGAGACTTTTGAGAAATACCTACCACTACTAAAGAAGTTAGACACCTCACAGATAATGGAGGATGACGACAACACTCAACTTCAAGGTGAACTCGCATGTTCTGGGGGAACGTGTGAGATACTGTGAGATTCCAAATCACCCGTAAGTTAGGTCATTACTTTGACGTAGACGAGATTGATTTCATCAGAGATGAGATAATCCGTATATGTCCAGACAATGCGAGTAAGGCTTACGTTGAGCAAGCGATAGAAGTTGCCAAGAGTGGTAACATGTCTAGAGCAAGGTTGAACAGAATACTAGGACATCAATTACATCGTAGTTGTAAGAAGATGTTTGACACCTATCCGGGTGAAGCAATGAAGGAATTATACAATAGAAAACAATACTACATGAAAAATTATGGAGAGAATGAATATGAAAATAAAATTAGGAATACCCTCGATTGGAGATAGAAGAGCAGGTCGCGGCACAGAATACATGCACACATCGTTCTTGTTCAACACGAACAACAAGTTACTGATGAAGCAGTTGTATGGCTCTCACCGCCACAGAGTATATTTGTCAAATGACCGTGAATGGTTTGAAGATAGGCTAAAGAAACTTGACATATCTATGTCAGTCTTTGAAGAAGACATGCCAGTGATATATGTCAAAGGAAAGAGAGAGTATCTTCACCAAGATACCGACCAAGATTGGTACTACCATGAACCTAGTTCTTTCACAAAGAGCATGAACAAGTTTGGTGAGAGAGAGATTAACGTACCGAGAGTCCTTGGTATAGGTCAGAACCACAGTGAAGACCCACTATTGTTTGAAGTGGCGAAGACTGTTGAGCAATATCTGTTTGGCCCGACCAAGAAGCAGTACAATCTGCTTGGTGCTGATGATAAGAACTACAGGCACTATCTGGGTTGGAAGTTTCCAGATGGAGAAGTCACACTTACTATTCAGAGAAAGAAGTCTTCGTTTTACGTTGACCACACTAGGATGCTAAAGAAGGATGCAATCTATGCAGTAGCCAAGATTCTAATGAGAGCAGTATATTGCAGAAGTGCAGAGGTCTTGGAAGAGTATATCATCAAGGTTACAGAGACACCACACAATGTTCTCTATGCTATTGAGAATAGGAGTCCTTACTTCTTCTATGAGATGGGAAGGAAGCAGGAAGTGATGCTCAACACCAAGAGTATCGGTCTGAAAGAAGTAGCCATTGAGATATCAGAAGATATCTGGGCAGGAATAACCACGAAGGAATGGAACCAATTCTTGAATGTGTATAGGCATGGTGCTAAGAGAAGCAAGAGATGGCTAGGCATTACTCCTAGAGATTTGTGGATTGAGTTATTCACAGAAGACAAGAGTAAGGATTCGGAAGGTAAGTATCTATTCCCATCAGAACCTACATCTGGACAAGAGAAGATGATGCTCGCATGGTTGAAGCAGAACAGGAAACATGCTATGGTAGAAGACAGAGCAACTCAACTCCTAAGAGGACTAGATGCAGAGTACCCACAACTAACCTATGTCAACTGGCCCGGTATCGAAGACCAAGCAATTCATGTCAAGGGAAGAGTGAGAGATTGGGTCATTACTGGTAGAGGCGGTATGAAGGTAGGACATCAGAATGTTTCGACATACTGTGTCACTTCTAATGAGAAGAACATGTCAAGTTCAAGATTGAAGTTCCGAGGTAGGGAGATTAGCCATAGCATTTGCATAGATAACCTACACAACAACTCAAGCATAGGCGACCAGATTGCGGCTAGGGCAATGGTACTTCTGAATGACGAGTCTGCTTCTCACAGAGTATACACGATTCACGGATATGTCAGAGATAGAACAACTGATGACGTATTGGTTAATCAGCCTAGGATACCTGCTAACGAGTTGATGGCTATTCACTATAGCAAGCAGAAGAAGCGAAGGCAAACCAAGGAAGCGAATGAGGCTCAGAAGAAGGCCAAAGCAGAGAAGGAAGCCGCAGAACAACTTGAACGAGAGTTGGAGGAAAGGAGACTACAACGTGAGCGTGAAGATGCTAGGAGAGCCAGAAGGAGAGAAAGGCGAGCAAGAAGGAGAGCCTTACAATGAAGTGCGAACTGTGTAAGTCTCGCAACCTAGTATTCAACGAAGCACTTGGCGAGAACGTATGCTCAGAGTGTGGGTATGTCAACGTGACTGCTCCCTTTGAGAAGCACGTTCTTGTCAAGTGGGATGATAGTGGTCAACCCAACAAGAGTCCAGACAAAGGACATCTAGGTTCTTTCATTACTAAGAGTGAGGCGTTTGTAAACAAGAAGTTTCACCTTTGGCAACAGAATGTAAGAACAGAGACTTGGGCGACACACAAAAGAAAAGCCGCAACGAAAGAAGTTGATACCAAGATGATGATGTATCTATCTGAGTATGGTGCGTCTAAGGATTTGAAGGAAAGCGCGAAGGCGTATTATCTGGCTATGTTCAAAGACGACTATCTCAGAGGATACTCAAACGAACGTAAAGCGGCAGGTGTGACTTTCTTTGTATTGAAAGAAGCAGGTATCATAACTAGTCTAGACAAACATGCTAGGATTACTAGAGTGGACAAGAGATATCTCTCTAAAATTGCTAAGAAAATAGCAAAATATGCAAGAAAGTCATATGTGTTTGCTAAAGAAACACCACAAGAATCAGTAGATTCTTTACTTGGAAACATGAAAAAAGTAACAGAATCGCAGAGAAATGCGGCTTTTTTGTTCATAGAATATGTTTCTAGGGTCTATGAAGACCTAAATATGCGACTATCTAATAATAGAATAGGAGCAGGTGTTTGGATTGCTACTAAAATGATAGGAGAACCAATTACACAAACAGACATAGTGAAGTATTGGCTATGTTCTGATTACGGCATTAGGAATAATGCTAAGGAAATGTGCGAATTATTGTCAATAGACAGAGCAAGTTTATCTTGTTATGACATAGAAGACGTAGTTAAAGGAATAAGAGTGAGGAATGAAAATGAAAATGGAAAGAAAAACAATGAAAGAAACAAGAACGAGGTGCTTCTGAATGAGGCATCGTAAGGTGCTATTGATTGGGGCAGGTGGAATAGGTAGTTATCTAATTCCAATACTGAACAGACTTGGTGTGTATCAGGTTACTGCCTTTGACAATGATAAGGTTGAGCAGAAGAATCTGCGGTATCAGAACTTTAGCGCAGATGACCTAGGGGAACTCAAGGTCTATTGCTTCTCTTCTGATATGGGTGGTATGTATGAAGCACAACCATATCTTGTTCTAACAGAGAAGCAGTTGCAGGGATACGACTTGGTTATCTGTTGTGCTGATAATCTAGCAGTAAGAAGAATGCTATATCGTCAAGGCCACGGTGATGATGCTAAAGTCAAGTGGCTTGATTTGAGAGCGCAAGGTCGCAATGCGGCTTTGATTTCTTACAAGGTGGATAAGAACTTCCAAGATACACTGTTGAACGGACCAGAGGGTTCTTTCTCCTGCCAAGGCGGAGATTGGGATGGTACTGGTAAGGAAGTAAACTGTATGCACATGCTGATTGCAGGTTATGCCGCACAATGGATTCAGAAGTGGTTCAATGACCACGATGATGTTGTTGACAAGGTGGTGCTGAATGTATGAAGTTCGCTAGTGATTATTGGACATGCAAGTGTGGTGACCCTATGGTATGGACATTAGATATCGGAACACCAATTGCATTGGTACAAAACCAACCACGGATACCCGTACTGTATGTTTATGGGTGTCAGTCTTGTGGCTACCAAAAGAACGTGCGATTGATGATTATCAATCCTGCTACACAGAATGTAGTTGATGAGATATCAATGATAGAAGACACTATGAAAACAGGTGATGAATGATGAGTGATGCAGAGAAAATAGAGGATTTAACAGAGGATGACATTGACAATATTGTGGACATTCTATCGACAGATGGGTACTATCCACAAGCACAGATTGTGAAAGTCACATGCCCCGTATGTGGTGAAGCGTTTCTAGGAACGAAGAGACATGCGGGTGGCTTCATTGCAGGTCACAAAGCATATCATGAATTTGAGAATCAGATGGATGTCATGATTAAAGAAATGGGTGGAGCATAATGGAGATTAAGAATGAGAATTGGAAGAGAGAGATTGTTGATGCGTTTGTATCCTGTATATCGCTGACCACAGGGCCAGTACCATACAACAACCCAAACAACGAATTAGAAGCGTTTCTCTCAGTTATCTGGGAGAAGTCGATGAAGGCTTTCGACATACCTAGAGAAGTACAGGTAGTCGTTGACGCGAAGAACACCGTCTTCATCAATGTCGGAACACCTAGTTTCGTTTCCTTTGAAGGGGCAGACGAAGAAGAATTGGAAGGTATGAAATTACCATTCAAGTGTTGGATTCACACACATCCATTTGGTCAAGCATATTTCAGTGGAACTGATTGGAAGACGCTGAACACATGGAAGCCAATGCTCGCCAATGCAATAGTATTGGGTGATAACGAGTATTGGGCATATGACGTAAAGAGGGAGATAGTAAAGCAAGTAAAGTATGGACTGCTTCAAAGTCCAAAAATAGAAGAGGAATAAAAATGATAGGAAAAGAATTGGATAACATAAAGAAGAAAGTAAACAAGATAGAGAAGGAGCGAAAGCAATACCTAGACCTACTTGTATATTGTAGGACTGAACTGGAGAAACTAGGATGGTGCGAGGATATACAATGGGACAACAAGAAGATGCAGAAGTCGTATGAGATTATGATGGACACGCTTCACGGTCAAGAGACAGATGATGAAATCGAAGGTAGCCAAGCGACATTGGAAGAGGGATTCTGATGCGTAAGCATATGCTATACACGTTGTATCAAGACTGGTCTAGAGATGACTTAGTGAACGTTGTTGTGGAATTGCAAGAGAGACTAATCAAGTTAGAAGGTAGGATGGCAATAGTCGAGAAGTTCATTAAGAAACAAACGGAGGAAGCATAGTGATGAGAGTCCTACTGGCATTACTCCTTCTATCTTCGTCACTGGCAGGTTGTGCTGAGATGATACCAGACCCACCAGTAGAGGATGACAAACCTCTATGGGTTACAGAGTATCACAACTTCACCTACGAGAATAACACCACACTACCAACGATATCGTTTGGTGACAACACTACATTGTTTGAGGTATTCTCAGCGAGTGTAGTTATGTACAACGAAACTACCAATCAAACAGTAGAGATGAAACCCTACTTCTTGATTGAAAATACGAGATTCAAACAACAACATGCACCTGCAATGGGAGAAGTATCCTTGGTGTTAATAGACTTGGAAGGATATCAGTACAATTGTACTGTTATGTATAGGTTGTGGGAACTATGACTTGGGAAGACGTATTGAAGGATTTTGAACAACATGAGGAATGGGAATCTGATGACGGTCAAGCCACAGGCGAAGCAAGGCTAGACATAAACAATGAGGGTGATTCTCGTTGGGAAATAGTAGACTTCGGGATAGTAGATGAATCCAATAGGGGTAGAGGTTTAGGACAAGCATACTTAGAGAATTTTCTAGATTTTCTTGAGAAGAAAAGAAAGACAAATGGTATGCCGATGGTTATACAAGCCGCCCAAGATGCTCTAGGTTTCTGGGAAAGAATGGAAGAAGAAGGTTTGGTAGTTGCATGAAGCGAGCGATTTCTATCAATTTTCCTGCTCCTATTGGAGCGCAGATAACATGCCCCATTTGCGAAGGAAACAAGTGTAAGGTATGTGACATGTCGGGTAAGATAGAAGTCAATGTCGGTGCAAAGGTTCCCATTCAGCAACAGTTGATTGTAAAGTACGTTGCTGAGAATCTAGAAGAAGTATCGTCTGAGTTGTCGAAGCACTTCGGTCTTGTGCCTATGGTACAAACAGAAGACATGTTTGAAGTAGGTGACAAGACGTATGAGTTGGTGAAGATAAGTAGTGTCGGTGGAGTAATTTGGGTTGCTCATAGAGTTGATGAGTTAGAGTCTCCAAGGTACTTCACTTCCGTACTTCATCTTTCAAATTTCAAAAGGGGGATGAGCGATTGAGTAATGATAAGATGAAGATAGTGGCTAGGTTTCCTAGAAGTGCAACAACGGAGTTGGTGGTACAAGAGGGAGAATATTGGAACATCGAAGTAATTGACGTTCGATGGTTCAACGAAGGAAAGCCCACAAGGAAGGGCATAAGAATAAACAAAGATGAGTTAGGGAATCTCTTGAAAATTCTCAATAAAATTGGTGATAAAAATGTGGATAAGAATGGCGAGGATGCTTGAAGTAATAGAGAATGTAAACAGTACAAATGCAAAGGTCGAAGCAATAGAGAGAAATTTCAGTTCTTTCAACACCGGATGGGCCGGGATGATGACTGTACTCTTGGGTGATTATGGGCCTAGCAATATAGGAGAGAAGAGAGCAATCTCTTGGTTGGCTTCTATACTAGGAGTGCATGAAGAAGAAATAAAGTCGTATGCGGAGTCATATGGTGACTTGGGTGAAGGTGTGTATATGTTCGGTGGTGTTTCAGAAACACCTTCTGACATTACCATAACAACCGTATTGAGATTGTTCAATATGGATTGTTCTTCTATAAATGGTCAAGCGTATTCCATGTACGAAGAAATTCTCAGACAGATGGATTCTTTGGAGTTGAAGTGGTTTGTTAGATATTGGTTGAAGACACCTAGGAATGGCGTTAGTACATCAACAGTAACGAAAGCCATGGCACAACGACATGGTTCTAGGTTCGTTTCAAGGTTGAGAGACTTTGATATGATTACGTTATTGTCATATGCAGAAGCAAATCCAGATGATTGGGAAACGCATCTACCAGAAGTAAGTCACATTGGTAGGTACATCAAGCCGATGCTTGCTAAGAAGTTAGAAGACAACCAACCACTACCAGAAGAATACGTGATTGATATCAAGTATGATGGTAACAGGTATCAGATACATCATTCTCCAGATACTACTATGATATTCAACAGAGCAGGTAAGTTAGTTACTGAACAGTATCCAGATGTAGTTAGTATATTGGAAGACTGTACAGATACCTTCATTGTTGACGGGGAGATTTATCCAGTCAACCATGATGGTTCTCCCGCAGAACACAAGAAACTAGGAACGAGAGTGCATTCTAAAGACAAGGCTCAAGCCGTAGCAGATTGCCCAGTAAAACTGGTCGTCTTCGACATAATGTATGATGGGTTTGAGTCTCTTCTTGATATGCCATATAGAACAAGACTAGAACAACTAGAGAAGTTTGTTGTGCTAAGACCACACATTGCAAGGGTTCTATCGAATGACCGCGTTGCTTCCTACAACTACGCAATCAATGAGGGATACGAAGGTATCATGATTAAAGATTTGAATGCGCCTTACGAATCTAAGAGAAGTAAGGCTTTGTTGAAGCACAAGCCACCGAGGATAGATTTCGATGTCGTGATATTATCAACCAAGTATGGTGGCGGAAAGAGAAGCGATGTCTTTGGTACGTTTGAGGTGGGAGTCGTTAGTGATGATGGCTATACATCTGTGGGTTCTGTTGGCTCTGGTCTTAGTGATGAAGACCTTTTGTCATTGACTACACAACTCAAGAGGATAGTCGAAAGATATGACAACAAGACAGACACGTTTCACGTACTACCAAGGATTGTACTACAGGTGACTGCTGATTTAGTATCAAGAGATTCCAATGGAAACTACGGTCTTAGATTCCCTAGAGTACAGAGAATCCGACATGACAAGTATCCTGCTGATTGCAATACCTTAGATGACGTAAGAGGTGAGGCATGATGTTCAGTAGGGACTATCTTGCGGGAATGCTCTACGCAAAGGCACAACCCGTAATCAGAGTATCCAAGAATGCAGACTCTGCTTTGGGGTACAGAGTAACCATGATGGTGAATTTCAAGTTAAGAGGTAAGATAGATGAGCATCATTCTATGTTATTGAAGGCTATGCAACGAACATTGCTTCAAAATCGCATTGAGTCTACGATTAACAAGAAGGGACTTACTATTGCCAGAATTGATTCGATTGACAATCTGATGGCTTTGATGTTAATCGCACCCAACTGTGGAAATAATCTGCCTCTAGAGTATAGACTAGGTGGGAGATGGGAAAAGTTCGCAAGGGTGTGGGCTTTCTACTCTGTAGGAGAACACCTTACCCAAGATGGGTTAAATCAGATTATTGAAATACTAGGAGTCTAAGACGATTCCTGTGAAGAGGACCGAGATTAAGGGCATCAATCTATGCCCTAGATGTGAACTCCGACCAACGGGGTTCCAGAAAAGACATTGTTCCCCATGCCAATTGAGAATATCAATGTCGCCTACATTCCCACCTATCTCCGATGATGAGATAATCGACCACTATGTATTTGAGATGTTGAAGAAGGGATGTAGGGAATGTGGGGAAAACAGAGAAGGACACTTCTACTTTGAAGCAGGTGTCCAAGATGAAGATGAGAATGGAATAAAGAATGGATTGAAGTGGTACATGGCGCAAGTAGAATGCCATTCATGTAATTGCCACTACGATGAACTCTTTGAAGTAAGAGGCGAATTGAATGAGTTTAATAAAAACGATAAAGAAACATAATGATAGCAAACCAATAATAATTGTAGGAAAACCCGGAAGCAAGAAGATAGACAAAGCGATGTCTTTCGTATCAGATACTCCGATTATCACATACGCTAATGAGTATGACATCGAGGATATCTGGAGCATCCCATTAGAGAGGGGTATCATAATCCAAGAGGTGAATTTCAAACCCAAGAAGGATTTGATAATGAGGACTCTATCTGGATACAACGGTCAAGTGGTATTGACATCTGATAATCAGAAGGATGTACCAAAGCCAATCTTCGACATGTGTATGTTGAAGCGGTCTAGGGTACTACGTGATGAGTTGAAGGAGAAAGCACCACATGCCGAGGAACCAGTCAATTACGAGATTGACATCTATTCCTTGGTAATGGACTATCTAAAGAATGCAGATAGAGATGATGTTGCTACCAAGTTGAAACTGAATGCCCCACCGGATGTTCAGTTTGTTTCTTGGTTATCTCCTAATGTGCATCCCAACAAGTTATCATTTGCGGATTGCATAGTGAAGCGTAGGTGGTCTAACGATTACTTCTACGAGTTGCTTGCGTATGCACATGATGGTAGAATGTACAGGAAGATACAAATGCCGAAGAGAATGAAGAGAAACAACTTGGAGAAGATTTGCTACAAGTTAGGACTCAAGGGTACAGAGAGATACCTTCTCGCTGACCTGATGAAAGATGAAGGTTTCAAAGCCTACATGAAGAACGAATTAGATGGCACAGAGACTAGAATGTTGAAGTTAGGTGCTAAGACAAGAAAGAAGAAGTTAGATGTAACTTACGCTAACAATGACCTAAGAAGGTGGATATAAAAATGGAAGAAGAAATAGATGAAAGAATAGAAATGATATGGCTACAAACATCTGGAACGGGAATGCAAGCATTTCCTATGAGATGGGTGAACACCAGTAAGCCAATGAGTGCGAAGGAGTATTTCCACAGTATAACGTGGAACAATCAAGGGAATGTGAAACAATGAGTGAGATAGAAGACAATGTGATAATAAAGATAGCAAGAAGAAGCGTAGCAGGGCAGAGAAAATACGGCACTACTATGGAACGTAAAGACCTAACACGCAAGGAATGGCTAATCCATGCTCAAGAAGAAGCGATGGACTTAGCAGTTTACCTAGAGAGATTGATACAGGAGGAAGAGTGAATGAATATATTTTGTACAGATAAGTCGCCAGTTGTTTCAGCAAGCAACGTAATCGACAAGCACGTAGTAAAGATGCCTTTGGAAAGTTTGCAGATGATGTCAACTATCGCAGACTACCTAGGATTCGATAGCCCTTACAGACCAGTAATGTTGAACCATCCTTGTACCATCTGGGCTAGGGAAAGCAGAGATAACTTCCTATGGCTATGGGAACACGCAGGTTCTCTTTGTGAAGAGTATACCTCTAGGTATGGCAAGACTCACAAGTGCGAACTAACAATGAATGACTACAACCACATTTGGATTGATGTAGTCGAAGCACTACCAGACATAGGATTGACTCCCTTTGCCATTGCTATTTCAGAGAACATGAAATGCAGACAGGTCAAGGGATTCGATGATATGTCTGAGATAGATAAGTACAGACAATACTACATCCAAGACAAAGCAAGGATTGCTACTTGGAAGAAGAACAAACCTTGGTGGTATACATCATGGTACGGGGTGAATGCATAATGTTGTGGACAGAGAAATATAGACCAGATAGATTGAGCAAGATAGTTGGACAACCGGGATTCGTTATGGATGCTGAGAGATGGGTGAAGAATCCAGATGACATGATGAACGTCTTGTTGTATGGTGTAGCAGGTGTAGGTAAGACTGCGGCGGCTACTGCTTTGTCCAATGAGATACTAGGCGAATTCAAGTCTGGTAACTTCTTTGAGATTAATGCATCAGACGACAGAAGGTTGGATACGGTTAGAAACAAAATCAAGGAGATTGCTTCTACCCAAGTCATCGGTGATGCACCATTCAAGATTATCCTATTGGATGAGATGGATGGTATGACCAAGGATTCGCAGAACGCTCTCAAGAGAATCATGGAGAGGTATGCTGATAATTGCAGATTCATCATGACTGCCAATGAGAAGTTCAGGATTATCTATCCACTACAATCTAGATGTGCAAACTATGGCTTCGGCAGGATTAGTGATGACCACATCATGGATGTCCTATGTGACATCCTAGACCAAGAAGGACACAAGAATCGGTACACCATAGAGGACTTGACAACTTTTATTAGTCACTTACATGGTGATTTGAGAAGGGGGATAGGCGAGTTACAGGCATCTGTGAATAGTGATTCGACACTCTCAAGCCAGATAGACAAGTCCCTTCAACCATATACAACACTAGTATCTAATCTAAATTCTAATGACTATGACAATTCTATATCGGGTGTGCATAAATTGATTCAAGACTCTGCGACAATGAAGGAGATTTGCATTAATCTCCATGATGTTGTTATTAAGTCTGATATGGATTCCGATAGAAAATTCAAAATGTTGAGGGTCATCGGAGAGGCAGAATGGAGAAGCAGTAATATGACTCCAAAGGTTCTGGCTTCTTGGATGATAGGACAGTTGATTTGATGGATGGCTTGACGGTTCTATTGATATTTGTTGTATGGAGATTTATTTACAAACTAATGGATAGCGGGCCGAGAGGAAGATGGTAATATGAATGGTGATAATAATGGTGAAGAAAATATTAGATTTGAATGAAGACGGCGAAGTTAACTTTGACGACTTCAAACATCTCATGCTAAGGTATGAGATAATACTAGTTGGGGGATTACTCCTAACTATACTCCCCTTGCTAAAACTAGCAGGGGTATTAACATTAGATTCCGATTGGTTTTGGATATTGGCCGGAGTGGTCATAAGTGCCGAAGCCGTATTGGAAATTCTAAAAACAAAAAAAAGAAAACAATAGGTGAAAAAAATGGAAATAAGTAAGAAAATGGAAACAGAAATAGGAAATGCCGCGAAGCATCTAGGAATGGATGTTGAAGAAGCATTGGAGAAGTTTACGTCAATCTGTGAAAAGAACAACGTAGACCCCTCCGAGAATGAGCAGTTGGCTCTGTCGTTATGGCGACAGTATTTCGTCAACTTGAGGTCAATGCAAGCAAAACCTGCACCTGCCGGAAGCAGTAACTCCGGTGGAAGCAATGCGTTTTACAAGCAAGCATCTGGCTTCTTTGCAACTGCCGATGACCCGTTTGATATGATGGCGATTCAGAGGGAGAAAGCAGTTGCTGAGTACGAGAGAGATGGTAGTAATGCCTACAACATGGGTATTGTTGCTATCGCTACTGCTACGTCTGACGGAACGTATGATGTGAAGCAGACATACCGAGGTAAGGAAGTAGAGAAGAACCTACCACAACTACCTGAGAACCACGTTGAGGTAAGCGAGGGAACCTTTGTGATTCCCCTAGACACGCTTGACCAAGACTGGAACAAGGCTCGGTATGGAAAACCTCTACCAAAGGAGGAATGGAGAATGCAAGGTGTATTCTTCGGAATGGTAGATGGTAAGATGGGTAAGTGGTTCTTCCACTACCGAGGCCCATCTGCTGAAGAGTTCACACCAGATACCTTCAGGCTTCTACACTTCTCCTGTGTCTTGAATAGCAACGACCCAAGCAAGATACATGGGGCTAAGGCAACGACCCTAGGTTCTCTGCTGTATGACGATGACCTAGATAACACCCATGAGTTGAAGATGGACTTTGATGACGAGGATGTGAGTGAATTCCAAGATGCACTCATGGAGCATTCGTCTGCTAACTACAGTCCTCTAATCGACCTTGAGGCGTACCACGCTACTGTCGAAGAGAAGGCTTACACAGATAGGTTCGTCTTCACGGATGGTACTGTGAATAGCATCAACATGAATGTATCAGAGAAGACTGGAAACAGGATAATCAACCTAGATGACATCACTACCTTCGGAGCAGGTGACTTCGACTATGGTGGGGAGCAACAGTCTCTAGGTGTGACATGTTGGATTCCAGAGAAGATACCAATCAACTTCGGTATCGGTTCTGAGGTCGTAGTAGTAGGAAGAACAACCCAAGGTACAGACCAAGAGACTGGTGAGTTAAGACCAGTATCAATCAATGTACTAGGGCTACTACCTACCAGTATCACAGGCTCGGTTCCAGATGCAATCACTAGCGATGGTGATGATGATGACTGGATTTTACCCGATGCTGATGACCTAGGCTTTAGCGAGGGAGACAAGTGAGTAAGGGATATTATCCCTCATTCACAATCTCATCAATGGGAAGCGGTGACCACGTAATTCATGGGGGCAGTTATTCTGTCCCTGTGAACAACGTTGACTTCACTACTTGGAAGAAGAACCACGAAACTGGTGAGTTCTGGGTTAAACTCCATACCATGTCTGGTAAGGAGATAAGGCTCAGAGTGTCCTATGAAGGACTAAATAAACTCCTAAAGATAACAGGAAATGATAAGGTACAATATGAAAATGGTGATAATGATGGCATGGAATACAACGAACAAGAAAGAAGATAGGATATCTTATGAAGAACGAAGAGAAGCAATAAGGCAACAGAGACTTGCTAGACAAAGGAGAGACAATGAGTTTCTTCTCTGTGCAGTCCTTGGGCATCCCAAGACTACCAAGACAGGTATCGTTCTAGATTGCAGAAGCGAACAGGAGAAGAAAGATGGGTACACGGTTCGTGTACTTGACTTCGATGACGGTGCTTTGGCTACATGGGATTCTGCTCATGATAGAGATGAAGGAATAGACATCTACGTTCCTAATGTTCTGAGAGCAGATGGAACGTATGATTGGAATGAAACCTTTGAGAATGCTCTAGCATGGCTAGATGAAACCAAGGAAGAGATTGAGAAAGGCAAGGTAAAGGCAGTTGCAATAGATGGTATGGACAAGGTGTACGATGGTTCTGGAGACATAATGCGAGAAGCATTGGTGAACATGAACCAAGACAGACAGGACATCATTAGAGATACAATCAATCTGACTGTGAAACCTTTCCAATGGAAGGTAAGAAATGATATCTACAAGAGAATACAAGATACATTCATGAACCTAGATACACATAGGTTCATCATCACACACCTGAAGCCTATCTATGGTAGTGCTAATCTAAGCGAAGGCCCAACACATTGGGAAGCAGATTGGCACAAGAACACACCACAGAGAATGCTACAGACTGTATGGTGCGAGAAGGTAACTCTTGGAAACGATGTGTCCTACAAGGCTATCTTAAGAGATTGCAAGACCAATCCTTCAGCAGTTGGTAAGACTTGGGAAACCTTCAAGGTCAACTCTGGGGAGAAGGAAAACGAATGGTTCGGGTTCCCCCCGTTTGTGGAAGGTAGGTTCTGATGTCAGTCAAGAGATATCATTACGAAACGGATGAGGAATACTACAAGGCCAAGGACAAGGAAGCCAATGACTTAGTTATGTGGATGCACAACTTCCACATCAAAAGAGAGGGTTTCTGGAAGACTGCATGTTGGATTTCTATATTGGTGAATGTCATACTGCTCTACGAGGTGCTTTAGATGAAGTATGGAAGGGCAGACCCAACAGGTGCTAAAGTAATCATAGGTCTTTCAAAAAGTAAGTTGGCTGAATTCAGACATAGAGAAGTGTTCACTTGTGCATTGTGCGATGAACCTGCTACCTTCTACGTTGAAGATACGCCTGTAGGCATCAGAGGTTTCTGCACAGAGAAGCACTATGCTGAGTATATGGGTCTGCCCTTCGTAACAGAAGGGTGGTATGGAATGAAGAAGAATAACCCCATAGGAGACTTGAAAGAATGATGAGAGAATTCACATATGATTGGAAGGTAGATGAGTATCCAGATGGGCCTATATTGAAGATAACAAAATCTTCGCAAGGCTCATACAACTGGTGTCCACAGAAATATCACTTCAACTATCGAGAGAGACTACCACAGGATACTACTGAGGCTATGACCAAAGGGACTATCATACACAATGCCAGAGAGGATTACTTCAACGTCTACGACTTGAAGAAGGCAGAGAGTATGGAGACACTAGAGGAATTGATAGCATACAACTACAGTCTCTATCCAATAGATGACTACACAGATGTCTACTATTCGATGGCATGTTTCGATGCTAATCGTTTGATGGATGCTAAGGATGAAGGAGAAACTGAGGATTTCCTACCAGTCTTAAATGAAGTAATGTTGGATGCTGAGTTTCTAGTTAGGGCTAGTGCCTTTGACCATGTTGAGTTAAAGAGAAACTATCTGGTTCACCTGCAAGGTATAATCGACAGGTTGTATTTCAGTGAAGGTGGTTACATTCCCATGGAGTTGAAAACAGGTGCATGGGGCAAACATAAGGCTACAGGTATGAGAAAGGAAATGGCATTCTACAAGTTGCTATTTGATGAATCAACTGATGCTCACCTTAGAGAAAAGGGCATAGACCCACAATATGAGATGACCCATTGGGGTTGGTACTTTCCCGTAGCAAACCATATCCAAGTGGAGAAGGTGAAGAAGATTAGTGAGAGTGCTATGTTGAAAGGCATCGCCAACTTGGTACATGCTTACGAGAATAATGCCTTTGAAGGTAAGTACAACGAAAGGTCTTGTGCTAGTTGCAGTTATTTCAGCATATGTCCTACTGCTAGTATGGCGGGA
>TARA_R100000654_G_scaffold15314_1_pt1 | contig 18082 bp, 17 predicted proteins | sample TARA_R100000654 | Tara Oceans TARA_R100000654 (sample SAMEA2622473) | marine metagenome | biome: marine biome (ENVO:00000447); feature: surface water layer (ENVO:00002042); material: "saline water (ENVO:00002010), including plankton (ENVO:xxxxxxxx)" | depth 5 m
ACATCCATTTGTAAGTAGTAAAGGAGTGCCAGTAACGGCAAGGTAGATGAAACAAGATTGGGTAATATTCTTAATATGTGCTTTTTTGAGTTTATTATTTATGATTATTTTTGCACAAAATTCTTGGTCAGCTGATTGGAATGAAAAACCTGTAATGTGTGCTAGTCATGAGGAAACATTTAACTTAATAGAAGAAAAAGGCGAAAAACTTATGTGGAGTGCGGTTCAATTTACAAAGGTAAAAGGACCAAACAATACTTACAGAGAAAATCCAGAGATGCTAGTTTCTGCTTACTATTTAAATATTAATACTAGAACATATACGGTGTTAGAATATCACCCTAAATACCTAGTTTATTGTGTAACTAGCTGGGGAACCGATGTTTTATTACCACAAGAAATTGACCCAAATACATACTACAGACCAGATAGAGGTGTGTTTCAATGAGAAAAAATAATTTTTTTGCATTATGTTTGTTAATAAGTTTTATGCTTATGGGATTTTCTATCAACTATACTTTTGCTGAAACGAATACCGTGTCTAGCACGGTGGTGACAAACTCGACCCCTCCTACGGCAAATGCACCTTCTATAATAAATTCTAACAGCGATATATGTAAAGTGGGAGTTGGAGCTAGTGTGCAAAATAATATTGTTGGACTAGCTAGTGGTATTGTCATTGATGATGAACTATGTCAAAAATTAAAACTTTCTAGAAGTTTATATGCTTATGGAATGAAAGTTGCTGCGGTGTCTGTTTTATGCCAAGACCCTAGAGTTTTTGATGCAATGATGGATTCTCAAACTCCGTGCCCTACAAGAGGCGGAATAGGTGCAGACGCACAAACATACTGGGCTAACAATCCCTCTGAAATCCCAGACGGAAGTAAATACAAACCAGAATACATAAAAGCACAAACAGAAGAAAAACCTACAGGAGATAATGATGCTCTTAAGAATTTTGGTCTTATGGCTCTTTCTATGCTACTCTTACTCTAAAGCTGATATATGTTTACCAAATACTGAGGGTCTTTGTGAGCCAGGAGTAAATATTACAGAGGATGTGCAAATAGAAATAACTGAAGAGGATTTAGGCACAGAAATAGTAACTACAACTACGACTACAACTACAACAACCACACAAACTGTAACAAACGAAGACTCTGGTGATATACTAGATGGTGGTAGTGGTTATGTATCTACATCTAAAGAAGGTGACATGGATACAGATTGGGGAGGTCAAGGACCTGCTAATATGCCAAGCGGTAATAATTGTTACGCATTAGGCTCTGATAAATGTGCACAGATTACTGGCAGTGGTAATTCTACATCTACTATGGGTGTCTCTGGCATGGGGACAACTTTTATACAGACTGTAGATATCTCAGATTTAAACATACAAAAAGGCGGAGAGGTAAGATACTCAATAGAGGTCGACAAGAGGGATGCTCAAGATAGAATATATATGCACATTACAGGACTTAACGGTTCTAACCAAGTCTTTGCAGGCACTGACATCCTGTCTGAAACTGGCGTTGCATCAGGTTACCAGTCATACGATGGGTCTTTCGATTTCGGTGGTATTTTAAATAAACTAACAATAGAGATTGGTGGCAGAGATATCAATCTTGCCATAGGACCACTGTTTGATGATGTGACTGTTAATGTGTTTTACAATGTAATAAGCACAATTATAGAACAGCAGATAACAACTGTAGAACAAATTTATTATTTAAACATTTTTGACCCTACAGAGTTAGAGTTTGCAGAAGAAGTTTTTGAATTTAACGATATTAGTTTTGATGATGGTGATATAGATTTTACACAAATAGAAGCACCAACAGAAGAAGTAACTTACGAAACTGTTGAGTTAGAAATACAAGAGTTTGAAATAGATTTACCACAAACTGAGATAGCTTCTGTTGAAGTTCAAGCAGAAATGGAAATAGAATTAGAACTAGAAATGGAAATGGAGTTAGATTTACCTGAACCAGAGGTAGAGGAAACTATAGAAGTCGCTAAAGTAGAAGAGTCTGTAGATGAACAACCAACAGAAGAAACAACCGAACCCGATAGCGAAACTACTGAGGAATCCGCTGTGGAGCCAGAAGATAGTACAGAGCAAGAAGAGGTACAACAGGAAGAAGTTGAAAAACCTGAAAAACCTGTAAAAGAACCATCTGCAAAAGAAAAAGCTGCAACAAAAATAGTAAAAAAGATTGACGATAAAGCCAGATATGATGAGTCAAATCAAATGAAAACACTAATTGTCATGCAGATATTAGGTAATACAAAAAATTTTTTTGATACTCAGTCAACGATACAAGATACAAATGTAAACGAGTATTTAAACAAAACATTAGAAGATAACTATGGTGTGTTATTTAATATAGCACAGGGACAAACAATGGAGGAAATGATAAATGCCCAGTATTGAGTATAGCGGAATGAAGGTATCTGGAGGGAAGGCGTTTGCCATCCTTACTTTATTAGGTGCACTAGGTTCTGGTGCGTGGGCGGTTTTTAATTTTTATTCAGATTATCTTTCAATGAAAGAAAAAATTTTATTATACACCGAACCTGACCTTTCAGGTTTTGATAAGAGAATTGACCTTGTAAACCAAGAGGTAGAGGCAGTAAGAAATGAATTAGACTTAATATTAGATGAGGTAAATTTAGTTGCATCTACAGCAAAAGAATTAAAAGATGATTTAAAAGCTGATTTGCGTCAAATGGAAGGTGATATTAGACATATTACAGAAATAGTAAATGACGTAGAAGACAGACAAAAAGAGGATAATAGAGAGCTTTTAGATGAGCTTAAAATTATGGAAGAAAATTTAGATTTAAAAATTAACAAAGCATTAAACAATCCACTAAGTGGTATGTCGGCTAAAAATAAATAGGAGAAAATATGGCTTCAACATTTACAACTAGGTTAAGATTAGAAAAACAAGCCACTGGTGAAAACGCTAACACTTGGGGTGACAAAACTAATGTTAACTTTGATTTAATAGATGAATCAATAAACGGTTATGCATCAAAAAGCGTTGCTGGTTCATCTGACGTTACATTAACAAATAGTAACGCAACTGCTGATGAATCTAGACAAAAAGTATTAGAATTTACTGGCACACTATCTGGTGACATAAATGTATTATTACCAACAGTAGAGTCAAACTACATAGTTTTTAATAATACAGCTGGAAGTCAAACACTAACAGTGGCAACCACAGGAAATACAGGAACAGGGACTGCAGTAGTGCAAGGTTCTCATGCATTGATGTATAGTAACGGCACTTTTGTAAAAGATGTTTTTGCTACAGGAATTAATAACCTTGTTTGTAAAGGCACATTAAATGTTGCTGGTGCTGTAAATTTAGATGGTGGTAATGTAACAATTAATGAAAGTTCAGCAGACGTAGATTTTAGAGTAGAATCTAATGGTAACACACACGCATTATTTGTAGATGGCGGTAACGATAGAGTTGGTGTTTTAAATTCAAGCCCTAGTGTTGCTTTAGATGTAACAGGAGCTATTACAGCATCTACTACTATCACGGGTAATTTATTTAGCGGCTCTGGTCAAGATATAAAAGATACAGTTCCTGCTGGTGGTATTATCATGGCAGGATTTGCAGCAGAGCCAACTAAATCAGATAGCTCCACAAAAAGATATTTATTGTGTAATGCACAAGCAGTGAGTCGTACTACATATTCTGCACTATTTACTGCAATAGGTACAACTTACGGAACAGGCGATGGTTCATCTACTTTTAATTTACCTGATTTACAAGGTAGAGCACCAATAGGTTCTGGTTCTGGTTCTGGATTATCTTCTAGAAGTTTAGGTGCAACAGGTGGTTTTGAAACAATGCAAAGCGGCAGTAATATTGGCTCTGGTAGTAATTTTAGTAATGCGTTAATGCAACCATTCACAGTAGTAAACTTCTTCATAGCAACAGGATTATAATGCCGTACCAAAAAGTACAGTTTGCACCTGGGTTTGATAAACAAAATACTGAGATTACATCTAAGGGTAAGTGGATAGATGGTGATAAAGTTAGGTTTAGATATGGATATCCAGAAAAAATAGGTGGTTGGGAAAAAGTATCCACCACCACTTTTATAGGTGTAGCAAGAGCACAGCTAGCTTGGAACTCTTTAGATGGAACTGCCTATGATATGTTTGGCACACACAAAAAATTATATGTTTACAATGAGGGTGATTTTTTTGATGCAACACCCACAAGATTACAAGCAGATATTACAAGTTGTTTTACCACATCTAGTGGCTCATCAATAATAACTGTAACCCATGCATCTCATGGAGCCAGTGAGGGTGATTATGTTACTATATCTAGCACTAGTGCAACAATTGGTGGTATAGCTGCATCCACAGTAGATGGTGAGTACGAGATTATATCAGTGCCAACACTAAACACTTATACTATAGATGTTGGAACAAACGCTTCATCATCTGTTTCCACTACGGGAAACTGCACAGCACAGTATGAAATTACAGCTGGCAGGGATAGAGCTTTATCTGGTTATGGATGGGGTACAGGAACTTGGAACTCTGGTCAGTCTTGGGATAGTCCAAACACATCTGCATCTGTTACCATATCACTTCGCTCGTGGGCGTTAGACAATTGGGGAGAGGACATACTAGCACTAGATGTTGATGGTGGGTTATTTATATGGGACACCTCTGGTGGTATAGCAACCGCATCAAACGTAGCCAGTGCAGTATCAAATGCACCAACAAAAACAAAATTTATGATTGTTTCTAATCCAGACAGACACGTTATCTGTTTAGGAACTGAAGAAACAATAGGTAACTCAGCCACACAAGACCCTATGTTTATTAGATGGTCTTCACAAGATGATGAAACAGATTGGACACCAACAGCAACAAACTCATCTGGTTCACAGAGAATAGTGGGTGGTAGTGAAATAGTTACAGCAGTAAGAACTAGAGGACAAATATTAATTCTTACAGATACAGCAGCACATGGTATGTCATTTATCGGTGCACCATTTGTCTTTGGTTTCCAGCAACTCGGTTCAAACTGTGGTGCAATAAGTCCACACTGCATGATTGATGTAGGTGGTGTAGCATACTGGATGAGTTCTGATGCATTTTTTGTTTTTGACGGAACTGTAAGAAAATTACCATGTTCTGTAGAGGACTTTGTTTTTGACAATATAGATACAACACAATACGAACAAGTATGGACTGGGTCTAACTCAGCGTATGGTGAAGTGTGGTGGTTCTATTGTTCTAAAGAATCTAATCAAATAGACAGATATGTTATATACAATTATCAAGAGGGTTTGTGGTACACAGGTAGTTTAGATAGAAGCACATGGATAGACTCAGGCACATACCCACTACCATATGCAACAAAGTATGATGGTTCTGCCAATACCACACTATTTATTCACGAAAGTGGTAAAAATGATGACGGTGCTACAATGACATCATTTATAGAGAGTGGAGACTTTGACATTGGCGATGGTGAGGATATTATGTTTATAAATAAAGTGATACCAGATTTTAAAGACCAAGTAGGTAATGTTAATGTAAGTCTAAAATCTAGATACTTTCCGTCTGAAACCCAGACTGTAAAGGGTCCTTTTTTCTACTCACCAACCAGCACAAAAATAAATACTAGAACAAGAGGTAGACAGGTAGCTGTAAGATTAGAGAGTAATGGTTTTAATAATGTGACAAACGATGCACTAGATGAAGATTGGAGATTAGGTACAGTGAGATATGAAGTACAAGCGGATGGTAAAAGATGAGTAAAATTACAAACGTAAGACTGCCTTCTCCCTCACAAGAATATAATGTGCAACAACAAAACGAATTAGTTAGAGCAATTGAAACTATAGTTTTAACACTAAATACTAGTTACACAGCAGAAGAAAACAAAGTTGTAATGGAAAGATTTATGTTTTTTATGGGTGGCGATTAATGTCAACTAATACATACACAAATTCAAAAGTTAAATTAAGAGGTACACAGAGTATATACACAGCTCCAACAGCTGGTATATCTATTATTAAATCTATAAGAGTAACTAACAAAGATGAGTCCACAGACAGAACAGTGTCATTTTTTATTACTGATTCTAGCTCTGTAGATTTTCAGATAGAAATGAACAGAACAATACAAAAGAAGTCATCGCAAGAAATATTAGCGTCTGGTAATTTAGACCAAAATTCTGCAGACTCTTCTGTAAGTTCGCCTACACCATTAATTTTAAAATCATCAGAGATTTTAAAAGCAACAACAACAGGAAGTGACATAGAAGTTGTGGCTTCCATATTGGAGATGACATAGTGAGTATATTTAAATCATTAAAAAACATTGCCAAACTGGCTGCACCTATTTTAGGAGCGGGCATCGGTAGTATAATAGCACCAGGTTCACCCTTCCTAGCTTCTGCATTAGGAGGTGGTATTGGTAGCTTGTTAACTGGAGCAAAACCAGGTGAGGCATTGGCTACTGGTTTATCCGCTGGAGTTGGTGGTAAATTTTTAGGTGGTAAATTAGGGGGGGTGCTAGGCAAAGCGGCAGTGCCAGTGGCAGCAGCAGCTAATGCGGCTATTCCAACTATATCTAGATTACAAATGGATGAGTACATGAGAAAAATGAAAGAGATGTATCCAGACGAGAGTGACGCTAGACTACAAGATTTAATATTAAAACAATTATCTATGGCACCAACAAACTATGAGGGCTTCGAAGATATGCAAGTACAAAGTCAATTAGTTCCTAAGAAAGATGGTGGCATATTGGATTTAAGGCAAAAAGGAGGAATGAGTCTAGGTCCAGGCACAGAAAAATCAGATGACATACCAGCAATGTTAAGCGATGGAGAGTTTGTCATGACAGCTAGGGCTGTAAGGGGTTTTGGTGGTGGAAGTAGAGCTGCAGGTGCAAAAAAATTATATAACATGATGGATGCTGCAGAACAAAATGTTCCAAGTTAAGAAACCAAATATAGACGAATTAAAAGAAACACTAAAACTCTTGCTAATGTTTAGAGAAGAGTTCTCGGATGTCTATCCAGAGGCTGACATTGGTAAGGTGGCAATCACCATACAAGAACACTTTGACAACGGTTTTATAAGCAACGCTTATTTAGATGGTGTTTTAGTTGGCAGCGTGGGTGCCATGGAAACAGAGTGGTGGTTTAGTAAAGAAAAATTTTTAGCAGAGACTTGGTTATATATTTTACCTAAATATAGAACATTTAAAATAGTAAGAGGTTTATTAAAAAAGATGAAAGAATACGCAAAAAACAAAGACTTAACAATTCTACTACCAGTAAGTTCTGGTAGAGATAAACCAGCGTTGTATGAGAGGTTAGGATTTAAACATATGGGAAACATTTGGAGGTATAAATAAATGTGTTTTGGAACACCAGTATATACGACAACTGAAAGACAACAGTTGCCAGCATTCTTAGAGGATGCATATAAGAAATTAACACAACAGGCTACAGCAGTCACTGACCCTAGTGTGCAGTATATGCCGTATGGAGGTCAGAGATTAGCACCACTTACGACAGAACAACAGGCTGCTAGACAATTAGCATTTCAGGGTGCACAGGCATTTCAGCCTGATTTACAACAAGCTCGTGGTTTATCATCTTTAGCTGTCTCTCCCATAACAGGTCAAGATATAGGTCAGTTTATGAACCCATTCCAAGACATGGTAACAAGAAATGTCTTAGATGAAATGCGTAGAAGAAGTGATATTGAGGGTCAAAGGACAGCAGATGCTGCTGTGAGAGCTGGTGCTTTCGGTGGCTCTAGATTTGGCGTGCAAGAAGCAGAGAGACTTAGAAATTTAAGACAACAACAATCAAGAACAGCATCTGATTTAGCAAGGCAAAACTTCCAACAAGCTCTGGGTGCAGCTCAATCTCAAAGAGCACAGCAGCTAGCAGGTGGACAACAGTTTGCTAATTTAGCAGGAAGACAGATGGATTTACAAAGAGCAGGTATATCTGGACTAGAGCAAGCTGGATTACAAGGTCAACAGCAACTACAAAGAGGTATGGATATTGCATATCAAGATTTCTTGAGACAGCAACAGTTCCCATATACACAGGCTGCAACTTTAGGTAATCTACTATCTGGTGTACCAGCCGCACAAATGACAACAGCTTACTCACAGCAACCAGGTCCAAGCATGGCACAGCAATTAGCTGGATTAGGTATGGCAGGAATAGGTGCATATAATGCATTTAGATAGGAGACATAAATGAAAAAAGGATTAGGATTACAAGCTAATATTAGTAATTTCAACACGACATTACCGCAGACAAAACACCTAAACTTTTTTATGGGTACCAACCCTGTGGGATATGCTAATGGTGGTGCAGTTAGAAGAGGTGTGCCTAGTAGCAATATGAATGTTACTCAAGGTTTTCTACCTATGGCACTTGGTTTTGACAATGGTGGAGATGTTAGCTTTTACAATTTAGTAACTAGAGTCATAGGAAACTATTTAGCTAAACAAAGCGGCAAATCACCTGATGACCCAGAGATAAAGGTGGCTGCAGAAAATTTACAACAAACAAATCCAGATGCTGTAAGAATTATTTTTGAGAATGAATATGGCTCTGGTGTATCTGCTGGTCCTTATGACTCTGGTTTTCCTATTGGCGGAGAGCCTAAATTACCCACAGAAACAGTTGCCGATGATTTCTCATCTGCTGCAGACGCTACAAAAGACATAAGACCAGACAGTGTCACACAAGACCAGTTTACAAGATTAAACAGTGCTGGAGTTATTACACCGTCAACATTAGGTGAGACTGATACTGAGAGTCCACCCATCCTAGATTATTTACAAGACAAAGGAAAAAGTGTAGTTGATGCAATCACAGATTATTTTGGAGATGACCCAATAAGACAAACTGGTGGGGATGCTTCTGTTATGGAAGAAATAATGAAAGCCAGAGAAGATGCTCCTCAAGTAAAAGAAGATGATGTAAAAAAACCAGAAGAAAAAACAGTTGAAGAAACACCAGTTGATGTAAAGTCTGCTACGGTAACAGACGGAGGTATTGCTGATTTAAATAAAGAAGAAGAAAAAGAGTTACAAGAAACCATAAAGGGTGCAACAGATAATAAAGATAAAAAAGATGCACCATCTTGGGCGTTACCACTAATGTCAGCTGGTTTTGCTATGATGGCATCCAAAAGTCCAAACTTCCTACAGGCACTAGGAGAGGCTGGTCAAGAGGGCATTAAAACTTTAGCAGCACAAAAAGAAGCTGAACAAGATAGATTAGATGCAGAGGCTGAAAGAGATTACAAAAAAATTATGGGTGACTATTATAAATCTGGTGGTTCCTCTGGAAACAAACCTGCAACATCTTATCAAGGTAAATTATACACAGCATCTGGTGACCCATTTATGGTTAAGGTTCCAGACGGAGAGGGTGGATTTAACAAAGTACACGCACCCGCTAAACTAAGTTACGAAGAGGCTCTAGCTTTAGCACCTAAATATTATGGAACACAATGGGATTTAATGGATGAAAATCAAAAAGGTCAAGCGGTTTTAGCATTAATGAAAGATTTTGATACTAACGTAAGTGCAATTACAAGCACGGCTGCTGCTGAATCAAACGACACAGTAAAAGAAGGATTAGTAATAAACACCGTACAATTTTTAACAGGTCTTTTTTCATAGGAGCAGTGTATGACTGTTTTAGAACAGCTTAAATTAGAGAACCCTAATCTAGCTTTATTACCAGATGATGAGCTAATAGAGAGACTTTTATTAGAGTATCAAGGTGATTTAGACCCAGAAACTTTTAGGCAGTCTTTACTGGCAGAGCAACCCGTGGTTTCTCCTGTAACATCTCCTGTTGCTGGTGGTAAGAGAGCTTTTACTCCTACACAAACACCCAGCGATATAGGATTTACACAATCTTTTGTTGGTCCCACAAAATCTTCATGGCAGAGGTCATGGGGTCCAGCTATTACCAGACTAAGAGGTGGTATTGCTGGTTTAATGGGCAACGATGAGAGAGCACAAGAGTTATACAATCAAGCCGCAGAACAAGACAGAAATATCCTAAATCAAGAGGGTTATGTAAGTTTCCAACAGGCTACAGAGGGACCAGATGCAGGGGTAGATACTTTTGTAAAAGCTGGATTATCTGCTATAGGTCAGTCAAGTCCTTTTCTTGTTGAGGGTGTCGCTGGTGCCGTTGCTGGTGCAAAGATTGGTAGATTTGCTGGTCCTATTGGTGCGTTGGTTGGTGCTGGTGTTGGTGCAGCAGCAGCTTCTTTCCCACGTTTATTTGAATTTAATATTAGCAGACAACAAGAACAAGTTAATTTAGGAAATTTAGATTCTATTAATGAAGCTAAGGCGGCAACTACAGCGTTGCCACAGGCAGCTTTAGAGGCTGCATTATATCCAGTGGTTGGCAGATTGTTTGGACCACTTAGTAGAACACAGTTTTCTAATGTTTTAAACAGAGCAACAACAGGCAGAGTAGCAAAAGGGACAGCTTTAGGTGTAACCGCAGAGGCTGCAACAGAGGTTGGTCAGCAAGCACTAGAAAGATATCAAGCTGGTTTACCTCTAGATACACCAGAGGCTATAGCAGAATTTAAAGAAGCCGCAATGGCTGGTGGATTTGTCGGTGGTGCCTTTGGTGGTGCCGCAACTCTAGCTGGTGAAGTAACGAGAACACCGCAGACTGCACCAGTTGAAACACCAGCAGAGACACCAGTAGCTAAACCCGTAGAGGCTCCTAAAGTAGAGGCTGGTATAATACAACCTCAACAACAAAAAGAGAGAGCCAAAGAAGAGGCAGTTCAAGAACAGGCAAAGCCTGCTAATTTTGCTGTTCAGCAAGAGGGTGATAAATTTGTTGTAAAAAGTCAAGAGCTAGACGCAAATAACAATGTAATTAAAACTGACAATCAAGGTGTATTTAATACTCAAGCAGAAGCCACAGCAAAGCAGCAAGAGATACAAGACCAAAAAAACAAATTACCAGAACAAACATTTTTTACAGCGGATGAGATAAAAACTCAGGACCCTACTTTAGGAAGTATTATCGATGAGGTAGAAAGTCAAGGTGCCAAAATATCACCTGGCACAAAACAAGTTTATTACAGAAAAGATTTAGCGTTACCGCAGGGTGATTTGACAAATGTCATGAACTCTGGTGGCACAGCAGGTTCTGTTGCTGACGGTTGGTACGATAGAACTAGTGACTTAGCTTATATCTCACTAACAGATTTAGGCAAAGTTAAAGAAACAGTAGCACATGAAAACTTTCATGCTCTTCAAAGAGTTACTGACAGAGTTAGCCCGAACCTCTTTACAGAGCAAGAACAGACTGCACTAGATACATTCTTACCTGGTGGCACAATAGACAGTATTACACCTAATGTGCAGAAAGCATTAGGCAACGATGTCATGAACACATTGCGTGAGAGACACGCAGACAGAAACATAAGCAACAGAGAGATGCAGGCTTATGCCTTTGGTGCTTACGCTACACTTAGAAACAATAACAAATTATTATCCGCACCTAATCCTGTAATCAGAGCATTTAGAAAGCTGTTTGATTTTATTAAAAGAGCAGGAAACATATTTAGAAAAAACAAGATTAATGATGTCAAAGATATTTTTGACAAAGCTAGACTTGGTGACATTGGCAAAAGAGCCAAGCCACAACCAGACGTAGACGCACTCAGAACCAAGTCTCTGGCACAAGCAGAAAAAGCAGCAGCCAAAGGTGAGGTTCCTACAAAATTTGAGTTTTCTCTTACTGACTTAAAATATGGCGACAGAACTGTAGGAACTATATTACCATTCTTAGATGCTAGACTAGGCAGAAAAATATTTGAGGATATTTATAATAATCCAGATATCACAAAACCTAGAATTAAAGCTAGATTTAGACAGTTGGTAAGACCAGAACAAGGTGCAGCTGTAGATGCCATTGTCGATATTGGCACTAAAGAAAAAGAATTAATAGACGAAGATAAGTTTATAGAATTTAGAATTGAAGGCACAAATGAGACAGTAAAAATAGGTAGTGTTACGTCAAGAAGAAGTGCTGTCCCAGAACTCAAGAAAGATGCAGAGGGTAGAGCAGAACTAAAATTTCTAGAAACACAAATAGCTAAAGTCTATAAAAGAGCACCAGCAGAAGGTGCAGAATTTGCATTATCAACTGTTAAATTTAGAGAAAAACCACCACAAAAATTTAAAAGCATAAAAGCACTTGGTAAATTTTTTGATGATAAAGTTAAAAAAAGTGACCCGCTGGATAAAAGTGCATACAATCGTGCATTAGATGCAGCCGACAAAGAAATAAAATATCAACTTAACAAACAAGATACTGGTGTAGGATGGTACGACACCGATGTTGTTGAAATGTTTAAAAACCTTCAACAAAAGATACCATCCTTAAAAACACAAGATGACAAAGATTTATTTACAATAATAGTTGGTATAACATCACCACAAGCCACGCCTACAGATAATGTTGTTAAAGCAGCAAGAGTTTATTCTTATTATGATAAATTTGGTGCTTTAGCCATAAAACAACCTGGTAATGAATTAAATTTTGGAAGAACAACAATAACTCAACAGTTGTCTTTACTGCAATATTTACTAGATACAAAAGGTAAAGAAGGGACCGTAGATTTTTTAAATAGCACACATGACGTGAGAGATTTAGACAAAGTCTTACAACAATCTGGAGCTGCTAAATATGGGTCTCAATTTACTGACAAAACAGGTAAAAAATTAAACTACTCTGCAGACTCAAAGATAGCTGGAGCAGTACGCCCTAGAAATCAAAGAAATGAGGTTCTCGGTTCTTACTTATTTGGAAACAAAATTGGTTCATATTATTTAAACATATCTGGGGTAGCAGACAAGGAAGGTGATGCAGTAACTAAAGACTTATGGGCAGCTAGAAGTTTTTACAGACAATTTGGACAAGTGGTAGACAATACTAAATCTGCACAAGATGGTTTAAAAGCAGCCTTTTTACCAATTCATAGAGAAACAGGCGATAAATTTTTTAGAGAATTAGGTAAAAGAAATGACCTTTCTGCTAAAGATGCACAAGCTGTTTTATGGTTTTATGAGCATGAATTGTTTGGAGATTTAGGAATAAAAAATGTGCCAGCTTTATATTTGTCCTCTGGTTCTAAAAAGTATATAAATAACTACGACAAAGGAGAAAACTATGGAACAGTCGAGCTTGAAAATCGTAAGCCAAGCATTGAAGTTGAGAACAGAATTGGACAGAAAAAAGAGGCAGCAAAAGAAACCCTCACAAAAGACAAAGCAACAGAAACCCAAAACCTAGACGAACTCACACCAGAGTTATCTATATCTAATGAAGATATTAAAGTAGCTAATTTAACTTCTAGAGCCAAAGGTTCTGTCGGACCACAGGCAGTAGTCCCAAAGTATATTCAAGATAACGTAAGTAAGAAATCAAAGATACTTGATTTTGGTGCAGGTAAAAGTGCAGAGCATACTAAACTATTAAGAAAAAAAGGGTTTAGAGTTACGGCATATGAGTTTGGCGATAATGTTAACCCAGAAATACATGACGCAAATGCACTAAAACAAAAATATGATGTAGTGTACGCTTCTAATGTTTTAAATGTACAAAACTCTGACATAATTTTAGATGATACGCTAACTAAAATTGCAAACTCATTAAAGAATAATGGTATTGCAATTATTAATTTACCCACAAGCCCAAGAAAAGATGCCTACAAAGGTCTTAATACCAAACAAGGTGTAGAAAAATTAATAGATAGAATAAACGAAAAGATTGGAAATGCAGAAATTGTTGGTGGCACACCATCAGCACCTATAATACAAGCATCTAAAATAGAGGTAGACAGGCTATCAAAAGAAAAACTTAGAGAATTTAATTTAGAATTTTCTGCATCCACCAGAAAGTTTAGTGATGGCACACAAAGAGTTCTAGATAGAATTAATCCTAAGCAATCAAGAAAGACTGTTGTTGCACACTGGAAAGATTTTACAGATAACTGGGGTGTAAAGTTTCAACAAGGACTGTCTGACCAATACATTTCAGTAAAAAAGTTTGTCGGAGAAGAAGAATACAAGTCTTTAACAATGACTTACGGCTCTAGTGGTGCAACAGAGGCAGCATTGCTGTATGGTGTCCCATTTATGGACAATATGGGAGCCATAGATTTAAAAGATAAAACAATTGGCACTGGACTATTTACAAGATTTGAAAAACTTGGTCAGGATTTACCTGACTTTTTAGCATGGGTTGCTGCTAATAGAGCTAGAAATTTAGTAAATAAAGGTTTTGAAAGTGGTCTTGGTAATATTAAAGATATTAACACTGCCATAAATGAATTACAAAAAGGTAAAGAAAAACAATTTAACGAGTCGCTAAAAGACCTGCAAGAGTTTAATAAAGCGTTTTTAGATATTGGTGTGAAGTCTGGATATCTGGACCCTGCGTCTGCAAAAGTATGGACAGAGGATAATGGATATAATTTTTATATACCTTTTTACAGATTACTAGAGGACAGAGATAGCAACAGCGGTCCAAGAGCTGCTGCTGATATTGTAAATCAACCAGATTATCCAAGATTTAGAGGTGCAGATTTACCAGTCAACGACCTGCTACAAAACATAATTAGAAACTATTCTTTTTTGACAGAGGCATCATTAAAAAATGCTGCTGGATTAAAGACTCTTAGAAAAGCTGCTGAAATGGGAGTGGCAAGAAGGGTTCCTAACAAAACAAAAACATCAGTCTTTGCAAGAGACAAAGGCAAGATGGAACACTACGAAGTAGAAAATAAACTTGTCCTAGAGTCTCTTACAGCACTTAATTGGAATGGTTGGCAGAACCCTGCGATGAATATTATGAGAAACTTTAAAAGGTATCTCACTTATGGTGTCACATTTTCTCCAGCATTTAGAATTAGAAACTTGCTTCGTGACTCAATACACTCTGTAGCTGTTGGTAAACTTAAATACAATCCAATGGCAAACGTGTTAGAGGGTATACAAGGATTAAAGAAAAACAAGCAACTTGGTGCATCAGAGCTAAGAGCTAGGATGGCATTTGGTGGTGGTAGCATACACTTTGGACACATCTATGGTGATGACCCTAACGCTACAAAAATGTTGTTAGATAGAGCCATTGATGTAAATACTGTGATGGAGCGTGACGGTTGGTCAGCAGGTGCCAGACGAGTATTAAATTCAAAATTAAGAAACAGTTTAAAATGGTGGGAAGAAACAGGTTCTTTCTTTGAAAATGTTAACCGTGCAGCGTTATATAAGCAACTAAGAGCAAAAGGCGTTAGTCATTTTGAGGCTGCTTATCAAGCTAGAGATTTATTAAACTTTAGTAGGCATGGTGCTAATCCATTTGTTAGATTCTTGACACAGTCGATACCATTTTTAAATGCTCGTATTCAAGGTCTAGATAAACTTGGCAGAGCTATGACTAAAGAACAAAGAGCACAGTTGTTAACTGTTCTTGGAACATACTCATTGGCTTCTATAGGGTTGTATCTTGCATACAAAGATGATGAAGACTTTAAAGAAAGAGAACAGTGGGATAGGGACACATATCATTGGTTTAAATTGCCAAATGACGCTGGAGTATTTAGAATACCAAGACCATTTGAAGTTGGTGCTGTGGGTGTAATTTTTGAAAGAATGGTGGAGCAAATGGTTGATGATGATGTTCATGGTCAACTTTTAGCAGAGAGAATACTTCATGTAATAACAGAAACTTTTGCCGTAGATATTAGACCACAACTTATTACACCAGCACTAGAGGTTTATTCTAATAAAGATTCTTTTACTGGTAGACCTATTGAGTCTTTAGGCATGAAAAGATTACCAGCTTCTGAGAGAAAATACGCATACACGAGTTCATCGTATGTGGGTGCATCTAAAATATTAGAATTAATACCTTTTGAAAAAGTACAATTATCTCCAGTTCAAATAGAACATTTGGTGCAAGGATATTTTGGTTGGGTAGGTTCTGCTGTAGTGTCAGCTGTTAGTATTGTAGATTACCCTAGAAAATTTGCAGAGTTTTTCACCACAGGTTTTGACAGTCCTTTGGCTATGGGTTTCTTTAAAGGGCTGCCGTCTCTTCAATCTAAGTATAAAACACAATTTTATGATATGCGTAGAAAAATGGAAGAGGTAAACAATCTTATGAGATTGTATCAAAAGCGGGGTGAGTACAACAAAGCACTAGAGTTAGCAGAAAAAAATAAAAATCTTTTACAATGGCGTGGTGCATATAACAAAGTAAACACAAAAATTTCACAAATAAACCAAGAGATAAGAAGGATACAAGCAGATAAAAATCTTACAGAAAAAGAAAAGTTAGATAGAACAAGACAGCTAAGTATAGTCAAAAATGACATGATACAAAATTTAACTGAGGCTGTTTTATCTTGGGAAAAAACAACAGGGCAAAAATTAAGAAGACCAATATGGTGGAAATAAAACAAAAAGAAGTTGTAGAAATAGTAGAAAAAACTGTGGAGCAAACCCTAGCTAAGATGGGTTTAAATTCTGAAGAGATATACGAAGCACAAAAAGATTTCATGTATCTCAGAGAACAAAGACAACTACACGAAAAAATTAGTGTCAGAGTACGTTTTATAATAATAGGTTTTATTGTAACTGGTGCACTAACACTTTTATTATTAGGAGTAAAAGCAGCGTTAGGGATAAAATAATGAACAAAAGAGTGCTAGTAATTAGCGACTTGCACTTCCCATATCATCACAAAGACACCTTTCCATTTCTTATAAAATTAAAAAAAGTATATCAGCCTGACTCAGTCATCATGATTGGTGACGAAATGGATTGGCATTCTATTAATGTAAGTCATGTAATTAATCCTGACTTACCTAGTCCAGCTGATGAGTTACTGGGTGGCAGGTCGCTTTGTAAACAATTAGAAAAAATATTTCCAAAAATGGTTCTATTAGAATCTAATCATGGTTCTATGGTTTTGCGTAGAGCTATGGCAAAAGGAATGTCTAAATTTTTTCTAAGAGATTACAATGAAATATTAGAGGTTGGTAACGGATGGGTGTGGAAAGAAAAACACATAATTAAAACTGATAAGAATACAGTTTTATTTGCTCATCAATTTTGTAAAGATATTGCAAAAGCCGTAAAAGAGACAAGTATGTGTTGTTGTCAAGGACACTTTCACTCAGTCAGTGAGCAAAAATATGTAGCCACGGATTACTCACTAAACTGGGGGATGACCGTAGGTTGTTTAGTAGATAAGAAATCTCTAGCAATGGCTTATATGAAGGTAAATCTAGCAAAACCAATACTTTCTTGTGGTATCATAACAGAAGGAATACCATATATTGTGCCAATGGTCTTGAATAATGGCGGCAGTTGGGATAAAAATATATATATATGAGAATAACATACCAAGAGGGAAAACTTTATATCTCTCTGACTGATGATGAAGTTGATTATTTTAACAAAAACAAACACTCAACAGTCGAGATGCCGATTGGTAAATTAAAAGTTTTACATGAGGATGTGTCGAATGCAGTCACACAATACTGGAGAGACGTAGGTATAGATGAAGAATTGCAAGAGACAAGACGTAGATATAACATTTGACAGTTTAGTCAGACAACTAAATAAAAGGTCTGAACTAAAAGCAAATGCAAAACTAGGTAAAGTCCGAGTGAAAAAAACAGGAGGTAAAAATGGAAATACTAGGAAAAGCTCAAGATAAATGGAACTCATTGAATTGGAAAGGTAAAGCATTTGTTGCTGCAGTTGTTATAGTTGTTGGCTACGGTGTGGTAAAAGGAATATTCTAATGTTTAATCTACTAGTCGGACCTCTCACATCAATTATTGGCGATACAGTGAAAGGTTTTGTGGCAACTAAAAAAGCAAAATCAGAATTAAAACTTACTGAAATTCAAGCACAGAAGAGTTTGAAGGAACAGCAAATCGCAGGTAAAGTGGCGTGGGAGGCTTCGGCTGTAGACCA
>TARA_R100000654_G_scaffold38291_1_pt1 | contig 18034 bp, 30 predicted proteins | sample TARA_R100000654 | Tara Oceans TARA_R100000654 (sample SAMEA2622473) | marine metagenome | biome: marine biome (ENVO:00000447); feature: surface water layer (ENVO:00002042); material: "saline water (ENVO:00002010), including plankton (ENVO:xxxxxxxx)" | depth 5 m
ACTGTAATTGAACTATTAGCTAGTTTAGAATTAGCGATAGAACCTGCGAGTTGTGCATTTGTAATTGTACCAGACAAACTACTTGTTGGATAATTTGTTGCGTCAGATAAATCAAAAGCAGGTGTCGCATCAGAAGCACCTAAAGCTAAAGATATTCCTCCAAAACTAACAGAAGAATTTGCTAGTTTAGAATTAGCTATTGATCCTGCAAGTTGTGTGTTTGTAATACCACTAGACTTAATTGTAACTGCACCAGAACTTACACTAAAATCATCTGAAGAAAAAGAAGCTAATCCTTTTGCGCTTGTAGATGCATCAGCAATAACTAAATCAATCGTACCATCATCATCTTGATAATCAACTGTGATACCTGTTTCTGTGTTGGAACTAAACATGGCTCCTATAAGGTCTTGTATTTGTTCTGTTGTTTGAACATCGGAGGTTAATGCAATTGTTCCAGTAGTGGCAGGCATCGTTAAGGTAATGTTACCACTAAAAGCTGAATGTGCAGGTGCTTGCAATCTTGCGTAGTGAGCATTTGATGACTCACAATAAAAATCTACATAAGACTGAGTACCACCATTTTTTATTGAAATTGCACCTTGTGATATACTTACACCACTAGCTCCACCAAAAGTTGCAGTGCCAGTAATCGCAGGACTTGCTATTGTTGTAGATGCACCACTAATTGTAGGGCTTGTAAGTGTCTTATTTGTAAGAGTATCTGTAGTTGTTTTACCTACTAAAGTATCGGTTGTTGCAGGTAAGGTAAGAGTAATATTGCCACTGAAAGCTGAATGAGCTGGTGCTTGAAGCCTGGCATAGTGAGCGTTACTTGATTCGCAGTAGAAATCTACATAGGATTGAGTGCCACCATTTTTAATAGATACTGCACCTTGAGATATGCTTACTCCACTAGAACCACCAAATGTAGCCGTTCCAGTTATGGCAGGACTTGAAATATTAGGACTTGTTAATGTCTTATTAGTTAATGTATCTGTCGTTGTTTTTCCTACAAGTGTATCTGTCGTTGCAGGAAGAGTAATCGTAACATTTCCAGAAAAAGCAGAGTGTGCTGGTGCTTGTAGTCTAGCGTAGTGTGCATTGCTTGATTCACAGTAAAAATCAATACGAGATTGTGACCCTGCGTTTTTAAGAGATATCGCTCCACCAGTGAGTTCAACATGATTATTAGCATCAAGAAACACAGATTTCTCTGCAGGATACGTCATAAATATTTGTTTAGTTCCTGCTCCAAAGTCTACAGCGCTGCCAGAATTAGAACTTTCTAGCACAGTTGTTCGGGTTATAGTATTGCCACTTGAAGCAAATGTACCTAAACCAACTTCAAATTCGTTGTTAGTATCGTCAATAATAGCGTAAAAAGTAGTGTCTGCATTAGACAAAACAGAAGAAAAAGTTTGAAAATTAGCAGAAGCTCCTGATAAAGTGACAGCACCCGTACCTGTAGTTGTAGTGCTTTCTTTAACTCTATCTCTTACTTTTAGAGCCATTAGGCAATCCTTATAATCGCATTATTAACATCGTTTGTTGGAAAAGTTATTGTAAAATTACCACTACTTGCTGCCTTATCACTGCCAAAATCAAGAACTGCAACTGCTTTATTAGATTCAGAACTATTATATATAATAGCTCCCCTTACTTCAATCACAGTTACGCTTGAAAATGTAACATTGTTAAATGTAACAAACGCTGTAGTGCCAGATGTAGTTGGTGATCCAGATGGTACAGTTAAGTTTTCACCCCCACTGGTGATATTTGTCGAACCACCTGCTACCTCGTTGTTAGCTGAAAAAGTAGTAACGCTTCCATTCATATCAGTTCCAGATCCACCAAAAGATCCTTGTGTTGGTTCTGCGTTATTAGTAAATAAAGCAATTTTAAATTGATCCCCACCTGAATTAGCAAACGTATGTGTACCTTGTAATAATTCTTTTTTAAATGAGGTACATAAAAAATTTCCACTAAAAGCCATTATAATCTCCTTATGTACTCTGCTAATTTATCGTTACCAGAATCTTTTAATGCGTTATAAATTGTAGTTCTATCACTATTAATGGCTTCTTTCATATAATAAGCAATTAAACTTTCCAACTGTTTTTTATACTCCAAAGCCTGATCTTTAATTACAGGTGGTGCTGTATCTGATACAGATATAATTTTTTCAACACACATTTCTGCAACTTCTTCAGGTGTGAAACCCCTATGATTAGTTGTTCTTACTCCCACTGAAAAATTGTTTGACATAGATATTGAGTTTGTTTGCATTACGATTTAGCCCTTTTAATTTGTCCAACACTGTATTCATCAGTAACTTCTTGCGCTTCTCCGAGATTTTTAAGTCTTCCGATAGCTTCTGCAACTCTTGAATTATACGTAGCCATAACATCAGGTTCTCCTTTCATAAATGTATAAGCTTCAACCAAAGATGAATACAACAAGGCAATTTTAGCATTTTCACTTAACCATGTGGAGGTAGTATCAGATGATATTGATGACAATGTACCTGTAGCGCCACTTGAACTGCCAGTGATTGTTTCTCCTATAGTAAAGTCACCCGTAGGTATTGGAACTGTTAATGTTGTGGAAGATGGAACTGCACTTACTGTTGTACTTTGACTGCTAGTACCACCAGTTATTGTATCGCTTGTTGTGAATGTCCCACTCACACTTGTTAAAGTTAAAGTAAACGTACTAGCAGTCAAACTTGCTGGTCTAAATAAATAACTTAGAGATGTTGTGAAATTACTATTTGGAGTAGGTCCAAGTATAAAATTATTAACATCAAATTGTGCGTAATATTTAGGTGTACCTGTAGTTGAAGAATTTGGGTTGTAAGATTGCACAAACTCTAATTCTTTAAATTGTAAAAACTCATAGCTACTACTGTTTGTTATACTTAATGAATAAGGAGCTAAAAAATCAGAAGGGCAAGCTAAATATTGATTACCAGAACTCATTGTTCCACTCACATTTTTCTGAAAAAAATTCAATTGTACAGATTTAATAATTCTTTCTTCAGCTAATTTAATAAAATTATCTAATTGAGATACAAAAGTAGTTTCATCGTTTTGTGTATAATCTTTAATCGCTGTTTTTAATGTAGTATATGTATAGCTCATGTTGTCACCGATACTGTTCCTATGTTTGTTACTCCAACGATATCTTTACCTCTATCAGGAAAACCACCTCCACCAACAGAAACTTCAAAATCAAGTTTTTCTTGTGGCCTCGGATCTCTGACAGCCTCACGATCTACTCTTCTTCTTATTGGTTCTAGTTGTGGATGTTTCTCTTCATATTCATCAGGTCCAACTAATAATCCATTCCACTCTTTTCTCATATCTTTTAAACGATATCGAAAACCAGAACGATCTGATATACCATAAGCTCTTTTTGATGTAGCAAATTTAGACAACTCTATAAAACCTCAATTCTGGGCTAATGGTAGTAGATGCTCTATCTCTATCTTCTGCCATAGCTCTATCAAACTCTTCTTCATAGACAGATTTAAGTAATTGTATTCTATCTGGCGCTCTTTTAATTGCTATGTAATAGGCCAACCCTGCTGCTAAACAAGGATAAAACCTAAATGGTACCTCTAATGTGTTTGTATATGAATCTGCATCATCCATCCTAGTCAATGCATCGTAAACTATAACATCTGTAGTATTTTCAGGAACAGGCCATATTTTTAGATTAGGTGTTATTTGTCTATCTAAAAAAAACTGTGTGGGTCTACCTTTTGTTGTTTTGGTAGGTATCGTTAGAAAAGCATCTCTACTTATTCTTTCTAATGGAAAACTCGTACCATCTCTCGTAACAGATGCAGATAAAATATCAATGATATCTGTGTTAAGAGAATATTCTCCATCACTTACAGTTAATGATTGCGTTCTTTGTACGATGGTCCATTGATTTAAACCTCTATTAGCCCATTCGACTAACATTAAATTTAAAGATCTTTTAGCAGTTTTTAAATCGTAACCAGTTTTTACCTCTAATCCACATCGTTCAAAGGCTTCTTCTATATAGTCTGAAACATCAAGTTCAAAGTTTGTGCTGCTGGAAGTCGCCATTTTATCATCCTAATTTTTTTCTTTTTCTACCTCTGTTGCATACATATTATCAAATATTTGATTTACGTCCAATACATAATCCAAATCAGATTTAGAATAATGTATATGATGTGATGGTTTAAAATCAGGTGGACCCTCTCCAGTTTTAAACCAAGCAGGGTGAGTAACTCTCACTCTGTTATTAGGCAATGCAACAATATTACCAGTGTACTCTCCAGCTTCTAACAACTGAAGAACATGACTTTGTTTATGTTGTGCTGGATCATCAGCAATTTCACTTTCTGAATAATCTACTGTAAATAAATATTTTGCTGGAAAAAACTCAGAACCTATTTTAGCCATCCAAGGACAAGGTGTTGCTCTATTTAACACATAAACACTATGATGGTGAGATGCACAATCCCAAGGTTGAGCTAAGTAAGTAGGCATAGGTTCAGGCCAACCTTCAAAATCAAAATCACCGACTAAAGCTGTTATAGGCATTCTAGCCCACATAGCTCCACCATGAGGATTTGTCTCTTCTTCGTTTTCACATCCTGTAAATATAATTTGAAAACTTAAACATCTACAAGGCATGGTTGTTACAGCTATAGCCATAGCGTGTAAAAATTCACCATGATATTTCTCATGATTATGAGTATACTCTCTACGTACCCAACATTTAAAGTAAGGTATATTACTTTGTAAATATGACATAGTTTATCTCTTTTTTACTGAACCACCCTTACTCATCATTCTCGGTTTTTTAATTGAACCACCTTTACTCATCATATTAATTTTTTTGACCGAACCACCTTTACTCATCATCTTTACTTTACCACCTTTAGTCATCATGGTGATTTTGCCACCTTTCATTTTCATATTGATAGGCACAGATTTTGTGGTATCCTTGATACCATTTTTCATAGTACCACCCTTAGTGTTTTGTTTTTTCATAACCATATTCTGATCTCCTTTTAATAAAATCTTCCCATAGAGGTTTAATCATTTCGTAATTAGCATTTACTTGAACAGCCATAACTTCTGTTCTTTTATCAACAGATATTAAAGTTGATGCCATCCAAGCAAACACACCAAAGGAAAAAGTTGTAACAACACCAACAAATATTTCTTTTTTTATCGACATTTCCACCTTCTTCTTGCTTGTCTTAATCGACTATTAGGATCTTTAGCTGCTTTAGGGAACTTTTTCATCTGACCAGCTGATCTGGCGCAAAATGATTTTCTCCTTTTAGCGTCCTTACTTCCTTTTTTAACTTTACCAGTTACTGCAGTTTTAAGTTTTGAACCAGGATTGTCTCTTCTGTATTTTGCAACACCTGCCTTAGTCATACCTGCGCCCTTTTTAGTAGGGCGAAAGTACTTCTTAGTTTTAGGTGGCTGTTTATCTTTCTTTCTAGCCATCAAGATATAAAGATTGTAAGTTTATTACCACTTCCAGAAAATGATGAAACAAAAGCACCATCTGTAGCGAGTATACCATTATCAGGAATATTAACTGTATGAAACCCTTCAGGAAAACTTTGAACAAGCAAACTTGTTCCACTGTTGGTTCCATTTTTTATAGTAACTGCTCCACTAGCTGCAGCAAATATAACCACCTGTCTTATCCTTGCTCTAGCTGGTCCAACAACTGCTGCTGAACTACCTTGATCAAAGTTAAAGGCTTTTACATCTGAATTTGCCATGATATCCTCCTGCTACGATGCATCAGAGGAGCTTGATAAACCAAAAAACTTTAACACAACTGTTGTATCTGCTCCCGGATCACCTGAAAGAACAATCTCAACTTCATCTGCTGTTTCTGTTGCAGCAGTTGTAGTTCCTCCAGACATTCCTAAAACACCATTGCAAGGGAAAAATCCCTTAAAACCTGTAGAGTTTACTGCTGCTGATATACCATCAACAAATCCATCTGTATCAGCGTCTGTGCCAATATCATTTAAAGTTACAGAATTACTTGCAGCACCTGTGACCGCAACTGTAACCCCCATAGGAATAAAATTAGATGGTATTCCTATTGAAGACTCTTTACCAGTGGTTGCTCCATCAGCTACAGTTATTGTTGCAACGTAAGTTTCCATTGCCATTGTACTAGTGACAGCTCCACTAGAATTTTTTATAATAGTATCAAATCCATCTTGAGATCTGACGGGACCTGAAAAAGTAGAATTTGCCATTTAAATCTCCTTGTCTTGGCTAATGTCAGTTACACGATGTAACTGTCAAGGTATTTATATTTTATAGTAATAAGGGGCAACTCGCAAGTCACCCCTTTTATTTTTTTATGCTCCGGGTGAACCGAATACACATCTTGGATCAGAGAAACCAAAAGAATATCTTTCTCTTGCTTTAAATCTCATATTTCCTGTATCAAAGTCAGCTTCCATAGATGTTGCTAGTGGTGATCTTTCAAACATTTTAAAACCATTTGGTACATCAGTTTTAATGAAAAAAGCATCTGTATCGGTTAAAAAGTGATTTACTACAACACCATCAGGTAACATACCCATGTTACGCAAAGCATTTACATCATTGTCTGATGTAGCTGTACGTAATGTTGAAGACACTAATCTGTCTGCAACAAACTGTAGAGCTGGTGGAATAATTAACTTCATTCCACGTAGAGCAATAATCATATTTCTCTCATCTACTAATGTTGAAATATCAATCAACATATTTTCTAGAGAAGTCTCATTTAAATCGGCAGCGGTTGAAAGTTCATTTCTGAATGTTCCACCCATTGCCAAAGGATGATCAGTTGCACATAATTCTTTTCCGTCACCACCAGCAAAGCTACTATCAAATGCATTGTTTAAAACTGCAGCTGATTTAACTTGTTTTGTGTGAGCCATAGAACGTGCTAATGCTCTTGTGTAACGAGCGCCTAATCTATCATATAGATTATCCTCTATTGCTTCTTCTGTTAAAGCAAAAGCTAATGCAATCGTTTCATGCGTATAACGAGCAGTATATGCTTCATTAGCAGTGTCAAATTGCACACCTGAACCTTCACTTTTAGTTGGAGCATTACCAAAACCTACCAACATAACTTCTTCTTCAAATGCACGATCAGAAGTTTCTGTATCAAAGATTTCAGCGTGTTCGTCTTCATAACGATCATACTCCATACCAAAGAGAGCGTTAAGTCCAGGCTCTAACTCTTTTGCGAGTTGCGATCTTGAAATAGCCATTATCTAATCCCCTTATGCTAATCCGGCAGCTTTAGCGCCAAATATATGGTTTTGTATTACAACAAGTACATTAGTATTTGCTGATGACACATCTGAATTTTCTGGATCCTCAGAAATATCAATAGCCTTTAAGGGTAAAGTAGCAGTTGTTGCTCCATCGGAAACATTTAATTCTGATCCTGATAGGCCAGTTGTTGTACTACCTGCTGATGTATAAACAACATCAAAATTTCCAAACAAATCTGCAACTGGAAAAGCTGCGTTTGCTTGGATTTCAAAAACGACCATCGGATCGTCTATGATAAAAGCTATTATATCAGAAGCATTTGTGCTTGCTGGGTAATGAGCGCTAAATATAGTCTCCTTAGTTGTAGGATCAGTATATTGACACCCGTTAAAAACACCAACTATAGGAACAGTTCCTCCATCTGCATGGATTTCTATACCTCCACCAGTAACTTGGGCTACCATGTCACCAGTGAAAATACTTGTTCCGTAATTGGCAGCGATTCTATATCGGCTTTGGCCTCCCGTAAATGGAGTGCCTCCTATTCTCTTAACAGGACGCAAGCCAAAAGCAGCATCTTTATTTGCCATTTTTTTGTTCTCCTTCTAAAAAACAAATTAATCTTTGGTTGGCTTCTGTGACCCAAAGGTTACAGAAGTACTTCGTTGTGGAGCCAGTTTAGGCATATTTGGATTGTTTTCACGCATCCAATCACGATCTACAGCCTCCATTTGATTTTGTGCCACATTTTTATAGTGTTTATTTCGCTGTTCTGCAATTTCTTCTGGTATTCTTGCCAATACTAAACCACCTACGCCTATAACGCCTGCGTTTCTACCTTCATCTATTACAGGTGCGTCAAATTCAGGATACTCTTCTGCTTTGACCAGTTCATACCCCTCTCTTCTTTTTTTGTGAATATTATTTCTGTCGTCATATTCTAAAACAGATTCACGAATCCAACGATGTTTATAACCAACGGGAGCCTCTGGAGCCTCTAATGTTGAAGGAGGTTTCCATTCAGTTGATCTTTCCTCTTTTTGTCGAGTTTGAGATTCTCGTGATATTCTTTCAACCATTTTATCTTCCCGATTGTTTTCTATTTTCAATTTTTAACACTTCTTGAGCGTATTTTTCCAGAGGTATTCGCATTTTGTTTGCGAAAGCCACCTGACCAGGTGTTAATTGAACCTGTTTTTTCCGTCCAGATTTTACAGTCCGTCCATTAGACGCAGGAGTAACAGCTTGGACGTTTGCACGTTTCTCCTGAAATTTGTGTGGAAAGTTTTCTCTCATCCTTTTGTCAATTTCTGAATAATATTCATCAGTTGATGGATTGAAACCTTCTTCCAAAACGAGTTGTTCATGTATAGCTTGTGCGCCTCTTGTCATAACCCTATCTGCGTTAAACCATTCATTTTTGGACAACCAACTTTGTAGTTTAATATCGTCAGCAGGATTAGATTTAGGTTGTTGCTGTACAGGTTGTTGTTGATTTTGCTGTGCTGGTTGAGCAGATCTTGCTTGATTTTCCTGCTCCATCCTTTGCTTTTGCACCCTTATTCTTTCTTCTTCAACAGCTAATTTTGACAAAATACTTTGAGCTTCTGCCTGTCTAGCATGATCTTGAGCTTCATTTGCCTCCTCAAGTATTTTCTTGGCTTGAGCTGTTTGACTCTTAACTCTGTTCTCATATTCAGTGACATAGCCTTGATCTAGCTGTTGCAAACGACTTTTAAGTTGTTCATTCTCATTTTTTTGCTGTTCTGCATATTGATAAGCAGCCTGCGCTTCCTCTAAGGCTTGCTTTCTTTTAGCTGTAAGCTGATTAATTCTTTTTTTGACGTTATCACTATAGGATTCAAGCTCAGTATCTCCCTCTTGTTCTGGCTCTGCAGTTTGCTCTTCCTGAACAATTGTTCGGCTTTCATCTTTTTTTACGTCTTCTTGATCATCCACAGCTGCATCAACAACTATGGGAGCTTCAACATTTTCTTCTATATTTTCTTGTGTTTCTACAGACATTTTTATACCTCAACTACTTTATACATAAGAAATATCTTTGGGGTCAAGTATTTTCGCAATAACATTGTCATCATTTATGATACGAACCTCAAGATCTTCCACTTTAAACCTGTTTCCTGCATATCTTCCCATAATAATCCATTCTTTTTCACTGCACCAGGCACCAGAAGGGAACTTATTAGCGTCTTTATATGCATCAGGTCCACACTTAATGACATATGCTGCAACTGTTGCAAAACTCTCACGATCTCGAGTTTCATCAGGTACATATACACCACCTTTTGTTTTTTGATTCATGTAATAGGGTATAACCAATAGTCTGTAACCTGTTGGCTGTGGTAGCCTATCTATAACAGATGTTTCAAACTTTGAGGGGTCTTCAGAGTTTTTAGACTCTTTAGTTTTGAAAACCTTTGGTGGTACCTTGGGAACCATCCTATCAGGCACAAATAATTTTTTATTCATTTTCTAACTCAATACCTTTCATCGCAGCTTTAATTAAATCTTCAACATAGGTCATGCCACGTACTTGACCTACTGTGAACCGATAGTTTTCTATAGTGTCTATCGAACCATTCACCAAAGAATCAGAAAAATCCTGCTTTCTCTGGCGTATGTCTTTGAGCAGATATTCTGCCAAATGTATTGCATCCATCATATTAATTCAAAATGTGGACCATCAATAAAAGGTCGTCTACCTTCGCTACGCCTTAAATCAATGTAACTATTCATAGCACCTTCCATAGTGCTATTCCATTGAGCAATATTCCCTATACTCCATGCTGCACCCCATTTAATAGGGACATTATGTGTTTTAGCAGCTTTAGCCATTGCATCAGCAATATCATCATAAAGATTTAATTCCCAAGATGCCCTTGAACCACTTCCATCATTAACATAAGCCATAAGATCTACAGCGTGTGAAAAACCATCAACCTCTTGAGGTAAATGTTTGCTATTCATGGTCTGTGAAGCTCCAGACTTAACCAACTCAGCCTGCTGACTTTTCGTTCTTGTGCCACAAATCACACCAAAATCCACCTTAGACCACTCTATTGCAGAGGTAACACACTTTACCATATTTGGATGCACACCCTCTAATCGATCCATAGATCTTTGACTTAATTTAAAACTCATTTCTTTTTCCCTTTTCTTGTTTTCTTTTTAACAATCGTCTTAACATTTGTTGGCTTTCCACCAACTCCTTGTGGCTTTGCTCTTTTACGAGCTACAGCACTTTTTATTTGTGATTTAGACATAGCGTTTGCTTTACTTCTAGGAACACATTTTGGATAAGCTCTTTTAGACTTTGTTGCAGATTTTCTACCACAAGATTGAAACTTGCCTTTTTTCTTTGGCGCTCCAATATCTACCCAATCGCCTTTAGGACCTTTACCAAACCATTCTTTTAGTCCACCAGAAGGTTTTGCCATTTACTTATATCCTCCACCACGTTTCTTATAAGTACGCACTAACCATGCATTTGCATAGGCACTAGGATAAACTTTAAATTTTCTTTTGGCCTCTGCTTTTACTCTAGCGTATAAAGATGGATTTGTTGGTGTTGCTCCACCCCTTTTTTTCTTAGTTGTTTTCTTCTTTTTTTCTGCCATTATTTTTTACCTCCAAAAAATTTAGTTACTGAGCGAATACCAAGAGAACTAGCTATGACAACTCCAAAAGAATATGTATACCAACTTGGGGCCTGTTGAATAGCATCAAAACCTTTAAATGCCATCTCTCTTGTTGTGTCACTAATGAAGCACATCAGGAAAGGCAGGGACATCAAAATTACAACCCATTCGTCCTTCCAGCTGGATTGAGTAGCTTTTATAGCTTCAAGATCCCAATCAATCTCACCTGTCAGTTGCTTCTTTTGTATTTCAGCTTTTATTTTTTGAGTCTGTACCTTACCATCAACATAACTGGATGCTAAAGATCCTATTGATTTAACAATGGTTAAAATCATTTTCTAACTCTTTTTGTGTTTCTTCCTAAGTTGCTCTTTGGCTTTTTTGGCAACTTGCGCTTGCTTGGTTTTCCCAGATACCTTGGCTCTTTGCTCCATAACAGTAAGGATTTGAATTTTTCTAGCATAAGGCTTATTGATATTTTTAACTTTTCTAACAGTAGCTTGAGCATCTGCCAAGGTAGCATACTTAATTGATACAGTATCTTTAGGATTTTCATCAGTATATAATCTCCTTCCAGAACCTTTAGGTTTTTTTCCTGTTCCTTGTTTGGGGTCTTTTCTTTTTGCCATATGATTTAAACCTTTTATTTTTTAATAGTGTTCCTAAAGATTTAGCTTGTTCTTTATGTAATTTAGATGCTTTTTTTAAACCTTTAACAACTTTTCTTACTTTTCTAACGTGCATTTTATTTTTCCTCTTAGCTGGAGCTTTCGTAATTTGTTTAGACATATGACTTCTAGTAATCGCCACTAGATAAACCTCTCTTTTCTCTTAACTCATCTAGGTTAGTGTTTTTTGAACCACCAGCATAAACCCAAGCATAACCTAAATCTGTCATATCTCTGTTTATGCTCCTATTATCATCAAATAACCAACCTAACATTCTACCATATTTACCATCTTTTTCAGTTTTAACAATTAAATTCTTACTAGACTCTAATCTCATTGATAAATATTCTTTTGCATCTATTCCAAGTTTTTTCTCTTCCTCATCTCTAGTTCTAGTTTCTGGTGTATCAATACCTGCTAATCTAATACGTTCTTTTTTAGTCAAACTAAAACCTAAATCTATTTCAACATCAACAGTATCACCATCAACAACTTTTACAATTTTTTTTACAGCGTATTCATACATTATTTTGCTTGCACAGATAAATCATTATTTCTTTTACTGTAAGCTGTAGCACCCATAAATACAGATACAACAGCAGCTTGAGACACAAAAAACGTGTTTAAAAAACCACTAAATAAATTTATTCTCTCTGGATCTACAAATGGAGTCATCATGATAGCTACAAATACAACCATAGAACCCATAGCAAGCCAAGCCATCATACGTTGTTGATCTTGCATCTTATCAAGGTTTTCATTCATATTTCTTTGATGTTCAAGCTGGGCTACTTTATGAGCCATAGCCATTTCTCCATCACTGATCTCACCATCATTATCAAGATCAAACTTTTCGTATTGAGAACCTTTTTGTAATTTTTTCTGTACCATACTTTATCCTATTTTATAAAAAGCCATTTTGGTGGAAAAACAGTTGTCCAATAATAAGACAATAACACAAGAAAAATAAAAATTAAATCTTTCTCACTCATTCAACCACTCACTAAAACTTGGACTGCCCCTCTCCATTGCATTTAATAATAACGCACCAAAAACAGTAGCTGCAAGACCAACTACAAGTAAAATACCTATTCCTATGGCTACCATCTCCATCATCTCTTCTTTTTTCTCTTGTCTTTCTTTTGCCATCTGCTTGGCCTTTTCTTTAGCCTCCTGAATGCGCTTTGCACGTAGATCAACAATGGATTTGAATGTACCATGACCAAACCTCTGATCAATAAGGACTGACATATTATAACGCTCCTCTGCAGCCAATTTAGCATTTATAACCTCTGTAGCGACATTTTTAATACCAAGTTGGTCCTTAATACCCATTCCTGCTTGTTTATTTCTTTGAGCATTTATCTGTTGTTCCCCATCTAATAAATCATCTATAGCACCAACAATATCATTTACATCTTTTGCTGTGTTAATAGTCGATTTTATAAATTCCACACTTTGTTTAACAAGATTAATACCAGTGACTATATCTCCTAAAACCATCTAACATTATTTCTTTTTCTTGGTGGTTTTCTTTTTTTTAGTCTTAGTTACCTTCTTCTCAACCCAAGCTTCGTCAATCTCTGGTGTATCAGGATTATCAGGTATAAAGTGGCCTTTTTCATCTCTGGCTCTTACCATGATGATTTCCTCACCCGGCTTTGCAGCCTCTTCTTTTTTTCTTTGCTCTATTTTTTCTTGCTTAATTCTTCTAGCATATTCTTCATTTATTGATGACATAATCTATCCTTTCCTTGATGCGTTAAGTGCAGCTATATCTCTTTGTGTTTGTATTCTATCCTCTGCTACCCTTGTTTTTTCATTTAATGCTTGTTGAGAAATATTAATTCTTTCTTTTTCTAACATAGCATCTGTTTGTTCACTCTGCTTTTGCATTTCTTGCTTTTGCTCAAACTCTCTTTCTTTTCTTTGTATATCAGCACCTTTCAACGATAATTCTTGTTTTCTAATTTCTACAAGAGGATCGCCTTGATTTGGCGGTGTAACTGTTTGAGCATATTGTTCAATCATCTCACCAATAAGCTTTGATGCAACAGCTTGAACTTGTATTTGTATCTGTTGTTGCATGTTAGGATCTTGCTGTAACATTTGCTGTTGCTCAGGTGGTATTTGACTCATTACCTGCTCTTGAGCCTTTTGTTCAGCTAATAACCCTATATGTTCCTGTATATGGCCTTGTAAAGCAGCTGCTATCGCTACATTAGCCTGTACTGGTGGTGTAGCCATAATAGCCAAATGAGCCTGTATATGCGCCTGATGATCTTGCATAGGGAATGCTTGCATCGGTTGCCCCATCAAGGCATTCTGGTTTTCTTTGGCTGGATTTAAAGGTTGTGGTTGAGGAGGTGGTGGCAAAATAGCATCAATGTTAGATACACCAAGAGCCTCGTACATATTTCTATAAGCATGATATAATCCTTGTGGTCCACCATGAACTTGTGGATTTGATTGTACTAATTGTAATTGTGTTTGTGCTAATGTCACTCTTTGTGACATAGAGAATATATTTGGATCACTTACTGGTAATATATCGATCCTAGCATCAAAATCCTGTATTTTAATCATGGGATTAGATCCTACAGAATATGGATATGGCTTAGGATTATTCGCAAATATATTAGATAATAAACGAAACTCTATCTTCTGTGAGTAATGAAGGCGCTTGTGTATGGCTGACATAACTTTCGTACCACGCTCCATAATAGCCATCGTAGTACCAACTGGCGTTTCTCCCCCCATTTCGCCAACTTTCATATCAGCCATTGACGCAAATCTCCTCCCTGCGTCCACAAGCGTACCCATAAGCTGATATAATGTGGCTGATGGCTCTTTAAAAGGTAAAGGCATTAATGAACTACGTATATCACCACTTGCTACGTCAATATCTCTAAATTCACCAGGTTGTAATGCACTATCTTCATCTCTAATCCTAGCCCCTCTAGATTTGAAACCTGCTGGTAAGTTACTTAATGTTCCTGAATCTATCAATTGTCTAAGTATGGATGTAGATGCTTGTGCTAAACCACCTATCATATGTGTTAAACCTAAACCATAAAAGCCTAGACCTGGCATAAATTTAAAATGCACAAAATAGTCTTTCTTTCTTTTTAATGGATCTTGCTCACCATAATTACGTCTTATTGACAATATTTCATTCGTGTCTTCTAAGATCGTAACCACATAAGGTAATTTCAATCCTGTAGGCTCACCAGATGCATCCATATCTTCAAAGCCTTCAATATCCAAATCAGTATGAACTTCATAGATAGTTAGGTCCTCTGAACTTCTATTTGGCTGTACACCCTGTATTTCATTTACAGCTTCATCAATCTGGCTATATTCGGTATCATAACCACCAGAAGGTAAATCAATCTGCTTATAAAAGCCATTTAGCTGCATTTTAAGTATTTCATTAGAATCAAGCTTAATAACGTGCGTTGTTCTTGGACTTGTTAATAAATCTGTTGCTGAATATGGAACAATTAAATCTTCAGCGTGTATAAACTTACTTACTGCCCTTTGTAACAAAGGATCAAAATATACTTTCTTAAATGTAGAACCTACAACAGGAAGATAAAACAACATTTGATCTAATTCTGGATCATACTCTTCCATCTCATAGGTAATCATGTAATTCATGTAGTCCTTGATTCTCTCAGCTTGGAGAGAGAGCTGTGGATTAGGAGAACCAAGGATCTGTGTTCTAACAGGACCACCAGAGGGTAACATCTCTCTGTATGCCTGTGCTTGAAACTGTGTAACGGCTTCTGATAGTAATGGATGAATAACGCCAGCTGCACCTTCAAAAGGTTGCGCTCTATCCTCATACTGCATACCCAAAAGCTCTAAACCTTTTTTGTATGAATCCTCCCATTCTTGCCTAGAGGATTTATCATCATCAATACTTGCTGTTAGTTCTGATGCTATGCCTTTTAAAATAGACTCGTCTAAACTTTCTGCTATGTTGCCATCAAAAGGAACAGTAGTAACTTCTATTTCTTCTGAATACTCTCCAACAATCGCACTACCATCATCAAATTCTGTAATATTCGGCTTTTTATTTGCTTCAACGACATCAATCATCGCCTCCTGTAATTCTTTAGAGGGTTGATTGATATTATCTGGTAAACCACCGGGACCTGTTTGTGCTTCTATTGCCATTTTATTCTCCTTGATGAGGTAGAGGTGGCTCGACTGTGGGAAAGGGAGGACACCACAGGAACTGCTTTGTGTACCCCTACCTCAATGCGTGTTTGTTTAAAACAAATCATTCTTATTTAACACCACTAAAACTTGTTCCAGCTATAGCAGCACCTCCTCCTCGGCATTGCTTTGATGAATTTTTACTTGATGGTTTGACTGGCTCAACCTCACCACCATATTTCATCATTTTAAAATCAGCACCAGATATTTTACCATCTTTGTTTTTATCTAATTTATATTGTTTACCTGTTAAAGCCATATTAATCTCCTAATAATATTCGTATCGTGTTGGTTTATATCGATCTTCATCTTCATAGTCAGAAGGTGTAATAATAAATCCACCTTGTCTAAATCGTAGTATAGCTTGTGTCATGCTATCTGCCAAGTCATCATATTCACCATTTGGAAAAGAAGCACATTCCTCTACAACTTCTTCTGCAAAATTTGTATCTGGTCGCCATACCATACCACTTTCAAATACTGGAGCGCAAGCATTCATTCTGGTAAATTTATCAGAACCTCTACTTGGAGTAAAAGGTGTTACAGCAATACCCATACGTCTAAGCTCCTGTGTTAAAGGTGTACCACTGGCTTTTTGCTCTATCAAAATCATGTCAGGATCATACATCTCCTCTAGTTCCTGTGCTTTATTTTTTAGCTCAGGAAAGTCCCATCTACCACGAACAGCATCTAACAATACAATCGCTTCACCCTCACCATCAACAGGTTCAAAAATACCCCATGTGGTAATCGCACTATAGTCAGCTCTATCTGATTTACTAAACGCAGTATCGTAACTTTGTATTACATAAGAACACATGGGAGGTTCTTTACTCTCCCATATCTTCCACCATTCTCTTTTGATAATCGCTCCCTCTTCTGCTGTAGGATTCTGCATATACTGTGCATTCCATTTCGCTACAGGAATAGAAGCCTTAACACCCTCAAGCTCATCCAAGTTCCAGAACTCAGGCCACAGAGGTTTACCAGATGGCATAATAGCAGGAAACTCCACTACTTCCCACGTATCTGCACCAACATCACTTTGCTTATTCAATACTTTAGCTGTTAAATCACGAATACTCCAACGAGTCATAACAATAATCAAAGATCCACCTGGCTGAAGTCTTTGTCTTGGACCTGACGTATACCATTCGTAAATATTATCTAACGCTGTAGAACTCAAAGCATCTTGCTCTGATACTGGATCGTCAATAATACAAAGGTCAGCGCCACGCCCAGCAAGAGCGCCACCGACACCCACAGCGTAATACTCGCCACCACTCGAAGTAGACCATCTGCCAGAAGCTTTTGCATCCGTAGCGAGTCTGACTTGTGGGAATACTTCTTTAAATTCAACCGAATCGATAAGGTTTTTAACTTTTCTTCCGAAGCCGACAGCCAGTTCTGCCGTGTGTGTCGCTTGAATAATTTTTTTCGTAGGATCTCTACCCATGAGCCAAGCTGGAAATAAATAGCTGGCAAACTCAGATTTAGTATGACGAGGGGGCATATTAATAATAAGACGCTTGATCTTACCATCTGCAACATCCTGTAACTTCTGAGCATATATTTTATGATGCTTGCCCTGTATGAAAGAAGGCCAAACAGATCGCACAAATTCAAGAAAGTTTTTTTCCTTCTGTTGCCTAGAATCCAGTTGGTTAAGACGCTCCACCAAAGGCGCTATTTTGGCAAGCTCATCATCTGTAAAATACTGACTAAAGTCCTCTATTTTAGACATTAACTATATGCAGAGATAAACTTATCAATTGCCATATTTAAACCTGGCGAAACTGCACCTCCCTGTTGGTATCCACTCGCTTTCATAATATCTGTAATGTTCGTTGTATCAGGCGTGAAAGCTTTTGGGGCTGTTTTATCTTCATCGATGTCTAGAAACTTCTGCAAATCTATAGCAGCTGATTGACTAGGATCAATGGATAAAGCTGAAAAATCTGGCATATCTGTCAAGAAATTAGGATTGTAAATATCTGTTGATGCTAAAGGTGTAAAACTAGGATTAAAACTAGCGTCCACTGTTCTTGTTGATGGCACTACAGTTGCCTGCTCTATTTGTGCAAAAGGCGATATAGGTGTCGTAGCCGTACTCGTCATAGTAGTACCTGTGTTTGTTGTGTCAGCTCCTAAGTTTGTATCATCAACTACATCATCATCATC
>TARA_R100000654_G_scaffold8986_2_pt1 | contig 17932 bp, 20 predicted proteins | sample TARA_R100000654 | Tara Oceans TARA_R100000654 (sample SAMEA2622473) | marine metagenome | biome: marine biome (ENVO:00000447); feature: surface water layer (ENVO:00002042); material: "saline water (ENVO:00002010), including plankton (ENVO:xxxxxxxx)" | depth 5 m
GTATTATTGTCGGGTGGCCTTAGGTATAATCTAGTGTCCGAAGCCCCCGTTGTACTATATAAATAAACATCAGCAGCGGAAAGATTTGTAACACCTGTGTATATACCAATGTCTTGTCTAAGTGTTACATCATCTGTATCAACACTATCTACAGTTAATACTTTATTATTACCAGTAACTGGACTATCAGCAAAGTATAAATTTTGAGTGGTATTACTGTCGGATGGACGTAAGTATACTCTAGTGCTTGTAGCGTCTGTTGTAGTATTTAAATAAACATTAGGAGCGGAAAGATTTTTGACTCCTACATAATCCGAAATGTCTTTTTTAAGTGTTACTGTAGTATCACTAGAATCTGTAGTTAGTACTTTAGTATCAGAGACATCACTAGCAGCATAATATAAATAATGACTGTTCTCAACAGGATCACTGTCGGGTGGTTTTATGTATACTCTAGTGGTCGAAGCTCCTGTTGTACTATATAAAAAAACAGAAGCGTCGGAAAGATTTTTGACTCCTGTGTATGTACCAATGTCTTTTCTAAGTGTTACTGTATCCGTACTAGGACTATCTGTAGTTAATACTTTATTATTACCAGTAACTCCATTAGTCCCAGATTGGTATAAATGGAAAGTTTCAGCAGTGTTGCCATCCCCCCTCTTTATTGCTGTATATCTCCCTGCTCCAACAACAGCAGTTAACGTAGCAGAAGTATTTGATGGAACATTCTTTGGTCCTAATACCCAAACAGACGTTTCATTATCTGTAAGGTAGACCTCTCTATATACTAACTCTAAATCACTACCACCTTGTAAGGTATTAGCTTGAGTCGTAAACGACTTAGTCGTCATAGACGTAGGGGTGCATGTGTAATCAGCACCTCCTTCTAAAGCACCTGATTGTTGCCTTAAATTTTCATTAAAAGATTCTTCAACACGACTAAACGTCTTAACTTTAAAATCTGTATGATTACATGTGTAATCAACACCACCTTTTAAAGTACCCGATTGTTGCTTTAAATTTTCATTAAGAGTTTCTTCAACACGACTAAACGCTCTAGTCGTCATAGCCGTAGGAGTACAGGTATAATTAGTACCACCTTTTAAAGCACCCGATTGTTGTTGTAAATGTTCATCAAGAGATTCTTCAACAGGACTAAACGCTCTAGTCGTCATATCTGTAGGAGTACAGATATACTCAGTACCACCTTTTAAAGCACCTGATTGTTGCTTTAAATTTTCATTAAAAGTTTCTTCAACACGACTAAACGCTTTAGTCGTCATATCTTTCTTTGATAAAGAAGCAGTTCCTAACTCAGTAGTAGTAAAAGTTTTGACGGATAGTTCGGGAGCTTCAAGAGTCTCCGTGTTTAAATCTGTCGGATGACAGGTAAGGGGGTCACCTCCGTATAAAGCGTTCGACTGAGGGGATAAAGTTGTTTTATCTAACGACCTAGCTTTATAAGTGTTCGGTGTAGAAGAAACAATGTCTGCTTTTTTTGTGCTTAAAGTAGCAACAGTTGTGTCTAACTCACTACCACCTTTTAAAGCAGTAGTTTCTTTAGTTAATGTCTGTTTAGATAACGCTCTAGGAGTATATGTCTTAGTCCCTAAAGATAGTGGAGTACTACTTGGAGGAGTTATTGAAGTAGTTTTTAACGCAGTTGCTTCTAAAGTAGTTTCTGCCGTAGATGCTGATTTAGATAAAATATTAGTCTTTTTTTGTAATGATAGTTGCTCTAACTGTCTAGAAGTATATTTTTTAGTATCAAATTCTAATACAGGTGATCGTGTTACAGATAAGGGTGTAGGTGTTGTTGTTAATTGATTACCTCCTGTGTAAAAAGAAGTTTCAGTTGTTGTCTTAGTGCCAACTTGTGTTGGGGTGTATGTCTTACGACTTAAAGTTATCCCAGACAAAGAAGTTGGGCTTAATTCAACTGATGATAAAGTAACGTCATTCCCCGCCCCCACTTCTTCTTTTAAAGTTCCTGCTGTAGCCGTTAGAGTATGGGGAGGAAATGCTTTAGATGTATATTCCTTAACTCCCGTATCTTGAACAGGCACACTTTTTGAACGTAGTTCAGTAGCTGTTGTAGTTAAATTATTACCTCCTTTTAAAACAGTAGAATCTATACCCGTCGTTTTAAACCCTAAATCTACGGTAGCATATTGATTAGTTTCTAAATCTAAACTTGACCCACTTGGAGGAGTTATTTCTTGCGTTTGTAGTTTAACAGCTTGCAAGTCAATGTTTGATCCTTCTTTAAGACTGCCAGTCTCTTTCGTTATTGGCCCTTCAGTAGAAACTGATGTAGGCTTATAATCATACGTTTCTAACTGTAAACTTGACCCACTTGGAGGAAGCATCTCTACAGAAGTTACTTCGACAGCGTCAAGGTCAATATCCGTCCCTTTAACTAAAGCGTTAGCCTTCTGTGTTATTGGTCCTTCAGTACTTACTGCTGTAGGAGTATACTTCTCAGTAGATAACTCTATACCACTACCTGTTGGTAAATTTACAGAAGTAGATGTTAGAGTATCAACATTCAATGTTACATCGTCTGTATCAACAAAAGTGTTGACTGTAGTTCCCGAACCTGTTGCTTTAGCAACTTGTACAACTTCTAAATTACTTGGGGTTCCAGTCAATAACCCATCTGCAAACGTAGCTAATGTTTTTTCATTTGCGGTTGTCCCTGATGCAGCAGGATTGTTGTAGTCAATTACCCCAGAAGCAGCAATAGCTTTCCAAGTTTTATTATTACTGTTTCCTCGGATATTTATTTGATCACCAGCCGTTGATACACTGATTTGACCTTGCCCCATTAGGGTTCGTAAATTTATTTTATCCTCAGTAAGATTATATCCTTCATATATCATCCCACCCCCAATACCTAAATTGTTTATAGTATTATAACCACGGGACCATATAAGTGGTCCCCTATGCCCTTCTATACCACCATGTCCTCTTACAGATCTTGGATCATCTTTATCAGAATCATAATTATTTCTTAAAATAACTCCATCTGCGAATTTAAATATAAGAACATTATATATGCCATACTTGTCAGGCTCATCGTCACCATCTGCATTCAATAACTGAAATGGTGTTGAATCGGGAGGTTCATCTTCTTCTGTCTTTAAAAGATTATATTCACCTATAACCTTCCCTTGTTGATCCACCATGAATTGTGTATATACACAACCTTTCTTTGTATCTAACTTTATTTTTAAAGGACTTAGCTCGTGCTTTTTTATTAGTTTTGATTCCTCTTCATTTAGTAAGGGATGTATCTCATATAAATAAGCTTTTGTTATATAAACAAATTGATCATCGTCTGGTTGATAGTTATAAGGCTCATGCTCCTGACGATAACGAATCTCGTCTTGTGGAGTAGCCCCAATCATTCCCGAAGGATAATTACTACTATAAGCCCCACTGTCGGTATACCCTTGTAATCCTACATCAGGGATTTTGTTTAGTGAAGACTCAGTTACTTCCCTGTCAGCAGGAGATATGGGAGATCCAAAAGCTCCAATATTACCATCTGTAAATTGTTCAGGCATTAATTAAAAGACGGAGGGAATACAGTAGTAGTTTCTTTTATATAACCTCCCCTAGATTTTTGTTGGATGACTCTAGCTCTAAGCCCAGTTTCAGCTATCCCTATAAGATTTGGTGGCTCTGTTCTAGGTAATGTTTTAACATATGAGGTATATTTATATACAGGGTCAGTAGTTCCTGTAGTGAATCCAATTTCCCCACCTAACGCTGGACCATCAATTAAACAAGAGGGTATTCTTATATTTATATAAGGAGTAGAAAATGCAAAAGACTGGGGCTGCATAGCTTTAGGAACGTCGAGATCAAACTCTGTTGTCCTATATTCTTTTTTAATTACAGCTCTACAAGGTCCACTATACCCTTCTGGATTCATATGATACTCTGGATTATGTTGAACTTGACCATCATGCTTTTCCCAAGCAACAGATGAAATGCTTTGTAAAACTGGTGGGAATGTAAAATTAATTGAGGTATTTAGTTCTTCAATAAGTAAAGTGGTATCTGAGTTGATTGCCCCATCAGTAGTTGTACCAGCCATTGTTTCTATCTTTACAACTTCAAACCAATCTAAAGATACCTGTCTTCCTTCTTTATAAAAAGCGACTGCTTTGTTTAAGTTCCCCTGAGAAGGTGAATCTTCTCTATACTCTATAGCAGTACCCCAATAAGAATTATCAGCGTCAGAAATTAAAGTCTGTATATTTGAAGAAGCTCCAGTAGGAGTCTCTCCCAACGCAAAATAACTAACTGTTGTTTTTAAATTAGAACCCGATAACTCATCCCACTTCAGGGTTTCAATGTCTTCCCTAATAAAATAAACTCTTTGCTCAACAATAAAATGCCCGTCTAATTCTGGATCTCTTAATCTTTTTTGTTGGCGGGACATTAGGATATACCCTTTACCAGTAAAGTTAGCTGAAGAAGGTTCAGTGGGCATAGCATCACCAGCCTCCAAAGATGCATCATCTTCTTTAAAATCAGACCTAGGAATAACATAAGTCCTGACTACAGTATTAAATTTAGAGTTTCCTAAACTAGCTTGAGAATATTCAAAGTTATATTCATCTTGGCTAGACCTAGAAGCAGCATAGTAGTATTGGTATAACTGCCCCTCGGCATCAAACTGTTTAACATAAACTAGTTTGTGGTTAGGAAACTTAGTAGTGTTTGGGTGTGCTGACCCATAAACAGGGGGTGTTTTACCAACCCGTTGTTTATCTACAGTCTCATAAAATAATAAATCTTGAACATTTGGAGATACAAATGTTAATACTGACTGCCTTTGAGGGCTTGGTTGATTTCTCTGTACAGGCACTTTTCTTATTAAGCTTCAGTTAGTGTATAACGATATCCAGTGAAATACACTAAATCTACTGTGGACGAAGCCCCATAATCACTTGTTAAATCTTTTTTAGTAACTCCATCTAGTTCGTATACTGTTCCAGTTCCTTGTGTAGAAATTTGAACTATATATTTATTGGTGTTGCTGTTTACATTAGTTTTGCCTTCCATTATAGCAGTTCCAACAGCACCAGCACTTCCATCAAAAGTAATAACTCCTGCGCTTGTTACAGAAGCAACACCCAAACCATTGTTAGTAGCCGTCGGGCATTTAACATGGACTGGATGATCAGGACCAACAGAGATTAAGTTAACTAATCCTGCTGGTATACTAATATCATAAGCAGTCCCCCCATCAACACTGACAGAAAGACTACCAACAGTATTTGTGTTCTTAATAATTAATAACCCCTCATGCTGGGGATCAGATCCTGAAACAACGAGAGTACCTACATCTATAGCACCACCTGCAACCAAAGCCCTAGCCCCTCCTGATGCATACTCATTAAATGGGTTTGTATTACTATATGCGGAGGCTGATGTGCTATATGTCTCACTATGTACATGATTACCATACACCAGCCTAACATTTCCTGATATTGAAGTTGGCATCCTTAATTATAGGTCTAAAGCAAGCAAATAGCAAGCTCCCCACCCCCACAGTACTTGTGAAAATTAATTGACTTATCACTATATAAACCGAATATCAGATATGGAAAAATTATTTATAGCGACTCCAACATACGGATATCAAGCCTTTATAGATTATATGCACGGTTTGATTAACTTTGTTGCTAGTGCATCCCCAGAAGATCTAGAATATGAAACATCTTTACACTTACACTCTGGATCTTCCCTAGTTACACACGCTAGAAATAATTGTGTTCTTGAATTTTTAAAGACGGATTGTACAAAACTTCTATTTATAGACTCCGATATAGGATTTGAACCCGAAAACATTTGGAGGCTTTTAAGAAAAAATGAAGATGTAGTTCTAGCTCCTTATGTAGTTAAAACTTATTCAGGTGAAGAAAATAATAATTTTGTTGTTCACTATAAAGATCCAAGCAACATAGCCGTAGATGAACAAGGTTTTATAGAGATAGAAGCAGGGCCAGCAGGTTTTATGATGATAGATAGAAAAGTTTTTGAAAAACTACACGAAGCCTATCCTGAGAAAAAAGTTTTTATACGCCACCTTATTGAAGGGGTAGTGACAGAAGAACCAAACTACTACACATACTTTGATTGTAGCACTTCAGAAAATGGACACTCAGGTGTAGGTGAAGACTTAGCTTTCTGTAACCTATGGACAAAAATAGGTGGTAAAATATATTGTGATGCCCACGCAAAGCTTACTCATTGTGGTTCAAGATTATTCAGTGGAGCTTTAATTGAAACTTTGGTAGGGAAAGAATAACCCTTACATAGAGGAAGCTTCTCTAAATATCATCAAGGCAGCTTCAGAGGGACTCATATCTCCTGAAGATAATGCAGCAGCTAACTCAGGCATCGCCATGACTAACTCTTGTATATCTTGCATTTGATCTTGAGCTTCTTCTGAATCATCTACAGGTTCCCCATAGATAGTTTCAAACAAATCCATAAAAATTTCTTCACTAGGAGCTGCTACTTCTTCAGGCTGCTCTTCTTCTTCTTCTACCATTTGTTCCATGTCCTCTACAGAAAGATCATCTCCTTCTTCTGGTAAAACACTTACAAGTTCGTCAAGCATAGCGTCTGTACTAGGCTCTTCGACTGATTCCATTGGTTGTTCTGCTACTTCTGCCATAATATTAATTGTTTATAAAAAATAACCCCGATCCCCATTTTTGCAAGAGGATCGAGGTTATTGTGAAGTATTTATGTAAGGTTCCTTTTAAGAACCCCGCATTAAATTAAACAGCAGCAGGTGTAGCGGAATCTCTCTTGAAGAGAATCACATAACCAAAGTCTGTCTTAATAGGCTTGGAAGCTGAAGCCATGATACCCCTGAAGAAACCAATGTTTCCATCTGGGTTACGCACGATATCAGGAATGTTAGTCCACTTGAAGTCACCTTTATAGCTGACTGGATCAAATGAAAGACCACTTACATTAGTGACAGGCGCAGGAATCAAGGACTCCATTACACTTTCGTGTAATATGTAGGCTACTTCGATAGCAGCACTATCATAAGCTGCGTTCATTACAACTTTCTTGTTTGAGTGGTCTACGTCGTAGACAGGTACTTCAACAAGGTTGTCGTTTCCACCAGTTAGAGCAGCGTTAAAACGTGGAAGCATGTCGTCAATCAAGTGATAGAAACCTCTGAAAGACTTCTCAACACCTAAAGGAGCAATAAGCTCACTCACTCTAGAATTGTTGTAACGTACATCATCACGGAATCCAGACTCAGTCATCAACTGATAAGATGCTTCTGATGAGCAAACCAATGTAAATACTGGCCTACCATTCTCAACTCCATGTGCATTGTTTCCAGCACCTTTACGCACAAGTTGGAAGTAAATCTTATCCAAAAGAGCGTTAGAGATGTTTGCAGTTGCATCTACAACATTATCACTTGTTCCACCATCACCACCAGCAGTAGTAGCAGCATCTACATCTAAAAGCTCAGATGAGTCAGTAGAGTGTGTTGCTTTACCTTCAGCACCACTAGCAAAGATAGAAGAAGCAGTTTTAGCGTAAACAACATTGTTACATACCTTATCGTACTGTTGACGATAACGATTCTCCCAAGAAGAACGAGTGGACTCTTTAAGCAAATCCATAATCGCACGGAGTTGCTCTGTGCGGTGGGCTGCATAACGAAGCTCTTCTACATTGATATGTGGAGATTCAATGACAGCTCTACTAAGGCTGTAAGTTTTAAGCACTTTAGAGAAGTCAATGTGGTTAACATTATCCCCACCTGTTGGTGCTGCTGTAGTAGACTCAGTTGTGTTAGCAATAAAACCAGCAGAAGCTGATCCTTGTGTAGTACCTAGAGCACTCCAGTTAGTACCTACAAGAGCAGCAGATTCATCAAGATCTGCGTCGAGAGGAGACACGGGGAGAGCACGGTCATAAATCAAAGTGTTGAGTGTATAACCCATTCCTTCTGGGAATGTAGATTGTTTAATAAGATCAATCCAAGGGCTGGTGTGAAGAGTTGCTTTATGTATATCAGCACCAATTCTACCCGCTTCTTGGGTCAATATTGTGTTAATAGTTTGATCCGCAGCCGATCCTGATGCGGGGGCTGACAGAGTGCTTGGAGGTCCAAAGGCCATTTTATTTGTTTTCTAATTGTTAAGTTATAGTAGTACAGACCTCTCCTGTTTCGTTCTGGAGACGATCTAAATAAAGTTATTGGAATCTACTGAACTAGAACTATTTATGGCTAGAGCAACCAAGTAGATTGAGTATGGAACGGAACACAGCCCATTGATAACTTCCCACTAGAACTATTTATGGCTAGAGCAACCGTATGAGTTGTTAACATATATAAAATAATCTTATTTTTTATATATGCAACAGGGTATTTTATGAAGCTATTTAATAAGTACTTCCGTAAGAGCTATTATTAGATTGACGCTTACTTTTTTTCTTCTTTTGCTTATTATTAGCCTGTTTGGTGTTGCTGTGCGACTTTATGAATTCTTTTTTTGTCATTTTCATATCTTATGTTCTTAAACTTTTATAAAACTCTATAGCTTCTTTTTTCTTTTTTTGTTCACGTTCAAAATTTCTTTGTTTAAACTTATTTAGGTTTTTGTGAAACTTTTCTATTTCTTCATCAGGAAGAGTTTGCCCACCTACCTTCTCAGCTTTAGGTGCTTTTTTCTTTGTCTCTACAGGTAAAGCCCTAGGGGCTGGAGTTTCAGAACTACCACCCATACCCTTACCCTTATAAGATTGTAAAAATTGTTTTTTACTTTTTTTGTAATTGGGCATTATAAAATATATACTTCATTTGAATTTTTTACAGTGGAAATTTTTAGACTCCATGCTTAGATTAACATATGAAGAAAATAATTGTATTACTCGGTCTAGCTTTTGTAGCACTCGCCAACGTAGCTTGTGACACAACCAACGCTAAAGTAGGTCTACCAATTCCATTCACAGACCCAGCAGTAAGGGTTAATCTTGAAACACAGGTTACACCACTGCCACCTAAAATTTGTGTTGGTCTTGATGTAGTAGAGGATTAATAATTCTCTACTACTCCTATTTTTCCTTTATACCTTTTTCTACAGCGTCCATAAAAGAGATAACAACTGCGGAACCTTTTTTATTTTCATCGGACCCTTTTTCTTTTTTTGCTTTCTTTTTTGATTCACCACTAAGTTCATCGAAATGGAATAATTTTTCGCTGTCTTTGTTATGAGATTCTCCTGTGTGAACTTCTCCATTAGGCATTTTGTGAGATTTACCTTCATAAAGAGTTCCGTCTTTTAAATAGTGTGGTACACCTTTCATTTTTTACTTTTTTTCTTTTTTGGTTTGTATTTTCTACCAGTTGCTCTGATAAATGCTTTCCTCTCCGCTTCTGTATATTTAGCGTTTTGTTTTCCCTCCGCTGTAGCTTTTCTTTTCCTACGAGTACCCGCTGCATATTTTGCAGAAGATAACATCTTAATAGCTCTTTCAGGTAAGTAACGCTCCCCTGTTTCAGAAGACTTCTTACCAGATTTAGTACGCCACTTTTGTTTAGTCCAGTCTTTTAAGGACTTCTGTGACTTTTTCAAAGCCATTACTTATAACCCCCACCTCTTTTTTTGTACATCATAGCAAGTAACTGAGCTTTACGTGCAGACCACTGACCTGCTCTGCCCCCCTTAGTACCTGCCATAATCTGACGGAACAATCGCTTACGCATCGTAGGCTTTGTATAATTACCTGCTTTGTTAACTGTTGATTTTTTCTTAGCCATTACCAAAGTTTTCTACATGCCCAATAACGAGCGGTTGTTTTATCTTTTGCGGTTTGACAATTATGTCTTGCCCTAAAATTTTTACGTCTCTTAGGGTCTTTATGTTGCCTAAAATCTTGATAGTCTCTATGACCAAACCCTACTTTTTTAATCTTGTCTCCCTGCTTGCCAAGAACAATAAACTTCTTTTTACTTCCCGCAGGAGCTTTCTTCGGTTTATTAAAACCAGCAAACTGCTCACCTCTCCATAGGATCTTTCCTGAAGGTAATCGTTTGAATTTTGCCCTAGCCATATGCTAGTATAAACTACTTTTACGTCCCACTCAAGGCTGCACTAATAGCCTCTTCAAATGATAAATCTGATGGTCTACTAGAGGGGCTATCCGTTTTCGGAGAGCCTGATATTGTAGGCTCTGCGTCTTCGTACTCAGCTAATTTATTCATAAGAACTTCAGCTTCAGCACGAGAGGATAGGTATTCACGAACTATTGTAGGTAAAATTTGAGATGCTACAGAATTATAAGCAAAATCTACAGGGTGAACCACTGATGGATCAAGATCTGAAGCTTTTGCTTCTATAGAAGCCATGTCTAAACCTTCTACTCCAGAAAGAAAAGGTAGTTTTTCACCGACTCTTTTTACTACATTGCGAGTAATTGCTTTACGGATTTCAACTTTTTCAGCTAATTCAGCTTGTTGCTTCTGTTCTTCTAAATACTGAGCTTCTTGTAACGCAGCATCGGCATTTTCAAACAACTGATTACGCCTATCCATGATAGGGTCTATATCTTCAATAATCCTGTAAATTGATGACTTATCTCTATCAGAAGCATCAGGCAATAACTCACCTAGTTTAAGGTCTTGTTCTTCAGAATCATCTAAAGCAATAATATCAACTAAGCTGTCGTAATCAACGTCATACTTATCTGCTATAACAGAAGCTTTATCCATTAACCTATTTAAAGGTTCACTAACAGCTTCTTGATATTGATTTGTATTTTCTAAATCACTAAAAGACTTTTCAATCTCGTACTGCTGTAAAGTTTCTTTCAATGCATCAACGTCACGGCTTTCTGCCATAGCGTTAAGCTCTTCCATTTTAGACGCTTGTTCTTTTACAGTTTGTCTAAGAGTATCAAGTTCTGATCGGTTAGTTTTAAGTTCGTCTTTTAATTGTTTAAACCTGTTAGCTGCTTTAGGTGTCCACTCATCTCCAATATCTTCAGATAAAGCTTCTAACGGCTCGTCAGTGTTTGGTTTTTCTGTACTCTCTTTTTTATCAGCAGATTCTTCAGTGGCTTCTTCAGTGGCTTCTGGTTCTGGACTTGCTTCTTCTTTTGGTTCTTCTATTTCAACATTTTCTAAAGGTGACTCAGTAATGTTACTTAAAGCAGAATCCAAAGCATCAAGGAAACTATCTTGAGTAGTTTCTTGTGGTAAACTTTCAACAGCCTCTGTTGATTCGGCTACTGGTGCTTCTACTGTTGCGGTGTCTGTATGTGATTCCATTCTTCAGGTGTTACGTTTGTTTGGTTATCCCCTTTTAATTTAGTTAGTTTATGTAAATCACTGAAAGCATCACGATATCCTGCGTACCATGCGTGACGGTTGCTGTTAATCTTCTCGTCTCCAGCAACTGATCCGAAAGTTGGTCCTGCTGTGTCTTTGAGAATTGCGACTGCCGTTTGGAAAGCCTCAGAATCCAAGACCGCTCGTAATTCCTCAATTCGTTTAACATCTTTGAACCACCTATCTATTGGAATAGGTAAGGCAACTTTTTTTGGCATCTATAAAATTATTGTTTTTGCAAGTCCATTGCAGTCTTAGCATCACGCAATGCTTGCTCTTGCTCAAACTTGGCTTGTTTTAACTGCATGTCAAGTTCAGCTTTTTGTTGTGCCATCTGCAATTTCATCTGATGCTCTTGCATTTTAGCAGTCATTGCAGGATCTTCACCGCCTTCAGGTGTACCACCCGCTTCAGCAGCCTCACGCTGCATCTTTTGTACTTGTTTTGAGGTGTTATTTATCATCTCCTCTGCAAATTGAAGGGCTTGTTTAGCCTGACCAACCAAACCCTCTTGCATAGGATCACCTGCTAACTGCTCCGCAGTCATTGCAATGTGTTCATAAAATGCTTGTAAGGCAGGTAAAACCTGCAACGGATCTGCCTGACCTGTATTCAAACGCTCAATTAACCCTGTCAAAGCTGGAATATGCTCTGCTAAATGAGCTGCGTGTAATTCAGTCGAAACCACAGGAACAGAAATGCCTTCTGATAACTGTTGGTTCTCAAGATAAGCTATCTTACCATCAACAGTTGGGCGAGCACCCTCTACCACAGGAGCATACCTGTCAGCTAAATCATGCCCGACACGAGTAGAAACTATATCACGAGTAAGGTTCTTTCGACCAACCTCATCAAACGAACCTGATATAGCTTGTAACTCCCGAAGGGCAACCAATCTATTCGCATACGAGCCATTGCCAATAGATCGGACGGCTTTTGTTCTAGCCAAATCCAGTGTCTTGATAAATGATTCCTGTACCCCTCGGTCTGCACACCTACTATAAAACTCGTTAAGCTCCTTGTCTTTCTTGCCGTTTACTATCCTCCTAACAATCTCTTTAAGTAACCTGTTCCATGATGCATAAAACAGGTTTAAGGATGCACCAGACAACCTAGTCTGCACATCCATGTCAGCAACCACTTGCATCTGATTCTTGTACGGTGAACTCTGATTAGGCCCATATGTACTTATAGTATCAGTATTCAAAGCTAACTGATTTGATATGTCGTTCAGTGCTGGCTGCACACCAGTACTCAAGTTAGGTGCTGCCTTCTCAATAATATTAACGTTGGGGGATAGGACGGCATATGCTCCATAATACGTAAACCCTAATTCATCTAACGCCCTCTGGTTTTCGGGTTGAATCATAACTGCCGATCCTAACATCGCACCGTCAATCATCTGGCAACGCAATCGGTTGCTTGTCTGAATGTGGTTAAAGATACGATGCCCCAACCCCCGCACCGAATGATATGTTCCATTCGAGCCTACACCATACGTAAACATAACATACGCATGCTCTGGCTTTTCGTAGCGGGAAAGCTTTTTATATAAAAAATATTCACAATCTTTTTCAGTAGATATGTAATGAGAAATACTACCATCTAATTCACGTACCCAAAAATGTAACACAGATACCGTAGGGTTTTGATACCCCTCATGTATGTCGTTGTTTTTTAACTCAGATTGTAAAGACTCCCAATCATCATAAATGTTTTTGTGATTCCTACGCCCGCTTGTAGTAACATGTTTCAAAAGAACTTTCCTTACCTCTTCAACATTCCAACCCACTTTACTAGCTGCTTCTGGATTTTTTATGAAATTAAATAACTCATGTATGTGATACTGCCTACGTCCAATCGCTACATCAATAGCCGACTCAGATGCGGGCGTTTGCCTCGGAATCAAAAAATCTGCAAAACTACCTACTCTAAACTTCCAATCATCAGGGGTATCAAAGTAAGTGATCCCTGTACCATGTTTAATGAACGTCGTACAAAGACGAAGGTAGTGAGAATGAAAATCAGGCCAACTACGCAACAAATGAGTTATCTCCTCAGAAACAATATCCTCCTGTTGAGTAATCTCGCTAGGCTCTCCCTGCGTACCCTTTACCTCCACTAGTTTTTCTAGTGAAGAGTAAAGGTCTACGTAGGCAGATAGCGATATATCCAAAAGACGTTGAGCCTCTCCGAAATTCAAATTAGTTTTAAGACCCTGACCGCTCGCATTCAGTTGCGCTTGATTGTAGGGATTAGCTCCATCAAACATCGCATCTACTCTGGCTCTGTTTACAGACGATTGCTCATCAGCTTTGCGAAGTCCTTGAAATATTTTTAAGGCACTTTTTACATCTTTAATACGGCTTTTCATCGGCTTGCCTTCTTTGTCAAAAGCAGCTAAACCGTCAAGCTCATGCATGGCATCTGGATCAGTATACATTAGTCAATAAATTTAAGGCCAATTTAGCTTTCTACAAGGGTGAATCTGATCCCTGTACCTTGAGTCAGGAATCATGAATCAGGGATCACCATACAGAGTCCACTATTGTCTGAACTTGTATAGAACGTCGGCATCCTTCGTAATCATATAACAGAACATAATCTTTTCCGTGAAGCGTTCTTTCGGATACAAGATACAGCTTACCTGCGTTTGGACCTCTTTTTGGAGGCTGCATGCAATATATAGCCCCATACTCAGTAACAGAATAACGGGGGTACTCTGGAACAGGGCGAGCCTTGAGCTGATCCTCAATCATCGACCGAGTAAGCTCTGGAGGGTCTTCGTCACTGAAAATTAAGTCGGCTAGTTTTTCAGTGTCTACCATTAGCTGTTTTCCTGATAACAGCAAGTTACAATACCACCTCCCATTTTTATAGTGGGATCTAAGTCTATTACCCTTACGATAAATGAAGCCGTTTTGGTCTATTTCGTATTTCGATTTGGGAATGGGGCGACGTTCTATATTTTCTAATAGGTTTTCCATATCACCCATATAGCATAGAAAAGAAATTGAATCAATACATTATATATAATATATAGATATATTACTTTCTAAAAAAGGTGTACACAGTTTATAGGATTTGTATGTACATTGTATGCAAATCCTATAAACTGTGTACACCTTTTCATATTTGTTTCAAAAAGTTTCTGAGGATATATAGACATGGTTTATTTTATGGTAGTCAAGTTTTTTCTTCCGCTCAGAACAGGCTCATACGCTCAAAATTACGAGCGGTTTTTTGGCTCTTTTTTCTTAGCTTTCCTTTGATCCATGATTTTCTCTTTGTTTTGCATGTAGTACACCCGATTATACGCCCGTTGTTTTTCTTTCCATTGAGGGTCATCCAACCGCTCTCGCTCTCTTTTTTGAGCTATACGCTCTTTGTTTGCTTCGTAGTACTTACGCTGGTATTCTAGTCTTTTTTTCTTGTTATTTTTGTAATATTCTTGCTTTTTAAGATCGGCCATCTGTATTAATATGAGCGGGCAAAAATAAGTCAAATTTTTTCTCAAAGCCCCCATATACATACTACGAGAGACGAACAAAAGTCGCATACCCCCCGTGGCGTGTAGCAGGAATCTAGCGAGCAAAGCTCGGATGCTAGGTAAGATTCTAGTTCGCTATCGCTCAACATGTTGCATGAATCATTCAGCCTTCGGAATGGTATGGATGCCCATTTGCTACGTCATGCTTCCTTGCAAATGGGAAAATTTCAGCTCAATCGGAGATTGAGAAAATGAGCGGGTAAACCACGCAGATCAGAGACCCAGAACCCACGTTGTCAGCCTTCAGGATGGCTGAGAACAGCTTGCAGGGGATCAATGCAACTTGAACCCTGCAAGCTGTCTCATTAGCCATTCTAAGCGATTTTTGAGGATCGACCATTTTTGATGATTTAGTACTGCTGACTCGCTTCTAACAAACTTTCAGACAAAGTTCTTAGTGTTTTGTTAGTCATTTCATTAGCAATATCGAATTGTTCATTCGTTAGAGTTTTGAACTCCGTTAGGGATTCTTCTAAGTGATTAAGTTCGGCTCTAATAGTTTCAATATCTGGTGTCGGTATCCGTTCTTGGATTTGGTCAGCGATTTCAGAGGCATCTAATTCTTGAGCGATTTCATCAGGGCTAAAGTTCTCGGCAATCTCAGAAGCTGAGAAATTGTGTGCTACTTCATAAGCGATATCATCAGTATTAATGACGTTAGCCAGATCACACAAATCAATCTCGTTAGCAACGGCGTAAGGTTCGATATGTTGTGCAAGGTCACTAACGATCCTATCATTGTCTAAAACATCACCTGCTACGGATTCAATAATGTCATAGCGGAATTTTTGATTGTTTGTTAGGGCTTCCGCTAATACAGAAGCTGTGATTGTATCGCCATCTTGCAATCGTTTGATCACAATATCAGCAACCTTGTTTTGAAGCTTCGTTAGGAGCTTATTGATTTTGTTTTTCATAGTTATTTTATTTTGATGTTAGGGTTTTGTTATTAAGTTTATTAGTTAAGCATAGGAATGATTAAAGTTTTTTGTACGGAATTGTGTTATTACCATTGCAGATTTAAGAGTCTGAAAATTTGTAATGCAGTGCATATCTAAAAGGCACTGTTTAAATTGCTGCCTGTGCCTAACATTAACAGAAGCTAGTTTTTTGTAAGAGTCTTTCATGACAGACAATTCTTGTTTTAACTCTGCTAGAGCGGAACCAATTTCAACACAGTTGCCTTTGTTATATTTTTTCAGAAGTAATCTAACTCTGGAGCGATAGCTTAAATATGTTTCACCAATATCATAAGTTATATCATTAGATCTAACGGATCTGGCAATGCTAGATTCAAATTTGTAAATGCGGTAATGAATCTGTAGTTTGTAATCTGGCATAGTCCAGATTGTGAAAGGAAAGTTTATCATTTTTGTTTTGAGTTGCGGAGGGGGTGTCACCCCCCTCCTAGTTTTTATCTTAATGTTAGAATTGCGGTAATGATTACAAATACAAACCAAGTTAAAATGTAATAAATAACTGGTTCCATTTTGTTACTTAGTTAGTGCTGCTATAGAATTCCACTGGTTATCTGACATGGTTAAAACCTTGCCACCAATTTCTTCTAACTCTGCTCTGCGGTCATAGCTACTGGCTTCCTGAGCTAACTTGGTAATGGCAGCTTGTACTCCGTAAGCATGCGGTTCCTTTTCGTCGGCTGTTAGGAGGATATCTTCCTGCTCTGCTTTGGTAAGTTTGAACTTAGCTCCAACACCTTTAAGCACTGCCCCCATATCACCAGTTATGCGACGATTTGCACCACGTACTAACAAGTCAGCAATTTCGCTGTGTGTGCTAGGATCTAACACTTTAGCCACAGCTTGTTTTAGTGCGTGTACAATTTGCTGCGACTGCTGCAATTGCAGTTCATCAAATACCTCTCCAAAGGGTGTCGAGATATCTGCACCAACATGTCTGAACTTTACGTTAAACATTTCCAAGTTTCCAAACGTGCATCCGTTCTCACAGAAGCTATCAAAGATGAAAGCTTTAATGGATGCACTACCCTTGCCGACTTCAGAGTTGCCACCTTGGAAACCTGCATAACAAGTTCTCTCACCAAGTTGGAATATGGGTTCTCTAGATATGAACTTTAAATAAGTTCTAGTGTCGGTTCTTTGACCACCAAGTGTTCTGTATTTGTTAGAGTCCTTGGCTATCATTTCAACCACTGGTGCGAATACTTCCGCATCGTCCACTACTTTGTATTTAGAACTAAGGAATGCTCTAGCTTTTCTATCCTCACCTATTGTTCTAATCAACGCCCTACCCTCTTGACGCTCTAACTGTTTATTAAAGTTATGAACTAAGAGTTCACGCTGGTTAGTTTCGTGAAGGTGTCGGCTGTATTCCTTTAACCCACTGCCGAGGTAACTGGCGGTCTGATGGTTAAAGTGTTGGTTAGTATTGAAGCGGTGAACCTCCGTTCCCTTATCACTTAGGCTAATGCTATAGCCTAACGATCTGCCATCTTCATTTCTGTTATGATGGAATCTTAGTTGATTCCTTGGTGCGACATAGTCGCTTCTACGTATTTTTTCTAACACTTTATCAATTGGAGCATTAGCTGCTCTGGCTGTCTTATCTATCATAGTTATTTTTCTATATGTTTTTTCTGGTTGAACCCCCCTTTGTGAGAGGTTCTCTGTGAGCGTCAAATTTAACATATATTAACAAATAATTCAAGTTCTTTGTTTTTTATGACAATGCTAGGGTTTGTTGCAATGCTAGTGCATTTGAAAATCGTTAGGTTTTTATTTTTGTTAGTGTTTATTGCTTTGTTAGTTAGTAAAATGTTAGGTTAGTAAAATGTTAGTTTAGTAAAATGTTAGGTTAGTAAAGTGTTAGTTTAGTAAAGTGTTAGGTTAGTAAAGTGTTAGGTTAGTAAAGTGTTAGGGCTTGGTAAAATGTTAGGGTGAGCTTCCCCCTCCTGCGGAGCCATCGGACATGGGAGACATGGGAGACATGGGAGACATGGGAGACATGGGAGA
>TARA_R100000654_G_scaffold57291_1_pt1 | contig 17834 bp, 23 predicted proteins | sample TARA_R100000654 | Tara Oceans TARA_R100000654 (sample SAMEA2622473) | marine metagenome | biome: marine biome (ENVO:00000447); feature: surface water layer (ENVO:00002042); material: "saline water (ENVO:00002010), including plankton (ENVO:xxxxxxxx)" | depth 5 m
TATAGTGCAAAGTATGAGATAACAGGGTTTCTTGACTCAGTTACTTCTCCTTCTAATGCAGTTGTTTATGCCAAGAAACTACATGCCTACTACCTAAGAAGGATATTGTATGTGCAGATAAGTGATATATCTAAAGGTATAAAGGATAGGTCAGTTCAAACAGATAACCTATTAGAAGAAGCACATACAACTATTGGGAATATAATAAAGCTACAACCAAATAAAACATTCGATATAGATTCTTTACTAGACGAGACTAAAGATTCGATACTAAACTCTACTACTCAGATACAAACTGGTATAAAAACACTTGATACAGTTATAACTGGCATGACTAGAGGTGAGGTAACTATTATAGCAGGGAGACCCGGCAATGCTAAGACTACTGTAGCCGCAAACATAGCTAGGAACTTAGTTCATAGAGGACTAAAGGTAGCCATGTTTAATAGAGAAATGCCTAACACTGAAATGATGAAGAAGTTTATAGCTATGGAGTCTAAGTCCTTGCAGTATAGGAACTTAAGAAATAACATAGGCATAGACCAAGTAGAATTAAGTGATATATCTGCCACTATATCAGAGACATACAGCGATAAGCTTTTTATGTTTGATGATGTTAGAGATATAGAAGGAACATTCCGTGAGATAAAAGCTATAAATCCAGATGTAGTTATTGATGACCACATAGGATTAATAGAACACCCTACTCATGACAGGAGAGACTTGAGATTAAAGATAGGTGATGTTAGTCGTAGCTATAAGTGGTTAGCTAAAGCTGAGAATATGTCTGTTATATTAGTATCACAAATGAATAGGAATATGGAGCATAGAAATGATAGAATACCTAGGCTATCTGACCTAGCTGAGTCTGGTAATTTAGAACAGGATGCAGAGATAGTTGTATTTTCACATTATCCTTGGGTATCTAGGTATGGAGATGATGGCAACAGTGATTGTTTCTTGGAACTTATAGTTGCTAAGAATAGATATGGCAGTACCAACTCTTGTGAGGTTGGCTATCATGGTAATAGTTGTTTAGTTACTAATACAGAATCTGAGGCAGTAGAGTTAGCACGAGGTAGAGGAGAGAATGTAAGTGGTACACCTAAGCCTTTTTAACGCTTAAATGGGTCGAACTTATATGTTGGAGTGTTAGTTATTTTTCTAATTTCTCTACTTGTTAAAAGCTCTTTGTTTTTTAGCATATTAAAAATTTGACTCTTAGCTTTATCACTCATAACCATAGGTATTCCACTTGAAATAACTTTACTTAGAATATTAGACTTTCTTCTTAATACATTTGGTATATCTTCTTCCATTTTCCACTTAGGAAATTTTAATATATCTATAAGCTTAATATTTTCTACTGGAATATTACCCCTAACTCTTTCTTCAAACTCAAATATTCTATTCATAGCTTTTCCGAGACCGGCTTTACTCAAGTCAGAAACTTTTTCAAATCCACTGTGAACAAAAGGTTGAATCTTTAACCCCTTTTTAATTAATTCATCTCTATCCATAACTAACTTAATATCTGTACCTATACTTTTGTGAGGTCTAGATAGGAACATAGGGTCTCTTGTCACCGAAACCGATGGTGAACCCGGTATTAATTCATCCTTATAAAATTGCAACTCATCAGCACTTGATAGCGTTTTTTCTTCGAGTTCTTTAATTAATTTCGAGACTGCGGGTGGTGTGTCTCTCTTAAATGGCTTTCCGGGAAATGCTTCACGACCTCTGATTGAACCCGATTTCATTATACCGCCCAACGCAGGTGCTCTAGTATAATGAGATATTGGATTGCGTAGACCAGTTTTTTCTAAAATCTTTTTACCTACACTACCAAGACTTTTTAATTGAAGTAATGGAGACAGAGCTATGTTCTCTACAAAAGGGTGTACTCCACCTATGTACTGAGGTCTAGTATCTGCACGCATACTACCAGTTTGTGCTAGTTTATCTAGTTCGGCTTGTAATATTAAGTCATCTATATTGTTGTGAACATTAGTAGAAGAAGGTTGGAAGTATTCATTGATACTTTTAGGCATTACCCTAGAACCCTTTTCTTGTATCTACGCATTTTTCTTTGCATTATCTTTTTCATACTTATATCTGACATTAGTATAGGAAACTGAGGAAATGATTTATTCCAAGCACTAACTTCTTCATATGCTTTATCATAATCTTTTGGCTCTTTTGCTTTTTCTAGCATATTTAAAACTTTCTTGACTCTTAAGGCTTTAGTTCCTTTTATTCTATCGAGCTTATATCCCTTGGTTTCTATTTGTTTTGAGCCTTCACGAAGAAAAGAAGAACCTGTTAACCTAAGTAATCTAGTTGGCATCCTAGCAAATGCATCAGCTTGATATGTTGAAAAGTCTCTTTCTAGTGCAGGTATAAACTTAAACATTAGGTTGTTTAAATCAGACATAAAGGGTGGATACGCTAAGAATTTTATTGCGTTTGAGTAAGTTCTACCTTCTTCCATACTTGCAGATATTACATCCCCCATAAAACCAAAAGCACCTACAGCAGATAAATTTTCTACCACATCCATTAAATCTTCTGGTATCTTCTCATCTGGATTAAATACTCTTTCCCCAGAAATCTGTTCTTTTAACCAAGCTTTAGATTTTAATGTAATAGTACCACCTGCAAACCCTGCCATACCTAGCCTTAGAATAGGCATAAAATTACCTCTGCTTAAATCACTTATAAATAAATCTTTTAAATAGTTAGTTTGTCTTAAACCAAATCTTTTAAACTGTGTAAACATCCTTGCTCTTGGGTCATTAAATAATAATGGGTCTTCTAGTATATCTTTTTGTAGCTGAGTTTTTCTAGCAAACTTAGACATAGCAGTAATATAATCCTTATCAGTTAGCCTAGATTTATTAGGGTCTATTCCAAGTTTTTCTAATTTATTAGAAGCCCAACCTCTACTAGCTTTAATCTTACCCCTAATTCCCCTACCTTTTACTATTTTAAACATATCATCTACTAGTACTTTTGCTGTAGATGCGGCTGTAATTTGATTAAGTTTATTTATACCTGTAAACCCACTATACTTACCTAAAGTTTCTGCAACCTTACTAGACAGACGAGTGCCTTTACTATGACCCATCATTTCTGCAAACATTGAGTAGTTAGTTACACCAGACCTTTCTATAAGTTCTCTTGTTTTTTTATTACTTAATGAGATTAAGCCTTTAAAAAATGGAAGATAGCCAGCCTCTAAAGCTGATGATATCATAGGCTGTGTTACATTTAGCAAGGGAGCATAACCTAATCCTATCTTTGATGCCGTTTCCCACTCCATAACTTTTTGCCATACTTCTTTAGTTCTTGGACTATAGTTATAAGAGCTATGGTATTCTATATCTCCTTTAACATGGTGATGTAAGGTTCTCATTATTCGGTCATCTTCTGGCTCTGCTTTATTAACTAATGCTCTAAACTTTTCACCCTTAACTCCAAAGTTTTTAACAAAAGCAGTTCTATCTGCGGCTTTAGTTGCATACCTACTTAATAGTGTTTTTAAATTATTTTCTAAAAGTTCTTCTGGTATCTTAAACTTCTTTGGCTTTTCTAAGTTTCCAAATGTATTAAACAATTCTTCTGATAACCCTCTTCCAACTTTTTGATATGCTCTTAGGTATTGTAAACCTGAACCGCTTTCAACATTGGCACTTATCAACGACCTAGTTTCTTTCTTAAACTTAGACATGGAGTTCTGTATTAAGGTGTTTAGATACTCAGCAACTTTAGGATTTTTCTTTATCCATTTGTCTGGGTCAGAAACCATGTTTAATATAAAATCATTATCAGTGTAGTTAAAATCAGATTTAATAGCCCTAGCTATTTCGCTTTTTTTATCTACAGCCTTGACCATATCATCAAAGATTATATCTGCTAAATCTTTCTTCATCATTCCCGGCACATAATTCTGCTGGAATCCGGGTATTTGTCCACCAGAAGCTGTAAACCTTTGAGCTATTAAAGATGTAACTGCATTTACTTCTGGCAATTTACCTTCCTTAACTAGGTCGTGTAAGTTTTTATAGTATGCACCTTCAACATCTTTATTACTCATTCCGGGTTTTTTAAATCTAGAAAGCTGTTTTTTAGTAGGGTTGAATAAGCCTGTTTGCATTAGTCTTCCTAAATATTCTCCATTTAAAGCATCCCTATCAACTTGGTATTGACCAATATCATTAAAATATTTTCTAACAGGTGCTTTCTGAGAACCTCTATACTTTGCTCTAGTCAACCCTTCCATTATTCCCTTAATAGGTTTAGGAAAAAAATCTTCTTTAAACATAGAATACTTAGATTCTTGAGTAACCCACCCTTCAGTCTTTAGTTTATTTATCGCATCTCCTATTGACTGTCTTTTTAAAAGTATATTTCTATACCTATCCAACTCAACTGGTGTCATATCTTCTAAGCCAAGCTTGTCTTTCTTAGGGTCTAACTCAGATAGCGTACTGCTTTTCTTTTTACTTAAAGCACTGTTCCTAAGTAATTGTTTTTTACTATTATCCATGCTTTGCGATGCTTCTAGATTTTTTAAATTCTTTACTCTAAAAGGCATTATCTTTTCAAGGGGAATTTGAGCCTCGTCTGCTAATCTATATTGTAAAGAAAAATCTGAATCTTTAACTACCTTACTCTCTCCTGTATTATAATTAACAAGCTTAATTTTCTTTCTACCTTCTGGGCTTATTATATTCCATTTATTTCCTTTAGAGTCTAAATATGTTTCTGTTTGCCTTCTTGCCACATCATCTAACTTACCAACAGCGACTCCAAAATCTTTAGCTAAATCTTCTTTTACTAATTCTTTTTTATACCCAGTTTTCCTACCCTCTAAGACAAAGTTTTTTAATTTACTAGGAAAACCTATTGCCCCACCTACAGCCTTTATACCTAGCATCATACCTGCGGCATTAACATAGTCTTGAGGTTCAGGTACTTCTCCCTCTGATAACGGTATTGTAGTTCCAAGAACGCCAGTTTCAGCCAAGACTCTTGACATAGTACTCCAACCCTTAGTAGTTAAATAAGCTCCAGTTCCAGCCATTGAGCCACCTAATAACGCACCAGACATAGTATCTTTAACAACTTCTTCTGGTTTAATATCTCCGTTCTCTAATTTCTGAGTAAATGCACTTTTAAAACCCTCATATGTGGCTAACCCTGCAGTTTGCCTACCAACATTAACGGCTGTTTTTTGAGCAATAGCCCTAGCAACATTACCCTTTACTCCATTCTTTGCTAGTTTCTTGGTTATAAATTTAGTAGCTGTAGATTTTAAAGCCGCACCTCCTATACCTCCACCAGCCAAAGTAGTTACTAAATCTACTGGCATAGCAAAGCTAAGTAAACCAGCTCCTATATCTTCTAATACTCCCGGCTCATACCCAGAAAGGTCAAATCTTTTTTGACCAGTTGACATCTCTTCAGCCATTCCTGTTATTGATTGATTATAGGCATCTTTAACAAAGTTTGGAAGTCCGCTTAACAACTGAGATGAATCAAACTCATAAGGATTATCTAGTTGGTCTCTATACTCTGGATATTTTTTTATTATAGATGTAAATAGCTTATCATCATCGTAACTAGAAAGATTAGGATTTTGATTTCTAAAAGCAGAAAGTAATTTTTGCCTAGTCATACTATCCTTCTGTTGGTAAGAAAGGGTTTCTCATTTTCTTTTTTCCGGGTCTTCTTTCTGTTCTAATAAGCCTATCTAAACTGAAATCATCTTTTGCTGAGAATATACTATCTAAAAGAGAATAGTACTCATCCTTGTTTTTACCTGCTAATTTATTAAAAATTTTTCTAATCTCAGGGTCTTCAATTTTTTTAGTAGCAGGGTTATATGCGTTACCTACTGCTTCTCTTATCATTTCTATTTGCTCTGCAAGTTTAGATTCTTTTTTATTTTGAGGTTGAGAGCCAGCCATCACAGTTTTAGGAACACCCTTGCTTAAATTAATAGCTCTGTCTAAGCTTCTCTTTAATACCTTGGCTTGACCTCTAGGACTATCAATTCTAGTACCACCTATTGTTCTTTGAAAGCCAACTGCTTCTTCTGGAGCACCCGTAATTGCAGACATAAAAGGGTTTACAATACCCGGAACAACCTCAGCAAGCGTTGAGCCTCCTCCAAATGGTGCAAGCATATCAAAAATTTTAGAATACTCTCTATCTTGGTCTGGTTGCTTGTCATCATCATCCCCTATACCTGCTGGCTTATCCATTCCACCTAGTTCTTTTGCTAAATTTATATCATCATCACTATCTATAGGAACACCAGCTCTACTTAAAAGACCTTCTATACTAGGGGAAGATATATCTTGACCCTGAGCTCCATAGTTTTCAACCATAGAAGTATAGGCTGGAGCTATTACAGATTTTATAAATTCATTCTGGGCTGATACATCTGGGTTTAAGAATGCTTGCTTAACTAATTCAGATAAGCCTGACATATCTTGCTTATACATTACTTGCATTTCAGGACTCATAGCACCTAAGTACTTTTGAGATATGGAATTTTGAAGCATAAAATCCCCACTATTTCTAACCAGTTGCCTCATAGAATCTGAGCTATCATACTGAAAGTCTGGATTCATAGAAGATAGTAAGCTTCCTAGGTTGTCAGTGTCTTGATTTTTCTTACTAAGCATATCCTCATCTTGCTTTAATTTTGTTTCTATAACATTGTACATATTTGCACTTAGTTTCGGACTGCTAGCTACCCAAGCTCTTGCATTATCTATGCCCTGCTTAGTGCCTCTGTTTTCTTCGTTATAAATAAGACCAAAATCATCTAAAAAATTTTGTTCACCTTCTTCTTTTAACTGCCTATTAAATAATTGTTTTTCACGTTTTTCTCTACTCTGATTTATTTTTATATTTTCATCTTGAATTTCTTCGGCTTCTGCTTGCTTTCTTTGCTCTAATTCTAACATAGCATCAGCACGCCCTTGTTCTCTTTGCATTGCTTGATACTCTGGACTAAAGTATTTAGATACTTCTTTTAAAAATATATCTAAACCGCTATCTGGTTTTTCTAAAACTATTTGTTTTCTATATAATCCGTTTGACATAATATCCTCTTAAATTTAGCCAAAGTTAAAATCACCGGGCAAGTAACGACCTTCGTCATCGCTCCAAGAATACACTTGCCCATTAAATTCAACCTTTCCTTGATTAGTGTCTGGTAGTTGCCCAACAACCATATAACCAGAGCTTTGATTTTGATTACCGGAATAAGGGGTTTGGAATTCATACTCACCCATCACAGCACCTGCCTCTTCTTCGCTTGCTAGTGCCGCAATTCCAGCTTCCGTTTGCTCATCTACGGAGCTAGTTATTATTCTTTCAGAACTAATACCTGCAATGTCTTCCAACGTTTGTCTAGCATCTTCTATATCTCTTTCTCGAGCACCGGAAAGTGCAAATGTGCTGTCTGAAGAAGATTTAGGCATTTTAGTTCTAAGACTAGCATAACCCTCTTCTATTTCAGAGTAAGCATCTCCTAGGTCTAATGCGAAAGATTCTTCAAATTTTCTTTTTATCTCATCGTCTGTTGGTGAAAATCCGTACTGCTGGTATAAGCTATTAAAAAAAGCATTTGGCTGATAATTGCTAGAATACATTCCGCCTCTTTGGTCTCCTGTTTCTGATTGCGAAACATCACCGCCAGTTATAAATCTAGTTCTATGCATCTTCCCACCTTGAGCTCTTCCTTTTGCAATCTCATCTAACATCTTTAACGCATCTTCTGTTGTATATTCACCAGCTTCATCTAAGACATCTAATAAACTTCTTTGATATTTTGAAAAGTCGTAAGGGCTATTGGGAGCTTGAGATTGAACTAGTTCATCTATTGAATCTAGCTTCTCTAAAGCATTCCATAGTGGGTCAACAACGCCTATTGAATATTCTACTTCACCACCATCTTGAAATCCAAGCAAACCCATAAGTCCTTTCTTTTTTGACTCGCTTTGAGCTTCTGGGTTTAAAATTTGTTGTGCCATTTCAAATGAAATAGAGTCTTGAGGCATTTTCATAGCTTTCTCTTTCGCTCTATTTCTAGCCATTTGCCTGCTTAAACTTTGCTGAGGTCTTAAAGCCTCTCCTAAATAGTACCTATTTCCATCATCGCTAGGCATTTCATAAATAGCCTGCATAGCACCTTCGGGAGTCATATTCATGCCAAAAACACTTCCACCATCTTGCATCATTGCAGATTCTCTAGTTTCCTCTATGCTATCTTGATTGTTTAATGTATTAATGGCAAGTAACTCATCTATCGCAGAATGACCATGTTCTCCCTCAGGAATAAGACCACCACCATATCCTAGTCTATCTGCGTTGTTTATCATATCCATAAAATTTTTACCTAATTTATCCACAGCTTCTTTTCTAACTACATACTCGCCACTTTGAGCCATTATAGGTACGTTATCTAACTGAGCCATTATACTATCCTCCTTGCGTAGGGCATCATATCTAATAATCCACCGCCCATATATCCATACTTTTTCTTTTTCTTTTTCTTAGCCATACCACCACCATAGTAATCCGACATCATACCCCCACCTTCTTGATACTCTTCACCCAATGAAGCCATGAAATTACCAAAGCCTGCATCCCAAGAAGAATTACCTTGAGTGATTCCTGTTGATTGATTTGATTCCGTAGGGATATTAATAGGTAAATCTTCTAAACCTATAAGTTGCTTTGAAAGAAAATTTTGCAACGAAAAAGGTAGTGATTGTCCAGCTAAATTCATTGGTATAGAGGCATTTTTAGCTTGCGATATTGCGTCTAATGCCATAGATGTACCAGACTCTCCTGTTGGAACGCCTAAAGCTAGGTCAGCACCAATTCTAAATCTATCCTTCGTTGCTTGAGACATAGGATTGTTGCCAAGATTTAACAGTTTAACTCTATCTTTTATTCCTTTTAACCCCCCAAGTTCATCTTTTGCAAATCTAAAAAGACCACTAGCACCTGCACCTAAAGCCCTATTAAGAGCATTAGTTCCTTGAGACTTTTCATAGTCAGAAAGAGTTTCAAAATCTGATTGCAAATAACCAGTTGGGGAATCACCTGTTGCAACTTTAGGAACATTTCTTTTTAATGCGTCAGACGCAAGACTACCAACAAAATCTCCAACAACAGGAGGTAAAACTGAACTAGAAACACCTCTTATTACTTTATCTGCAAGTCCAAGCAAGCCACTTTTACTGAGTATATTTGCTTTTTGCTCATCAAGTTCATCTTGAGCTATTTTAACATCTCTTTTTTGACCTATTTTGTGTAACATTCTTTTTGTTGACAGCGGTCTTGAGCGTCCAAAAAACCCACCCTCTTGGTATTGTTTCATAGTTTTGTATTTCATTTTTTTACCCATTTAAATTAGCTTGGTATATTAGAACCTAAAATCATTAACCAGTTATCATAAGATGTACAAAGGAAAACAGCAACATCATTTTCATCATCTAATGAGAAACTACTTCCCCCAACTGTAAATATTCCACCCTCATCATCTCTTATAACAATAGTTCTTGAACCACTAACGGCTTGCAATAAAAGAATCTGTCCTGTTTTTCCGCCTTTTATTATATCTAAATTATCAGAAGATGCGGAGCTTAACGTGTCAACCTTGTGAAAAGAATGAGTTGGGGTTATAGTACCACTCGAATCTAAAGTTAAATCAGCCCCAATAGGTAAAGTAAGAGGGCTAGCTATAACTGAAGATATTAAATCTCCGTTTACAATTAAATTTTTATCCACATATTCGTTACCATCAGACGACATATTTGTTTTATACAATCTACCATCTTTCTTAATAGATAAGGCTGGTTGTCTATTAGAACCTTTTGTAATTGATATCTGCCCATCTGACATACCACTTATTGACATATCAGTTGTTGAATATATATTTGGTTGTTTAGAATTTAAGGCTATTCTTGTTTCTCTTTTCATTAAGATACGCTACCTTGTCTTATTGTTCTATAATCTATAGTTATATCATTTATTTCAAATGTACCTGAACTAGGAAGGTTAAGTCTTAATTGTAAACTTTGACATTCTATAGGGCTAGCTGGTTTAAAAACAGCTACATCCCAATCACTAGCAGTTGGAAGGGTGTCATTATCTCCAGCTCCTGTGGTGATTGTACCGTCTCCAGTGGTTACATCTGTAAAGCTTTGAGTTCCATTTATAGCATACTCCAAAGGATTTGCCTGAGTTGCACTAGATTTATATGTTAATATTATTTTGTATATTTTCTTTCTTAAACCAACTTGACCAAAGTCTATATCTCTAGTTACTAAAACTTGATTTGATTGAGCTATCTGATAGGCTAAATACTTAACAATTTCAGTTGTTGTTGCACTGAGTTCTCTACCCACTATTAAGTTATTATTCCAATCGGTTACAAAATTTGTGTAATAATTGTGGTCTGAAAACATATTAGTATTAAAAACCCAACCATTAGAATCAAAATCATATATAAAGCAATAATTGCTATTATTTGTTGTGTCTTTTGGAGACCTCATTATAACCAACTGATTGCTAATAGCATCATAACCAACCATTGAATCTTTAACGTGGGCTGTACCTGAAGAAAAACTTTGCCAGTTTAAAACATTAGCATTTGTAGAGTCATTAACTGATATCTTATTTGTTATTAAATTCTTAACAGAGTTTCCATCATATAAAAAACAACCAGCTTCATTTGCCCAAGCAACTCCAAACTCTGTTCTCGCAACACTATGTTGAAAGCTTACTCCTACTTTTTGCACAGTATCTTCTAAGAACCAACCACTTGGAGAAGGATTGGATATATTTATTATATGAACTAGGTTATGTTTATAAGCTAGTAATCTGTCTGCAAAGGATTCTAATGCTGTATACTCTCCAAAATCACCCTTAGAAACATCTATAAAATTAAATGGTAGAATAGTATCAAATTTATTTATTTCTGAGTACATTATTCTATCGCCATACTTTCTTTTAGAGCCATCTAGTTCTTTTAATATAACGTTAGCTATAAAGTTTCTTCTTCCTACTATTGCAGAAGCTTGGTATGTTTCTTTTACCTTACCAAGAGAGTTAAACTTATACTCATGCGAATAGCCGTTTAACGTTCTAAATGTGTCCAAATTAGGGCGAACAGCTTTTAAGCCTACTGAACTACTAGCCGCAGAATAATAACCTCCATTTTGCGTATTAGCCGCAGTGCTAGATGCTCTATAAACCCAAGCAGTATACTCATCTTCTAAAGACATTCTAGCACCTCTATTAATATCTATATCTGCAAAAAGAGTGAGCTCGTCTTCACTGTCTTTTTCTCTTATATATATTCTACCGCCAGATATTCTACCTGTATAAAATCTATCTGAGTATATAGTGCACTCTAGTGATTTTAAATCGGTGGTAACATTTATAGTATTGTTAAATTTAGACGGAAGGCTTTCTTGTAAATTATCATATATAAACGTTTGATAAAACTCATATTCTTTTGTATCCCACTGACCCTCATCAGCATGAGAACTTACTCCTATATTCCATCCTAGACCTCTTTTATATATAGCTCCACTATTATCAGCTACGGTATTGTCTCCAACTTTAGCACCACCATATTGCCTATATACACGGACTTCCTGAACAGTTCCTGAGCTTCCTTCAGACGGTCTTCTTATCATAAAGCATTCTGGTTGCTCATTTGATGTGCTAAGAATAGAATAAACCTGACCAACTTCAAATGCACTATTTGCGGCTGGTAATTCTGTACTTGCATATTCAAAAGAAATAAAATCTTCAGTAGCAGTTAAAGCTTCCGCTGTCTGTGCGTCATTACCATTTCCATCTTCAACTATGTCATTTAATACACTGTAGTGAGTATCTGTTGCAACAGTATGCTCTGTCCCCCCAGATGTTATATTGGCTATGCTTTGTGTAGGGGGAATTAAAGATACTGGATGTTCATGCCATCCATTAAACGCTAGACCTTTTGTATTATTAAATTGACTTCTTTGTATGTAGCCATACCATTTTGTTATTGAATTGTTTTCAATATTAGAATCTGTAACTCTTAAAACTTCATCAGAAAAATTAAATACAAATTCTGAAGTTTCTACATGCTCACTTGCTGGGTTTACTAAAACTGGGTTTATTTCAGATGCAATCCACCCATCATCTGTAGAGGTGGGGTCTGATACAGAGTTAAAAGACCATATATCAACAACATTGTTTTCTGAGTCACCTAGAGCACATAATCTATCTCCAGTAGATTTTCTTCCCTTTATTATTATATTGGAAGCCGCACCTGCAGAAGAAGATGTAAATGTTAAATTTGCACTAGGATTAGTTCCTCCCCCTCCTATTCCTGTTACATTTGCAGATAGACCAACAATAGTAACGTCTATTCCAAAAGTTCCGCTTGAATTAGCTGAGGTAATTGTAGTTCCAGCGGCAAGACCACCAGCACTAGAAGCAATGGTTTGACCAACTCTTACGTCAGCACTGCTATTTATGTCTATATGGTTGTCTCCATTGGAAAAAGATGCTGATGTAGCTACTACAAAAGATACCTCATCTGTTATAGTCCTACCGGCAACCATCATGTAATGGTCAGAGTCTTTTTGAGTAAACCCTATAACCGTGTATACTCCATCATTAAAATGACTTCCAGAAACGTTTATTGAGTCACCTATTGTTAATCCAGCTACATTAGTCCAGTAATCAGCATCGCCTTCATATTTAATATATTGGGTTGATGGTATTATTGCTAAAGCCATTATAAACTACTAGACGCTCCCTGTGTTTCAAGACCACTCGATTTAGTTGCAGTTCCTGACACATCACTATTTTGAGGATTTACAAACCATATATTCCCACTAGATGTACCCACTGTAAATGTTTGAGACGAGTTATCGTTAAATTCATTTTTTCTACTGTGGTCAGATTCAAAGTAAAATAAATTAAAGCCACCACCCTTATTAGTTCTTCCGGTTGATGTTCCCGGATTACTGTCAGACCTATTGTCTAAACTAGAATTTACTACTGATATATACTTTGGCAAATTACTTCCGCCAGATGAAGGGCTAGCCCTGTGTTCAGCTAAAGTGCCAGCACTTTTTATTTTTCCTAAAGCATCTATTGACATGTTATCAATTCTACTAGCCTCATTTTCAGATATATCTCTAGGGTCTCTTACTGTGTTAACTCCACCAGCAAAACTTCTTATTGTATATTGCTGTCTAGGCATTAGTCTAGTACCTCCACATGAACTAAGTCATCAAACTTATTATCATTTATATCTCCGTCGCTATCCCAGTCTCCTCCCCATCTAATTTTAACACCCATTGATTTTCCAAGACCTCTTAACATTCCACCCATGTAGTGAAACATTTCTCTGTCATTCCAGTCTATTGGATAGGGAGCTAGGTCTACAGCCTTGCCTTCCATATGCTTAGAGTACTTTACTTTCGTTGCTCCCTTAGCCAACAGCTCTTTCTGTCTTTTTTCGCTTCGCAATCCTTCTATTATAGTAACATCCATTATTTTTATAAGTTCATTTAAAACATTGACCAACCTAGAGTCAACTCCTTTTAATCTTTCTTTACTTCTTTTACCAAACTTGTACATAATATTACTTTTTTTTCCTTGCTGTTGTTTTTCTCTTAACTGTTTTTTTCTTACCGCCCCTAAATAAATCTGAATCTGCTTTCCTAGCACCACCCTTACCAGTTGCAAAACTTCTTACACGACCTGCCGCCCACTGATGAGCACTAACTCCGGGTCTAGAACCACTAGAGTAATACGCACCCAGACCTCTGGAGTAAACTTTTGAAAGCTTTGACTTAGACATACCAGAACTCTTAGCATACTTAGAAATAACTGCGGCTTTACCTCCGCCTACTTTTGGCTTTGCTTTTCTTTTTACTGCTTTTTTTCTTGCCACTTTTACTCCTTTGCTTTGATATTTTATCCATCATAGCTGGTGTCAACCTACCAGACTTATACAGTCTTCTTGTTTTAAGTATCTCAGATTCTGTTTTCTTTTTATTTTTAGAGCCCTTAACATACTTCTTAGGAACTCCTTTTTTTGTCTTTGGTACTTTTTTAACTCTTCTAGCCATTACTTCTTTTTAGGTTTTGCGTGTTTCATTTGAACTGCAAAATCTGCGGTAAGACTGGCTCCTCTATGAGCCTTAAACTTACCAGTATGCTTCATTAATTTAACTCCCCTACCTGACTTCATCCAGTGATACCCGGCAGGTGCCTTTACTTTTTTCTTCATTACCATTTTACCTTGTTAGCCCAGTAAGCCGCTGACATTTTACCCTTAGCTATGTTCTTACCGTGCCTTGCTTTAAAAGATTTTCGCCTTGCTTTTTGTCTAGCTGATTCACCTTTTTTAGGTTTTCCAGCCGTCTTAACGCCCTGTTGACCAAATCTAATAGTTTTTATTTTACTACCTTCTTTAGCTACGACTATGTGAGATTTTTTAGGATGGCTTGGTGTTCTTTTTGGTTTATTAAAGCCACTAACCCCAGCTCTAGAAAGTCTAGAATCTTTTTTACTACCGCTTTTTTTCTTGACAGCCACTATAATCCAAGTCTTTTTAAAAGAACACCTTTGATTATTTTCCAAAGAGCTTCAAGTATAGCCTTTTCTGTTTTTTCACTTATGATAGGAATATCAACAGCTTTATTAATTTCATCAATAATCTCATCTTTAGTTTTGTCAGATAGTAACTCATCTGCTACCATTTTCATTAACATTATATTAACCTCATTATTATATTTACAATTATTGGAAAACTAACAACCGCTACCGTACCCATTACTTGCATTTTTGCAAGGGCAGTTTCATGGTCTGCTACTTTTCCATTTAGCTTTTCTAAATGTTTTTCGACTCTTACTAATGTATTAAATATAGTTCTTTGACGCTCATCAAACTTAACCATCATTGCATATAAATCTTCACGCTCCATACTAATGCTTTCCATTCACTCTAGATAAAGAGCCTTCTATTCTTGAAACTTGATTATCTAAGTCGTTTATTTCTTTTGTCATAGCGTCAAATTTTCTATCTAATTTATCATCACTAGCGTTCCACCTACTTATAAGTTTTATAATCATTCCTTCCATATTTTCTAAAGTTTCACTTTGACCTTTGTTTTCTACTTTTAAATTCTCTAGTGTTTCCTGTTGTTGTGCTGACTTATTAGAAAGTGAGACTACTAAATAAACAAACATAGCTCCGACTACGCCTATCATCCCAGCTTCCCCATATACAGCCATAAAATCCATTATTTTTTCTTCCTTTTCTTACCCCAGCTTAATGGGTTTATATTAAATTCTTTTTCATAAAAGGCTACTTTTTCTGCCAACTCTGCTCTCTCAACCCTTTCTTCCACGATGTGTTTATCAAGTAAACTCCCAATCTGTTCATTAGCCTCAAGCATTTTGCTTTCAAGAGTTGCAATTCGTGTCTCAACCTTCCAGTATCCATATACTAATGCACCAATTGCAACAATAACATTTGCAAGAAATTTGATATTAAGGGATATAATAGCATTGTCATCAACAATAGCACCTCTATAGCTTCTAGCAGTTCTTGGCTTTTCACTCATTTAATCCTTACTTCTTCCCACTCGTTATGTAATAAGCAATAGTTCTCCCCATTGTAAATATTTGCATACCAATGTTTTGTACTATCTTGTGCCATAATTTCAATAAAAACTGTATTTTTAGTTGTGTCTGCTGAAGTTAATTCAAAATTACCTACAGACCACCCAGAACTACAGTTAGTGTTTACAAATATAATGAACAGGGATACCATAGCTGGTGCTAACTTCTTCATATACAACAATAAAATCTCCATTTTTTAATACTTTTATTTCTTGAACCATTTTAATTCCTTTATTTTTATAAAAATCCATTTTTTAAATTTTATAAAATTATTAGACTTTTTATATCTTTTAATTCTCTCAGTTCTTCTTACCCTCTGTAAGCTATGCATACCGCTGTAGAATCTGTGTGATTAACTATACCGCTAAAATTTCCATAAAGTATTTCACCGGGTATTAAGCTAAAAAAAGAACTAATCCCATCCCCGATATTAGATGTTACTTTTAACTTTAAAAACTCTGTAGTGCCACTAGAATCTTTACCTAAGGCTTGTATAGCAATCCAAGAACCTGTATCTGGAGCAACCACAGTTGTGTCGTGTTCTCCAACAACATCAAATCCATTTTGACCTATTAATAAGTTACTAGCTTCCCTTTCTGTGTATTTATATAATGACATAATTAAACCTTTAAATGTTTAGATACTTCATTGTCTCCTGCCATCATGGGAACTATTCTTGATAGTAACTCTGACTTTGTTTCAGAACTAGAGTAACTTATATCTCTTTTATCATAAAAATCTTTTATCTCTGTTTTTGTATTACTATCTGTAGGGTAATCTGATTGAGTAGTAGCAACACCATTAATTATATGATGACCACCTACAATTAATCTACCATGTCCATCGCTATGTTTTTTAGCACATTCAGCAACATAAAATTCTTCAGCTACTTTAAAGCTATTACTTTTCTTCTCTATACTACCGTCTACATCTACAAAATAATCATAAGCCGAAGGGTAGGTCAAAGTCTCAGTAGAACCATCTGCATAAGTTTTTGTGCGCTGTGCACCCGGAGTTGTATTTCTATGAATCCTAACTCGATGACCTTGACTACACCTTCTTATAATCATTACTTACCAACTCTTTTCATTGCTATTTTATGAGACTCAGTAAATGTTTTACCTTTTTTCATTAAAGATACCATTGCTTTTAAATGTTTTCCAGTATGATGCTTTGAATGTTTTTTCATAGCACCTTCCTGTCTCTTATTTAATCCACTTAATGATATTCCTTTAATCTTCATACTTCAGCTTCAACAACTTCAGGTTCTAAAGCTTTTTTAAGCTCTGCTAAACCTTTTTGAAACTTATCTACAAATGCCTTTTCACATGCGACTAATTGTTGCCTCATGAAAGCATTTGTATTCAGCTTGTTTTGTATATCCCTTACATGGTCTTGGTCTAATCCAACCTGACCTGCAAGTTCTTTTTGTGAATCAGTCATATCCTCGATAATGTATTCTTCTCCATCGAGATTCAAGACTGGCTTTTCTTTTTTTTCTTTAGCCATTATTGACTCCTTATGTTATTTAAGTTTTTCTTCTAATTCTTCTACCTTTGCAGATAATTCTTGTACTGCCTTTACAAGTATTGGAACAAGGTTTCCATCAGCGACAGTCTGAGTTCCATCATCTTTCAACTTCCACATTTTAAAACCATCAGCAAGTTCTTCGTGACTATCTATTGCTTGTTTTACTTCTTGAGCAATAAATCCATGTAAAGTTTCACCATATTCTTTGCCTAATACTGGATTATTAGAATCTTCATATTGTGGCAAACTTTCATCAACATCTTTTGCTTTTTTCCAATTATATGTCACTGGTCGTAAGTCATTAATAAATCCAAGACCAGCGGATGATGTTTCTATATTTTCTTTTAATCTTTCATCAGATGATGCCGCTGCCCAAGATGTGTCGCTACCATCTAGCCCTAAAGATGCAGTATTAGAACCAATCCCCAATGTCGCTGTATTATCACCAGTACAAGCAACACCTTGTCCTATTGCTATTTGACCAGTCGCTGCACTAGTACTAACATCTGCTTGTGCTCCTAGAAGTGTATTGTTTGTACCAGTAGTAAGTGTTGCCGCAGATGCATATCCTATGCC
>TARA_R100000654_G_scaffold29292_2_pt1 | contig 17802 bp, 17 predicted proteins | sample TARA_R100000654 | Tara Oceans TARA_R100000654 (sample SAMEA2622473) | marine metagenome | biome: marine biome (ENVO:00000447); feature: surface water layer (ENVO:00002042); material: "saline water (ENVO:00002010), including plankton (ENVO:xxxxxxxx)" | depth 5 m
TAACGGAGTCTCCCGCTGTAAGTGACGTTACATTGTAGTCTATTGTACAGGCACCAACATTCTGACCGAAGTCAACAGCGAATGTATTTGGTGAGCTAACGTCTGTCTGTACTGTAATTGTTCTAGTGACGCCACAGTTAAATACCTCTTCTTCTTGAGGTAGTAAGGTGGTATTTGAGCTTATAACAAACTCATTCATATATGGATCAAAGGCTCCAAGCTTCTGAGTGTTGCCACTTCCTATAAATAAGTTTCTAAAGAAGGAACGCATACCGAGCTCTGATATTACGGTAAGCTGCTCAGACTGTCCTGAGCCTCGTAGCTGTAGCAATGCTCCACGCTTAGAGTCGGTAAAGAACTTATTGAAGCCATACTGCACAAAGCTCTCAGGGTTCTGACTAATGCCATACTCCTCAACCCTTGCTATCTGTGTCCCTAATACCTCAGGCACTGAGGTGATTGCACTTCCTGCTGCAGCATCAGATAAAAGGTTCTTACCTGCAAGTACGTATGATATCTTATCCTCCTGTAGTGTGAGTATATCTGTCTCCCTACCTGATAGAATCTGTATTGGGCCAAACACCTCCTCAAGGTTCTTGAAGTTTAGTAGCCCAAGATTAAACTCATTTAGGTTATTGACATTTGTCTCAGTGTTAAACACACCGCTGTATGTAAGTGCTGCAAACCTATCAGCCTCCTGATAGTCCTCAGCAGATGTAGAGAACGCTCTCTCACCTAGGCTAAATGCCTTGCCCTTTATTGAGTCACGAATGCGGTAGCTCTCTACGCCATTACCATATGAGTAGCAGTTCCCAAAGTCAGTGTTAACAATCGCAGGCAGTGAGCCTGTCTGTGTCTGCACATTCCCGCTATGGAATCCTGTCGCTTGGTCAATAGCATATGAGTCAGAACCCTCAAACCATACATCAGGTAGTGCGTCACTAGGCTCAGTCTCAAATGTTATTACCTCATCTCCTCTTATTATTACCCATCTAACAGTTATGATAGACTGACCAACATCTCCTGAACCTAAATTAGCCTCAACACCTTTGGTTACAAACCTCACCTCTCCGTTAGAGGCACCTCCTGAAGTATCTTTATACCAAACAAAAGTAGCTTGGCCTGCGGAATCAAGATTGTAATTATTAGCGGTACTGTTTACTGTTGCTATATTACTAAATGAAGGAATAGTTACGTCTCCATTATTTACAATACTAGCGTTAAGGGCTGCTAAAATATTGTTAGACTCATACCACTCTATTATATCTGAATAGTTGTCATTAGAAACAAATCCGTCTGTAGGACCTGTAACAAAAGCATCAATACTTGAAACAGACCCTGATGGATTTCCTATCCTCTGAACCCTTATAAAGGGATATATTCGAGTCCCTGTAGTAATTGTTAAACCATATGGAGGTAGACCGGGAGATGTAGCAAACGCACCATTACCCCCACTTAGTCCATAGTAAACTTGTATTGGAAAGTCTCCTGCATTATTTTCTTGTGTTACATTTTCACCCGGAACAACAACTGCATTGTCTGATGTGTCTACTGAAAAATTATTAGCAAGTATTCTCATATATGTGCCTGCAGGAGCAGTGCTTCCTATAATTGGAAGTTGACTAAAAGCTTTCTTTTCAAGTACAGTAGCAAATCTGCAGTCAGACATAAATCCGTTATTGTCTTTCTTTACAATAAGCCTAGCCCCTTCCTCAACCTTCTGAGCATTCTCTCCCTCTAAAAGAAAATACGTTTCAGACGTGTCGGGATTTGTAAAATATAAATTTGAGTATATGGTCTCATACCCATCTCTATCAGGCTTCAAGCAAAACTTGTATCGTGTAGCAAACGATGGTGCCAACTGCTGCGGTGGTATTGTTACCTTAATCTTATTCTGAAGATGAGCATTCCCACAAGGAATGTTAACAGAATTAAACTCACTAACTAACGCTGTGGTTGACCTGTTAAACTCATCCATATATATGATACCTACCTCATAGTTTCTATTGCTGTGAAGACTTAGTGAGGATGGTGATGTTGCAATATTAACGGACACAAGAGACATTGAAAAATACTCATACGCATTTAGGGTAGGGGTTGTGGTATTATTTACCCTACGCATTGCAAGCATAGTAAGCTCAAGGTTGTCACTACCAACTGAGGAACCTATCAGTATAGGCTGACCATCAGCACTCTGACCTGAAGCAAACTTTGTCCACGTTGGCGTAGTGCTTGAGTCAAGAACCGGTGTAATCACACAGTTGTAGTTATCCGTAAATGTTGTTCCGCTACACGAGGTGGGGTTTACCGCATCGAATACAGGCTTTATATTCAAAGCAGTACCAATCTTTTCAATAAAGTCAGTGCTTGTTGCTAAATCATTTACAGTTGTAAATGTCTGAGGAAGAACATAGGTAAAAGCTACAGGCGTTGTTCCTGATGTTTCAGTAGGAACATCTGTAGGAGATGCCGTGTTTGAGAATGAGTGATGCGTTAATGAAAATTCAATAGATATCTCACTTCCTGCTGTTAGCTCTGCACCTGCAAAATCAATCGTTAACTTACTATCAGTCACCGGTACACTTCCATCAATTGTAAATGTAAAGTCTGACAAAGATGTAGATAAAGAGTCTATACTAATCTCATTAGATGACAACTCAGCGGTATACTCTAACCTTGTTAGGCTACCGTTCTTATCCTTTAGGTCGTATCCATCAACGTAGTTACCATATACCAATCTGTTACCCATTATTGTCTGTGCCTGAGCAAATCTTGGTACGTTATCAAACAAACGTAGTAGCTGTGAGTCAGGTAAGACCGTAAATATCTTGTTGCTATTAAATTCAAAGGTGTAGTCAGTGTTATCTGCAAGTCCCTCCTCCTGCTTGTCAAGCTTCTGTATCACCTTTATGATACTATTGCCTGACTCCTTAAATAGTAGGTCAATACCAACAACAAGTGGGCCACCTGAGTTATAAGTTATGATAGCCTGATTCTTTGCATTAACCATTCCCTCATTTAGGTTTGAGCGACCCGTGTAATCAAAAGGTTTAGGTGTGAATGCAGGCTCAGAGAACTGTGAGGTCGCTGAGTATTGGTTGTCTGCATACTTATACCTGTATCCAAAGCATATGAATCTCTCCTCTAGGTAGTCCTCCTCCCCGGGAGTAAGGTTCAATGTAAATGTCGGTGCCTCCACAGGTGGCTTCTTAATCACAAGAAGTTCCTCAGCAGTAAATTGGTCTACGTTGGCAACAGGGTTCTCATAGTTTCTTTTAACATTTATAACCCTAGGTGGATTAAAGTCATCGGTAAAGAACAGTTGGTCTTCAACCAAGTCAATACCTGTAACTAAATATGTTGGATTAAAGTTTAGCGTTGTATCTGATGTTGTACCATTACGCACACTAATAACGTGATACACCAATGCATCAGTCTTCAAGTCTATTGATACGATTAGGTCTAGCTTCTTTGGTGTTGTAGCAGAGAAATCAGGATCGTGTACGAGCCAATATAATTTTTCGTTAGCACTGTCATCAAGGACACCTATACACTTAGCACTATTACTCAAGGCTGTTCCGTTATACTCTAGTGTTGTTATCTGAGTGTTACCCTTTGAGTTCTCAACTGAGCCTATCTCTGATGCCTCAGTAGACCCAAGCCTTACATTCAATGCATCAATATACTCACCGTTAGGCACAAGTCTTTCGTCTACAGACTTGTTCATCTTGCCTGCTATAAAGTGTCTCTTTAAATTCGCCATTTACTTCATCCATTTGTCCCGACCTCTTAGGTTCTGTAGTAACCTGCCGGGATGAATATTACTCATTCTAATCTTTGCATTACGTAATAGTGCTGTCTTATTTCTTCTAGCCCTATTAATCATATACTCTTGAACACCATACTTGGAGTTCTGTATTGCATATGTTATGTATGCATAGATATAATCCTCAAAAAGTTTGTTGACACTTACCTGTGTGTCATCACCATTTTCCATACCATCAGACACATACTCAAGTATGCACTTCTCGTCAGACATTGATGAGTCAAAATTTATTACGCCTGCCTGCCTGTCTATCCTAAAGGTAGGGTTAGCATTAGCAGTCTCCGTGTTAAGCCCGTAGAACGCTCCTATGCCGTAATCAAAGTACCAATAACCATCATAGTTGTATCCCAACATTCCATTGAACTGACTAGCCTCATTAAGATATATGCTCTTCTTGGTTCCTTTAATTCTTTCTAGGTCTAAGCTTGAATACTCAGGCTTTAATACATTACCGTCCTGATCGAAAAGAATCTTGCAGTCATTGTCCTGCAAGTATGAGCCCGCACTATTTATTTGAATATTCTCAGTCATTGGCCTCAATATACCATCCTTATACAGGGATATGCGAACCCAATTTACAAAGTCAGGAGGAAGGACAAACCTTAGGTTGTCACATACATCCAACTCTAAAACCTTTATTTCCTTGAAGGCATCATAGTTTAGCTCCTGTATACCACGCTTAGCGTGAAACAAGACCTTGTATCTCTCCTCGTTATTAATCATAGAGTGGTTACCCGTATACATCAACATATAGTTGTTCACTATATCGTATAGGCTAACGTACTGATATGAGCCCCAATTAGCATCCTCAGGAGTCTTTCCGTTATTCTCGTAGTATTCGTATTGTGATATATATGCCATTATTTTTCTTGTTGGTCGTTATACTGCTCCTCTGACTTACCAAACTGTACCGCCTGAATCTCTCTAATAGACATACCTGCGTACTGAAGTATCTTGTTTACCAATTCAACTTGGTCATCTAGGCTAAGCTCAAAGTCTTGGAAGTCTGCCTGACTTGAATCAAAGACAGGCTCACCGTTTGTTAGTGTTACATATGTCCACTTAGGGTCCTTAGGATATCTTATGTACTGACACAGCACAGCCGCATCTATAGTTGATGGATACGTTGTTAATATATTTCCTTCCTGAGTGTATGCAGGGAATAATCTATTTGGTGCTGTAAGCATTGAGTTGCCTAACATAGTTATCTTACTATGTGTAACCTTCTCAAGCTCGTTCTGTTTAGGTCTAAATACAACATACTTCGATCCCGTCACAGTAAATATCGTAGAAGAAAGTCCAAGAACTGTCTGAACACCCGTTGTAGTTACTGTGGCAATACTATCAGGGGTTGCCCTTGTATTACATACAATATCTCCCACAGCTACACCATCAGTAACAAACGTAGCATTAGAGTCATCTAATGAGTTTGGGTTAGTAGCGGTTGTCGTACCTGTAGCAACAATATCCTGATATGCTAATACCTTATTTATTAGGTAGTAGTCATCACCTGTTGTAGTTGATGATGGCAACTGAAATGTATTTGCTAGTCCTAGGTTGTTAGTGTTTGTTAAGAACTTAGTCTCTGAAAAAATTTCAATAACCTCTTCGTATCCCTTTTTGATATCAGCGTATCCGGTTCCTGACTGTCTAGCGTTCTCCTTATTTATTTGATAGTTATAATTGAAAAAGTAATTATCAAATATATCTAACTGTGCCTGCTTTGCAAACAGGTTAAAGTCTGATGGAGAGATGTATCCGTAGTTGTTCTTGTTCAGTATAGATAGAACTGTATTTCTTACTGAGTTAATCATTCGTTATCTTCTTTACACAAAGATAAGCAAAAAAAAAGAGGGCTCCTTAAAAGCCCTCTAATGTTACTTTAATACTTAATTGTATTAAGCGATAGCAATTCCTGTAATAGTTACTGCTGCTCCTGAATTAACTGTTAATCCGGAAAAGCTTACATCATACTTTGGATTTGTCCAAGAAGTCTGAAGTGCTGCAATTACAGAGTCCTGAATACGGTCTCTAACACTTACATCATTAGAAGCCATAGCAGCACCTATAGTCAATGTAACAACATCCTGTGCCGCTGCATTTCCGTAAGTAATAGTAACGGTAGTAGAGCTAGCTTGCTCGATTAAAACAATACCATCAACAGCAACTAGCTGTGATGTTTCTCCTGTCGCTGTGATAGGAATAGATAAAAACTTTTGCATAGTAAAAAAAATTAGCAAATTATGTGAGAATATTCTCAGCACAAAGATACTGAAATTAATCTAGCAGTTTCTCTAGTACCTTTAGCGATTCAACACCCTCATCAGTCTGAAGGTAGCTAGCCACTGTAGACACACCATCGTCTCCAAATGGAACCACTAACATACGCTTCTTGTTTGTTGGGGTGTTGTACCAAACCTCTTTGCGGTTCTTTCTATATGTAAGCAAGCCACTGTCAAAGAACTTATTAACCTTAGCTTGAAGCTTTAACATCGGATCGTCAATGATATCTAAAAACTCTTCAGGATAGTTTCTAGCATATACTAGAATATCCCTCTTCATCTCTGCGGTAGAAATCTTTGATACATCAATACCAAACAACACAGAGCATACGCTCTCAAGCTGCTCTAATGAAAGGCTACGTGCCTGTATCAATGCGTCTACCTCTAGGTTTAATACCTCAATATCTTCTGAAGCATCCTTCTCATCGTTAATCTCTATGAATGATTTCCCATACATAGGATGTAGATTTAAGAACTGCTGAAGAACTTGGTTTTGTTTTCCCACGTGTAAGAACCCATCCTCAAATATGATAGGCTCAACGATAGCATTACCGTCCTGCTCATCCTCGAATGGTGTCTTTTGATTTACGGCATAACGTAAAGGTCTATTTATTCCTTTATTATCATCAAACCATAGTAGTGGGTATCTCTTAGTGTTACGTGATGGTAACATAAACGTAAGCGGTGCTACGTCTCTTGTAAGCCTATAACTTTTGCTTACGAATCTTTCTTTTGTTTTCATTTGATATAATTTAAAATTTAAAATAAAGGGGTGCCCTAAGACACCCCTTTTGGTTTTATAACTGTTCTTACTCTTGGAATAAGAAGAAGTTGTTTGCTCCTAGAGTACATACTGCTCTCTCAGAAAGGAAGTTAACCTCCATTGCATCTAAGTCAGAAGTACGTGCCCCTCCTGCTGAACCTGTAATCCAAGTCTTGTATCGTCTGTCTTCAGTCTCTGAAGCTCGGTAACGAACGTGTAGGAATGGACGCTTAGCGTTCTTTCCAAGGATTTGGTCATATACAGTAGTTGAACCTGCAGGAACCAATAGACCGTTTACACGACCTGAACCTGCTCCTGTTGGTAAACCACCACGCATTGTTGGGTCGTTTAGGTATTTCCAATCAGACTTGTAGAAGTCATAACCTCTTCGGAATCCTGTGAATCCTAAGTTAAGTGCCATCTCCTCGTCATTGTCAAACAATCCGTAAGATGTACCACCTGCTCCATAAGAGTTCTGAGCAGCAAGCATATCATCAATGTCGAAACCAAACTGTCGGTCTAGGAAAATAACGTTCTCCTCGATAGAACCTTGCTTGTCAAGACGTGAGATGATAGCATCAAAGTCTGCCAAAGCTACAGGGTTACCACCTGACCATACGTTACCTCTGTTCTCTACAGAGTAGAAGATACCTTCTGAACCTTTGAAACCTGCTGCGATTGCACCACCTGCTGCTTCTGCAGGAACTGCTTCAATCATTGCAGTCTCTAAGTAATCATCGAAACGTAAACGAGTCTCGTGCTCAGACTTCAAGTACCATAGGTATCCGTTAGCTCCGTTCTCAGTTGTTACCTCAATCCATCCAATCTGTGCCATATCAGAACCTGATACTGCATACTTATCTTTCAAGATAATTGGAGAGTTGTCAAAGATCATATCGTCTGCCTCTAAAGAACCTGACATTCCTTCTGTCCCTTTCTTAAATTCAGAACCGTAGATGAATACAGAAACGTCTGCGTTACCTACTCCTGTTCCTGCTGTAACAAGACCACCTGCCTCATAGAAGGCTACAGTGAAAGTGTTTGCAGTTGGAACCGCTGTTACGATACCTTTATTGCTACCTGTTCCTCCGTTCTGAACAACCATAACCGTCTGTCCTACTCGGATAGCAATAGATGGTGTACCTAAAGCCCCTGCTGTAGAACCTGCAGGCTGTAAGTTGTCGTTTACTTGGAATGTAGCGGTGTCAGCATTTACTAATGCTGCTGATCCTACGTTTACATACTTAGTATGTAGTCTTCCCTGCTCTGCCCATTTGATAAGGTCTGAGTTAGAAGGCATCTCTGCACCTACTAATCGTAGGAAAGATGCGATTGTTCTATTACCATAACGCTCAAATTCTTTCTCATATGTATCAGGAAGATACTGATTCAAGAAGTCAAAGTTGGTAATGTAGTTTGTTGCTGTTGGGATTTGCGTTGCAGACGGCTGCAAATCGAATCCCGGTGTTGTTTGTACTGACATTTTTCTTTTTTATTTCTTTTTAATACTTCTAATTTTCAAGCCCTTCCCCGAGTCAGGGTTTATAGCTCGAATTTGCATTCCCCCCTTTGTAGAAACCTCAGGTGCATTCCGTGTAGACATATCAATGTTTTTCATCTTACGGGTCACATCCTCAGTTGCTGAAGCCTTGCCTTGTTCGTAAAAGAACTGAGCAAACTTCTCAGGGTTTGACGCTACTGCTATCGCCTTATGGTAGCCCTCTGCATCAGCTATTAAACCATCCTCATTCATAAACTTATTTAAGAAGTTCATAACGTCAGACTGTTTAGTCTTTAGCTCTTCAGCAGATTGTGGTGAGTATAGTACGGATTTATCATCAACGGAAAATTCAAAACCTTTGAACTCCCCTCCGAACACCTCGTTGGTTTTTTCAGTAAACCAATTTCGTCTACGCTCTCCTAGCTCCTGTTGGGTCTTAGCAGACTCTGTATATTGCTTATACGCCTCTAGCTCCTCTGCGTCTATTCCCGAACTCTCACCACCACTTGACTCAAGTGGAAGCTTGTATTGTTCCTTCATATCCTCAAAGTACCCTTTGGCCTTTGCAATCACTTTCTTTTTTGCTAACTTAATTTTTTTTACTTCAGTCTCGTCATCCAAGTCCTCATCGTAATCAAACTCGCTCAACATAATGTCTATGTCATCATCATCAAGACCCGTCTCCGTAGCCTTGTAATATTGAGTTAGCAAATAGTCCGGGTCCATCTCATCAAAGTCTTCCTGTAATCTTTGGAAGTCATTGAATCCACGTCCCGTCTCTTTTTTATATTTAAGATAGGCAGCTACATCCTCAGGTAATTCCTCTGAGGACTCTCGCTCGGACATCAACTCATCGAATGAGTTTATCTCCTTGCCATATCTTTTACCAATATATGAAAGAACGTCTTCCTCACTTAGCTCTGAGGATTCTTGTGCTTCACCTTGCGGCTGTATTTCTTCTTGTTCCGGTGTGGCGGTGGCACCCTCAGTGCTTCCTTCCACTCCTGTATCGTTAGCTTCACCTTCTTCATTTTGTAATGACTCTTCGTGCTTCTCTAACAATTCTTTTTCTACCTCTTGTACAGATTTAGAGCTCGGAGACTCTACTGCCTTTACTTTAATTTCCATTTAATTTAATTTTTACAAAGTTAGTTATTTTTTTTAACGTTTTTAGCGAGGGTCAAACTCTGCCATATCGAAGCCATCAAGGCTGTCCTCATTAGACTCAAAGGTCTGTGGAGGTAGGTTGTTTTTTCTTTGATTAATAAGCTTAGACTGCTCACTGTTCTGCTGACTTATACGATCTGACTTAGCCTTCTCCCTCTGCGTCTCTCTGCTTTGAAGAGCATTCTCACTCATATCCCTAAGCTGCATATTAAAATCAAACTCAGTCTGCATAAGCTGTCTCTTGAGCTCTGCCTCGTTCTTAAGCTTCTCAATCTCAAAAGCAATCTCTGCCTGCTTAATCTGCATCTTACTGTTGGTCTCTGCCTGTATCTTCTGCATAGCAGTCTGTGCCGCAAGCTCTTGAGATTGTAACTGCTGCTGTGATTGCATTGCCTGCATCTGCATCTGCTCTTGCTGCTCACGCTCCTGCTTCTGCTTACGCTTAAGCTTTAACAACTGATTAGCCATCTTCAGATTTCTAATCTCACGAATATCAATAGCATCCTCAAGGCTAATATCTTTCTGTGACAATGCCATCTGAATATTCTGCTCTAGCTGTGCCTTCTCCTCCTCATCAGGACTAACCTCTATAAATATTCCAAAGTCATATATGTATAGGTCTGAGATATCACCAAGGATACTTACATTGTACTTTCCTATCTTATTTATAAAGTCATCCTTAAAGTCTGAATACTCTAGTATATCGGCAACCCTATATGTTAAAGCCTCTGCTAGTGTTCTATATATGTAAAGACTACTGTCAAGTATATGTCTAGTTGCGGTATTGGAACTCAATGCGGCTAGTTTTTGTATACCTACCAAGGCATCTGAGTTAGGTGTAGAACCATCCCTAGCCTCGTTAAGCCCTGTGACGGCCCTAATCATATCTAGGTAATGGTTATAGTTGTATATCAACATCTGTGATTTACTAGCACCTGATGATGACTGAAGTTCCTTGATAGGAACCTTGCCCTGATTGTACTCACCATCCTGAGTATAGCTTCTACCAATAACACTACCTGTTTGGAAATACAGCCTTAGTGCATCCTCAGGATTATATGCTGAGCCTGTACCTAAATCAACCTCATTTAATCCATCGGCATCTATATAAACACCATCAGGTACCACTCGTGATATTACCTGCTGTAGCTTAAGGTGTGTCATCTGAATTAAATCAGCAAAAGGAATCATTCTTCTTACCAATGACTCAATCACACCCTTATACATTCGTGGTGCTGAGGCTACATAGTTTGGTAGTGCGTGCTGACTTGCAGACTTTGGCCGTACCATATTCCTAGCCATCTCCCACTTAAGTAAGATGTTTGTACCCATAACCATAACGCCATCATACCACACGTCAATGGTCTTCTCAATCTTTTCGAATCGACCTTCCTCCATCATATCTGCAGGAGGATTAAACTGATCGTCCTTCTCAATAACCTTAGAGCCACCACCCTCAAGCATCTTCTTCTTATATACTACCTTCTTAGTAGTCTTATAGTTGAAGTACATAACAGTACAGGTGTCCCTATAGAATATATCGTTCTCATAATACTGAGCAGTATTATAGTAGTCATACCAACTCTGACTATACTGACTTATCTCCTCTAGGTCCTCCCTAGTCAGGGATGGGTCAATCTTTACAAGTTCAGTTATTGGTATCGTCTTTATCTCTCCCCAATAGAAGCAGTCCTTAAACTGTGGGTCCTCTGTATAGCTGTATACAATATTTGCAGGGTCTACATATGATATCTTTACTCCTGATCCCGGTAAGAACTCGTGCTTAGCACAAGACATTCCTAGAACCATTTGGTCGTAGTCTAATCTCTTTCTTATATCTTGATAATGATTCTCGTCAAAGATGGTATTTATAGCCTCTTCTTCTGCTATCTCAATAGCAGGCTTGTAGTTTAGGTTCATATATAGCTGAAGCTCTTCATCGGACTCAGGTAGTTGTGCAGGGTCCATAGCGAATGGGTCTACACCTGATTTCTCTTGGATTATAGATAGCACCTCTTTAGACACCATCTGTCCCTCTATCATCTCCTGATATTTGCTACGCTTAGCCTGAGACATTGCATCCTGAGCGTATGTGTCTACCTTAAATAATCTATCGCTCATACCGTTTACAACGATATCAACAAACTTAGGTATAATAGGAACCGGTGTCCAATCAAGGTTCAAGTAAGAGAGGTCTCCATCTATAGCTAGCTCGGCTTTGTATTTACCAATCGACTGTTCACCCCTTGCATACAGTCTTAATCTATTAAAGTCTCGCCATTGGCTATAGTACCTACAAGATTGTCCGTCCTTTCTAAACCATTCATATTGAATAGCTTGACCAATCTGTAATCCGAACTCTTCTGTTGCTTTCTCAGCGTCAGAAACAAATTGACTTGGAAATCCTGTAGATGAAATGTTTACTTTTACGTCCTTCATCTTCTAATTATTTCGCTTCTTGTACCGTTATTGGTATACCTTGCAAAGTTAATACTTATTTTCGACTCTTTTTTCTCAGGTAGATATACCTGCTTTTGGTTTGCCATAATAGCCAAACCTGAACTAATAGTGGCATCATACTTTGTTCTGTTACTTATATCAAACTTAGCCCAATCTTCAAGGGTTCTAGCGAAAGGCATAAATCCCATTTCTTGTGCATCTCTATAAGTCCCCTCTAAATCTATACCTACATATTTCTCTATGTATGATTCAATAGCTGAGGCGTGAGCCTGTTTAATATCCTCGCTTGAGTTGGGAATACCTCCTAGCTCTCTCTCGGTCTTAGACAATCTGTTATAATGCTTATCGGGTCTATTAATACTAAATCCCCTGTAGCCCCTGTTCTTAAAATGATACAGTAGTCTAGGTTTATTGTTCTCTACAAGTATAGGCATACCATAGAACACACAAGCCATTAGAACCTCCTCAAAGAATATCTCTGCTGTCTGTGGTCTAGCAACATACTCTAAGAAAAACTCATTGCTAGGTGCGTCATCCATATTAAACTTTGTCATTCCGTGCAGTGCCCCATTAGAGCCACCGCCACCTACAGTACCTGATATATCATAGGAGTCACAACCGAATGATCCTAGGTGGTCATTACCCGGATACTTTATACCCCTCTTATCTACCACAATATTTTGTAATCCCTTCTTTGGTAGCCAACTAACTAGGAACCTACCCCTCTTATCAGGGGACCACACAACCTTAGAGTCAATGATTCCATCCTTCCAATGAAAGCTACCCCTAGTAAGATGGTGCTCATTTATTAAGGAGTCATTATAGTCTATCTGCTGATACAGCTTTGTTAAATTAAAAAGTGATTGCTTGCTCTCATCCCTAAATGCGTGAGACTCGGTACGTGGAAACTGACGATAGAACTCATTCAATGCATCAGGATCATTTTTTAATGACTCTACCTCTGCCTCCCAATAGTCAATGGCTCCATTGTCAATCATCTCACCATCAACACCACGTATCGGCTTTTCAGGTTTTCTGAATACCGGCATACCATATATATCTATGAAACCTTCCATATTCCACTCCATAGGAATAAACAAAGAATACATACCGCTTTTGGTTTGACCGTTAGCATTTCTTTTAGTTACATCAGAGTCATTGTATAGCCTCTTAAACTCATCACCACCCTTTGCCAAGGCATTTGAGGTTGAGCCCATCATACATTTGCCTATAATCTTACTACCTAATCGAAGACAGGTCTTTGTTACACGCCAATTGTTTAATATATTATTTGGTTTTAGCCACTTACCACTCTCATCATGAACCAATAGTAATAGCTTCTCGCCATCATAGCTGTTGTCATCAGTGTTCTTCCAATCTATTGTGGTATCTAAGCCCATTAACTCATCGGTAGCGATGTCATACATATTTTTCTTGGTAATCTTTGCTGCGGGAATCCTAAAGGCTAGCTCGGTCTTTGGCTTGTCCATACCATCCATAATGGGTTTGAAGAAGAATGGCAGCCTACTATTGATAGGTACAACCTTGTCTGTAAACATCTTTTTAGCATCAGCACCGGTCTTAGATAGTATGCCCACCCTAGAATCTTTTGCCAATGTCCCGGTGTTCACACACTCTGATGAGCTCATAAATGAAAATCCTGAACGTCTTATCTTTAGGTAGTCCATTCCAAAGCTTCGCTTGTCAGCCTTACACGCCTCCCAATATATGTATAGTATCCTGTTTGCCTCCCTGTAGTCAGGGTATCCAACATCTATGCTAGTCCACTGTAGATACATATAGTGAGGACCTGTAATGTAGTTAGGTTTACCATTATTCATAAACCAATATCCTATCTCACGCTTATCAAACTCTCCCTCTATATAGTCTACCCATAGATTCTTAAAGTCTGTAGGCTTTTCATTCCATTGAAATATAGATGTAATTTTTTCTAAAGGCTTAGGTATTTCGTTACGTTCCCAATACTGCTCAGATACAGTCTTGCTTCTTTTGTAAACATCCTTAGGTATGGCCGGAAGTGCAATCACTAATCCCCTGATATTTATAATCTCTCCAATCATTCCTGTCTTAGAGATAATTACCATATCATATTTAGAGTCATAGCCATACAACCAACTCTTGTTTCTGTTCTTGTTGGTTATAACATTAGAGGGAACATAACCCTCTAACACCTTGTATAAACTACCTTGACCTTCTTTCTGCAAATCCTTGTTTTGTGTCTACCCTTGACGGACCTTTGTCGGCTATATCTATGTCAGCCCTTTCATTCTCAATCTTTGTAAGTATCTCGAATGCATCGAATATAGCTAATTTTTTTGTAGCTGCAGCATTTTTTAATCTATCTGCCGCAAGTTCATCTTCGGGGTCTATCTTTATAATATCCTCCTTAGCCACCTTGATAAGCTGTTCAACTGCTTTCATACCGGCATCTATAATCCTAAGCTTTATATCCTTGTTATCCATTACATCTTTATTGTTATCTGATGATCATACATCCTATATAGCTTCTCACCATCAACATCAAACTCATACTCGCTCTCAGGTTTGAAGCATACCATATCTCCACTAGATATACCCTTAGACTTTAAATATTCATTAGGGTACTTCATAATCCCAACTAATGGTTCCTCACTAAATGGTTTAAATATATAGGACTCAGATGTAGGCACAGGCTTTACAAAGCAGTACCTGTCGTATGAGTGCCACTCTCCATCCTGCTTATACATAAAAAACTGTTCATCATCTATAAAGAAAAGGTCATCCTTAAAAAAACTCTTGCCACTCTGCTGTCTACCCTTCATATCGTTGTAGAACTTAAATACGTTGTGATGAACTAAGAGTGTGTCTCCATTTTTTATAGGACCCCTATACCCTAGTGGTGTTTCTATTACTTCAGCATACCTATTAGATGCTTTATGGTCTTCCTCTGATGTGCTAGTAATAAAATCAATACCGCCAATGGACTTAACGTTATCATATCGTCTTCCGTTGTAAGGTTTTGTTATGAAATAAAAGGGTGATTTCATATTAAGATATGAAATTTTAGAAGTTTATATTGTACTCGATAGATACAGGCATTGTATTTGTAAAGCTTTTCCAAAGCACAACCTCATCATCTTGCTCAATCCAAATCTTTATGCTTCCATCTTCCTTGTCTTGACGTATAAGGTGTATAGTGTATTGATTATTTAGCACATTCTGTCCTACAATATAGTGCATAGCACCTCCCTTGTAGTCAGGACCTATTGCTATTTTTCTAATATCCATTACACTACTATTCTCAGCTCTCCTGACGCAGTCTTATACACATTGTTTACAGCAAGACCCCCTGCCACTGCCGCAGCGTTATCTGCAAACGTAGACAAAGCTGTTAGCTTAACAGTAGATGCAGCCTCAAAACTAGATGCGGCTCTAAATCCACCAAATAAAACCATTGACCCTGCAGCCTCAAGTGTAAAAATTCCTGTTAGCCCAACGTTACCTGTTTGAACAGTGTTACCTGTTTGAGTGATATTACCTGTAAGAGTAAGGCTCTGTGTAGCTGTATTCCCTGCATCAAGTACATTCTGAAGTGTTATGTTAGATTGAAACAAAGTCAACAGGTCACTAACTAAAAAGTTTTTAGTGACGTTAGTCGGAGTTCCCGAAACATTTGTTCCTATAACTTTATCCGTTAATAAAACAGGACTTGAGTTTTCATATGTACTTATTCTTGCCATCTTTTATTTTTTTTCTGACACCTCTCCTGTCTCTAAGTTTATGACAGCATTGGCTCCATATTTTTTTACTAATTCTTTTTCGTGTTTAGCAAAGTTCTCCTTTAGTTTTTCTATACCTCTAAGTATTGAATGCTTCTGTAGTTCTGCATTTACTAACTTCTCTTTCAAGGTCACTACCTCATTCTGTAACCCACGAATTGCCTCTAATTCTTTTTCATCAAGTTTCATTGTATTATATTTTATTTCTTACAAAGATAGGAATTATTTCTTTCTTGTCTTCTCAACCGTTCTACCACCAAAATATGCAGCTATAACAGTGAGTAAAAGAATCTGTAGCAGGTCAACCCAATTGGCTTCAACCTTAAAATTAATCTGACCTGCATCAATAAAAATCAACAACATTGTACAGAAAACCAAGAACATCAATACCAATGGCCGTACGTTCTTTGACAGCCAAGAGTCTGAGGTCATATCTGCCCTCCACCTCTCGGTAACGTTCTTTTGCATATCAGCCTCAGCTTTGATTAGTATCTCTGCCATTTCTTTCTCGAACTGAGCCTTCTCATCCTTGGTTCTAATGAACTTGTCTACAACCCCTCCGACCTGCTCAACAACTCCTGATCCCTTTCCAAATAGTCTTGTTAATATTTCTTTCATTCGTTTTCGATTTTATTTATCATTTCAATGTGGGCCTTTGCAATACGGTCTCTACCTTCCTCGCTAAGTAAAAGCGTCTTGCACTCTCTCTCGTTTGTCATAAAGAAGTTCTCAGATAGTATAGCGGGCATAGCGGTGTGTATAAGTACATAAAAGTTTGACTCCTTGTCTACATCACCATCACTTGTGTCTTTACGCATCTTGTAGTTAGAAAACTCTTTGTCTACCTCTTCATATAGCACTGTTGCTATATGGTCTGACTTTGTTTCTCCCGGAGAAGTAAAGACCTCCCATCCATTAGCAGACTCATCACTAAATCCATTTGCGTGTATGCTTACATATATACAGGGTTTGTCTGACTCACGATAAACTTCATTAGCCATCTTTACTCTCGTTGATAGCGGCACATCCTCATTGGTGTCTACTAGATTTATATACTCAATATTATTTTGATCACAATACTTAGCAATACGTTTTACTATAGCACGATTAAACTCACCTTCAAATAGCTGAGTTCCATCTGCCCAAATAGGACTACGCTTTCCTGCTGTCTGATAAATTCCATCAATTATTCCACCGTGACCATTATCAAGAATCCAAAGGTATTTTGAATTGCTCTTGATTTCTTGACCACAGCATCTACATACCTTTGCCATAATTTATTATTGAAGTTGATAGAGACGCTCTTCCATAACTTGAAGTTGTCCCTTAATCTCTGTGATTTCCTCCTTAATGAACGTAAGCTCGTTGGAGGTTTTTATTACTGCCTCTTTTACCTCTTGGTCTTGGGCGGGTAATGTCTTAGCTTCCTCAATCTGAGATTGGAGAGTGAAGTACATACTTACAAAGGTTCCTATTAACCCTGCAATAAAAATAAAGTTCCTTGGTGAAAGTTTTATTTTTGTTTCCTCACTAATCGTCTCCATCGCTAATTATTTCATAATTTATTTTTACATCCACCGATGTGGTGGAATAGAATTTTACCACAACGCAACAATGTTTGTTGCTGTAGTTCCTGTTGCAAATACCTTTAGTACCTGAACAGGGATAAAGCTACCTGCAAGTATTCCTGTGAATGTAACGTCATCACCTCCCGCAGTGGTAACCTTAACATCGCCTGCTACACCAACATATAGTAAACAACCATTGTTGCCTTTACCATCTTGTGTTGATATGCTAGGTATTGTTACGGTATCACTTGGAGTGACTGCTGCGGCTCTGTAAGCCTGTAATTTTTGGTAAGCCATCTTTGTTTTTTATATATACAAAGATAGCATTATTTTTTTATACGTAAGAACACGTATTTTATAATTACTCCACGGGCATAGGCTCACTCCACTCCGGGGTAGCCATAAGAAGTAGAGCCTGCTCGTGTGTCATTACCTCTAAGGGCGTAACTGTTCCGT
>TARA_R100000654_G_scaffold354_1_pt1 | contig 17792 bp, 12 predicted proteins | sample TARA_R100000654 | Tara Oceans TARA_R100000654 (sample SAMEA2622473) | marine metagenome | biome: marine biome (ENVO:00000447); feature: surface water layer (ENVO:00002042); material: "saline water (ENVO:00002010), including plankton (ENVO:xxxxxxxx)" | depth 5 m
TTTGAGAGTGGCAACTCGATGATACTTGATACTAGTAAGGCAGAGTATATATATGACTACTTCCAGGGCGAGAAGATAGGTATCTTTTATAAGTTCAAAGAGGAGTACAATGCACTGAAAGAAATATATGGTGAGCATCTGACCACCGAGCTTGAAGAGTTTAATAAAACAGATAAGAGTATAGCGTTACAGATAGTAAGTGGACGTGAAGGCATAAGCTTACGCAAGGCGGTACGTTTAGTGTATTTTAATATTGACTTTAGTGCTACAAGTTATTGGCAGTCCCGTGACCGTATGACTACTAAAGATAGGTTAAAGAATAACGTGTATTGGATCTTTGCAAAAGATGGTATTGAATACCAGATATACAAGGCTGTGAGTAAGAAGAAGGATTACACTCTCGCACATTTTAAAAAAGATTTTTTAAATTAGTGTATGACTGAGCAACAGATACAAGCGAAGAAAATAAAACAGTTAGAAACAGATGGATATTATGTAATTAAATTAACTAAGACAAATAAAAATGGGATACCAGATTTAGTTGCACTTAAATCAAACCATCCAGTTCTGTTTGTAGAGGTAAAAAATAAAAAAGGAAAATTAAGTAAATTACAGCAATATAGAATCAAGGAACTCAAAAATTATGGATTCACCGTGGAAGTCTATCGGGATAATGGAAACTGAAACAGGTTTATTTTATGCTTTTTCAACGAAGTTATTACAAAAGCTTGGCACGTTAAATGTAAAACATCAATTACAGGTTGTAGATATTATAGAAAATTACATTGAAAACAACTATAAATTAATACAAACCTCTAAAATTATTAATAGAGCTGGGGTGTGTTTGGGAAAGCAACCTTTGTTTTTCAAAGTTAAAATTAAAATACATGTGCCTAAAATATTAGATCCTTTTATAAAAATAAAAAGCATAAGTATTATAAGTTCTGATGAATATTTAGACATGTATAACGATAATAAATTGTTATGATAACACCCTCTAAAATAAGAACCGCTGTGCAAGACGAGTTTAAAATTAACATAAAAAGCAAGTGTAGACAAACCAACTACGTGGTTGCTAGAACAATATATTTTAAATTATGCAAAGATTTTACGGGTAAAAGTTATGACTTTATCGGAGGTACCTTAAAAAAAAATCACGCAACTGTTCTACATGCTGTAAAAAATATATACAGCTGTTGGGAATTTTGTAAAACCACCAGTCAAGATGACCAAAAAAATATTAACATTTTTAACAAAATAAAAAATAGATTAGAAAAGGATTTTAATATACAGAAAAAAATAAAACCTATCACCCCAAATCATAGGGCTATGGCAGCTTATTGGAAAAATAAATATTACAAAATTAAATTTTATAAAAGATATGATAGGGCAGTTATTAACTATGCAAAAAGATATAAACAAGAATCTTAGAATTGTTGATATCCATAAAATTTATAACTTAGTTATAATGAGACACTTGAATTTACCACCATACGAAAGAAAGCGGGTGCAGAATATAAACTTCGTTATGAATGATTTGTATTCTTTATTACCCACTATATATGAAAACTTAATGGATAAAGACTATAACGCAGTAAGAAGAAACGTATCAGAATTTTCTCGAACGCTCAAAGGTGTTAGTGATTCTGTTCGAGAAGAGGCTTAGCCTTTTATCTTTCTTCTTCTTCTACGTTGTGTAAGTAAAGATCGCTTAGGTTTTTTTGGATGTATTCTTTTTGGCAATACACCAGAGGTCGTCTCTTTCTCCCATCGTTCAGCTATTTCAGGAAGATTAGCATACATATATCTACGTTGAGCTTGACTTTTAAATGGCATATCAATCGAATCTAGATTTACGTTTTGATTTTTTAAAACGTGATTGTGATTTTCTTTTTTTCTTTTTACGTGGCTGGTAATTATACAACTCGTCTTTTAATTGTCTTCTTAGCCTGCGTTCTTCAATCTTTAATAATCTAGCAGCTTCACGTTCATCGTATCCCTCTGAGTTAGGACCAAAAGTTATGTCATACAAATCAGGATCATATCGCTTCATGTCCGCTTCGCTTTCGTAACCTTGTAACATTTCTTCACGTTGTTTCTTTTTGTTTTTCAACTGCCTTTGTGCACGTGTTAAATCTCCGTACAGGCTTTTTAAAACCATGTTACGTATATCTTTATATAAAGGAATTAGTCCCAGGTTGCCCATAATTTCTAGTGGCAATCGTATTTGTTGCTCAGCTATTTGTCTTTCTCTTGCTTCAAGAGTTTTCTTTGGCTCTTCAGTTAACGTTTGAATAAGTAAGTCTGTGGTGCCAACTAATGGACCGTAAGCTGCAAGCACACGTTTCAAAAAATCGCCTGCATCAGTGCCACGTGCTCCTTTATTTCTAGGTATTATATTGTATTGCAACGCATCTCTGAACTGATTGTAATCTCCATCTCGTAAAAATTCTAGTTGTGACTCATTAAACTCCTCCACTCCATAATTAACAATAGCCTTTGTAGCATTACCGAAATCTCTACCAAGAGTAAGAGAAGTAAATGCAGAGAACAGAGCTTGCCCAAATAATTTATCAAAGTCTTTTATTTTATCAGGGGCGGCTGGATCAAACTCATCATCGTCTTCAGTAAATAAAGAACCTAATGTTTCAGACATCACCGTACCTATCATGCTATACAATACCATTCGTGTCATTACCCCACCTACTAAAGCACCACCTTGTTTGGCTGTCAGTTCTCCTTTGCCCATTAAATTAGCTACACCTGTTCTTGCGGTTATATATTCAAAGATGAGGAAACGTGTCATGAAGTTGTTGAAGTTATTAAACCCTCTGATAAAAACACTTTGATTTGGTTTAGCTCTACCTTTTAACATACCCATAAATGGGTTGTCTGTTGCCCCAGCCATTACTGTTTTCTTGTCAGCTAATTCACGTGCAGCTTTGATTGCTTCAGAGTTCTCGTTCATGTAAGCCTCATCGTTAGAAGCAATCTTATCAAAATCAGGTTTCTTGCCTGTTATTTTTTGGAACTCTGTTTGAAAGTTTCCAAACCACAGAGGTCTCATAACTAATTTATCAGGAGTAGAGATTAACTTGTCGGCAACAAACTCTACACCATTGACCCACTTCTTACCAATCTTATTCCAATATTTTAAAATAGTATCTTCGATTTCTGATACAGCACCTTGTTGGCGTGGCGAGTCTTTCTTTTGTAAGACTGAGGGGTCTAAGAATTTCCCGGAGATATCCCCTTCTGAATCATATATACGTGTAGTCTGTGAACTACCTGTATTATTTAATACCTCTACACCACGATCAGATCCTGATATCTTTGACAATTTCATACCTGCTATCATAGCCTTAGGGTCTGTAATCATAGCAAATCCGAAGTTGGAAGTAAATTCTGCTATAAACCTGCCAGCTCCTGCAAGTATTGTTCTGTATCCTGTTCGTGATAGAAAGCTTGTTATCTCATCCGCCAAAGAAGTTTCACCAAAGGAGTTATAAGCCAAGTCATTAACTGATTCGTTAAATGCTAAACGTATAGAATTAAATATTTCTTGTTGCTCAGCTGTTGTGCTTTCATTATCATCTAGTGCTTTCTCCGTAAGGTTAAGAGTCTTACGCCCTGTTCTGATAGCATCCGTGAGATAATAATCCATCAATAAGAACTTAGTGCCTCTTTGTACTGATTCATATACATTAAAATTCAAAGGCGATACAGCTCCTGTTCTTTCAATAAGAGACTTAGCTTTTGTCGATGGCATAAGTACCTTTGTAAATGTTTCAAAGAATGACTTGTCTCCAATCAAATCTTTGTTAGTTACATCTTGTTCGACATTTAAATGAACGTAGTTGCTCAAGGGTTTTATACTTTCTCCTCTAATTATATTTGCGGTAAACACAGCCCGCTCAGTATTGCTAGCATTTATATCTTCAATGGTTTGTATAGATTGTTTTTCTGCTTTATTAAAGCTTTTAAATAGTTTCTCGTTATTTATCTGTCCCTGGTCGTTGGTATATTTATCTAGTATTTCTTGCAGTATCTTTGCGTCTTGCTCTCTAAATCTAGTCTTCCCTTTCTTAATTTGTTTTATTGTTTCTCTTAAAAAGTCAGCGGCCTGATTGACTTGTTTACTACCAGGATTACTTAGATATTCTTTTTGAATAAGATATACCATCTGTTTGTAGGTTGATTGTACAAATCTATTTTGACTATCACCTAAAGATTTTCTAACCGCCTCACTCGCTTCTCTAATTCTTATATTAATACGTTTACGCTCTGCATTATATGCAGCATAAGCTTTAGAAATTCTACCGAAAGTCGCTTCGTATATATTCTTAGTAGCAAAGTCTCCAAATATTTGGTCTATGTAATACAATGGACTACGTCTTACAAGCTCTACTAGTTTATTTTTTCTAGTCAACAACCCCTTTATTCTTGAATATATTTTACTTATAGGTAAAATCTTTGCCTTCTTGATACTTGTCTCCAAAGATGCAGCTGAATTGATTGCGTTCAATCTATTGACCATAGACTTGGCAGCGTGTGGAAGATAACCATTTTTTATATTGTCAAGTATACGTAGTAAGTTTGTTAATTCTTGAGGAGATAAAGACTCTATGGCTTTTGTTTTTATGAGTTTACCTAACTCTATAATCACATTCCGCTCATCACGTGAGGGAAGATTATTTGGATTAGGGTCGCCTGCGGTTCTAACCTTCATTCTTAACAATACCTTTTCAGCCTCTAATTCTGGGTCGGTCTTTTGTGTGGGCTCAAGCGATGGTAGTATCTGAGATTTATATTTTCTCATAACTTCGAACTCTCTGTCATCTATTTGACCTGTATCTAACATCTTCTGTATAGTAGCTCTGTAGTCTAGCTTACCATCTTTATAAACCTTCTGATCCGTTTCTGCTAGCCTATCTGATAATTCACTAGACATAGAGAACTCTTCATCTAATTGTTTTAGTATAGGTTCATACAACTCTTCAATTTTATTTTGAGTGGGTAGGTCTAGTATTTTCTTAGGTTGACTAAATATATCAAGAAGTTGAAGATAGTTATCAAGCACTTCTAGTGGTATACGTGAAGGGCTAATACTAAAAACTCTTTGCAGTTGAGACTTGATACCAGCTGCAATACCTATTTTAGATTCAACAGCTTTCCTGGCTCTTTTTAGTTTTGTGTTGGCACCGCTTATTTTGTTGGTGTAGTCTACGTCCGCCATGACTCTCGTCATGTAATCAATAAAGTTATCTCTTGACACAGGATTGAGCAAGTCTGTCTTTCTAAGACGAGACATAATCGCATTCATTTGATTAACGGTTATTGTTCCGTTTACACTTAGCGCTTTTAGTTCTTGACCTAATACCTTTTCAGCTCTCTGTAGAGCAACCTTTAATGTTTTTGCTCCCTCCTGGATATCTTTAATCCTTTTATATAAAAGATTTTTTTCTGTGAAAGTTACTTTTTTAACATCTTTCAGTGTACCAAATAATCTTTTTACAGATGGAGCACTCTTCTCTTTTATACCTAATCGTTTTCTAACATCTCTAAACAGTGCCTCACGTTGTACATCAGAAGATTCTTCGTAGAGTTTTGTTTGCTCTAGATAACTAATTACATTTTTAGGTATCTGTTTAAACTCTCTACCTCTTTTCTTTGACTTTTCTATAATACCTTCTATCTCTTTGAAGACTCTTTCTTTACTTGCTCCTGGTTCATCCTCAACTTGTTGACGTCCACCAAGTCTTGGTGGCTTATATCTACGTTGCCCAGGTTTCTTTATAAATAATCCACCACCTCTACCGAACTGATCCTCACGTGAACGAAATGCTTCAAACCCAAATGGCTCTACAGCTTTTCTGAGTTGCGATAGATTTGCAGTCTTGGGAATAAAACCATCGGTGTTCATATTGTAAAGACGAGTTACATCCTCTATACTTCTTTGTTCTCTAACTAATTCTGCTGTGCCTACTTTAGGTATAGATCCCGCACTACTTTTTACGTTTGCTCTATCAAATTTAGTTTCACCTATTGCTTTTTTTTCAGATACCTGAACATCTTTCTGATTATATTTTAAATATTTTTTTGTTACATTACTTGACTGAAGAAACTCAGTGGGCTGATATATTCCGTTTATGTTAGCTTTAATTGTAAAAGCAAAGGAAGGATGATAATCTACGTCACCTACATTTGGTTTTGATATTTCAAATGTTTTATTATCAAATTCTATTATACTAACTAAATCCCCAGAGACACTACCTACATTTAGAGGGTCTTCAAATTTTCCTACAAAGTCTAATTTATTTTTTACACCTACAGCCTCCTGATATTTTTTATTAGCAGAAAGTTTATCGTTTAAAATTTTTCTTAAATCAGGAGAGTAATTATTATTTATATCAAGTAATTCAATTAGTTGTTTTGGATTGTCTCTGAAGATATTTAAATTTTTAATATTCCTGCCTAGTTTTTTCTTGAATAAATTAAATGCTTTTACCCCTTCAATACTAGTTAAGCCTTCATTGAAAGTATTTATTATTTCTCTGTTAGTTAATATGTTGTTTTGTAATGCTGCATCAGTAAGTTGTTCTAATAGATTTTGTTGAAACTGCCATGAACCTTCTTTCGTTCCTACGTGTGGCATAAATAAATTAGCATTACCTTGAACTGAATTTCTAATAAATGTTTCGGCTTGCGCTTGAGTATTGAAAGCTGCAAGATTGGATTTATCTCCAAGCTTTAATCCTTGCCTTTCCATCATCAAAGGCACGTAGCTTTTACCTCCGTCAAGCTGAAGAACTACCCCTGGTGCAATTTCAGTTGGACCTGCATTAGTAAAGTCATACATGTTGGTTACAAAATTCTGTCCATTGAAATCAGCAAGACTTTTTTCTTGTATAAGTGACGCAAAAGACCTTGTATCATTTGATACACTAGGTGCTTTTTGTTCACGCCCATCTTTTTGTTCTGTTATTTCAACTGTACCGACTTGTCCACCTTCTCCTTGTTCTTGTTCCAATAGCTCACCTGACTCCAATATTTCTATGTCTGACTGCTGTATCTCCTCACCTGTCCTTACTCTTTGGGATAAAGTATTGAGTAAGTTTATTACATCTTCGTCAGTTCTAGTAAACTCTGAAAGGTTTATATCAAGCCCTATAGTCTTTGCTAGGTCTTCTAAAAACTTTATTATAATATTTTTAGTTGGCGTTGGTAAAGCGTTGTAGGCTTCCTCAGTTGCCATAATACCGAACAGTTCAGCAGCTCTCTCTTCATTTTGTAATTCTGATACATCTGTATAAGATTCTGCAAATTCGTCTATACGTTTTGCGAGTGGACTATTGTCCGGAAGAACCTTACGAACAGACTTCATCATATTTTCTGCTTGTTGTGCTGCCTGTTTATTAGTCTTGATGTTCTTTAAAAATACAGCATGGAATATCTCATGCGGAGCTGTAGACAACGTGGCTTTACTTAAATTAATATGTATAGTATCTTGCGCATCAAAGAACGCTCTTCCTGTTTTATTAGTAGCATTTTCAAATTGCTCTTGCGTCTCGTGCATTACTATACGCATGTTTGGCAATATCTTTCTTACAGATTTAGCCCCTATCTTTGCTATATCCATAACCCTTTTAATAGTTGTTTGCCTTTCAGGGGCTACCTGCACTTGCTCAGTGCTTCTATTAATAAATAGATTATCTGATACTTGCTCCTGGTTTGTTGTGTCCTCAACTATATCTTGCTCGGTAGTAATCTGTTCATCCGTCTTCTGATCCGTTGTTACTTGCTCATTTGGGTCAAGCTGATTTTCTGTAAGCTGTTTTATTTGTTTTCTTAACTCTGATTTTTTATCAACCGAAGACTCTGTGGTGTTATCTTGAAGACTGTCTATCTTCATTTGTATTTTTGTTATTTCATCCAGAGTTCTGTCATTTAGTTGAGGTTGAGCTTTTTTAATTTCTTTTTTCTTGGACAAAAAAGTAATTTTGTCTTGAAGCTTTTTTTGCGTCTGCTCATCATTCTCTATTTTTATATTGTTATCTTGCGCTTTACTAAGTTGTTCTAAAGTCATTGTTTCAATCATGCTTTCCACTTCTTCTTTGGTAGACTCCACATCATTAACAATATATTTAGCAGGCTTAACTTTTTTTTGTGTAGCTAGATTTATAACTCCCATAGGCAGTTCAGCAATACCCTCTAATGCTATGTCTGATATGTCTAGCTCTTCTCCAGTAGCTAATTGAGCTGCAGCCTCACCTGCTGAACCTCCCACTCCCTCGGTTACAGTCCCTACAATTCCAGCTTTAGTCAAGGGTTTTGATTTAGCAGCTCTAGCAACTTTTGTTAATTTGCCTCCAATTTTAAAAGTGAAAGCATCTACAGCACCTATTGTTAATCCTCTTGTGACGGCTTTGTTTCTAATTCTATCATAGACTTCAGGGGTACTTATTAACTCTCTTACTTTGTCTGGAGTTAATTCTTCACCTCCCGCCTCCTCTTCTAGCACTTCAGCAAATGTTGCACCCATCTCTAACACTGAGCCTGCCGTTGCAAATGCATATGGAATAGCTGCAACAGCACCTGGTATAGCACCTACACCACCTGCAGTAGCTCCAACTGCTGCCCCTGTTCCAATTGTGGACAAGCCTGCAAGAAGAGAATCAGTGTTAGTTGCCATCGATGTGAAAGAGCTAAATATAATTTCAGGTATTACTGTGGGGTTTTTAACCAAACCTAAAACTACACCCATCAAACCTTTACCATTCTCTTCATAGGTTTGCATATAATTCTGCATCTCTTTAGATGGCGGCAAAGCTTGAGCATTTTTGTTTGCCTCTATAAAAGAATAAATATCTTCGTCAGTAGCTTTGTTCCCACGAACTAAAAGGTCAGCAGCATTCTCTGATGATACACCACGCCTATATCCAGATGCTATACTACGTGCCATGTCATCAACAAAGTCACCTATACCAACTGGAGCCACATTATCTATGCCTCTTAATATATCACCGAAAGTCCCCTGAAAATAATCAACTTCTCCCTCTTGATCTCTTTTTAAACCATCTACTTGATCTTCTGTCTGATTTATTAAAGAGTCCTGTGGAGCAGTTGGTTGCTCCAATAAACCAACCTCTGAAGTAAATTCCCCACTGTCTTTTTTTTTTACCCCTAAAAGGACTTGAAAATCTTCAATGGGTTTTGTATATCCGCCTTCTTTAAACAAAGAATAGGTGTCTTGTAGTGCTTCAGGATTACTATTTATTAGTTTTATATAGTCCTCGAAAGTTCCTTGATACCCTCCAGCAGTAAACGATTCATATGCGTCTCTTAAAGCTTGCTCGTTCATTAGTTATATTTTGAATAAGGTCCTCCGCCTTGTTGGCTTAATAAATATGCTTTAATGTATTCTCTAAGCTGGTTTTCAGCGTTTCTAGCATCACTATCTCGATTATAATCCGCTGGGATTGTTAGCGGTGGTTTGTTGTAACCGTCTATTCTTATCTCGACTAAATCCTTAAATCCGCTTCCCATGATTTTCTTTCCTTGAGCGTCTACTGTTTGAGAAGTACCAACAGCTTTTGCATTTATTGGCACTCTATCATCTGCAAAACGTGTCATAATTTGTTCAGCCACTTCAAAGTCTTCATCTCGGAAATCTATACCAGTTGACGCCCCAGTTTCTTTTCTTTCCGTATCTGCTCCATAAAATCTACTTTCTAAATAACTATCTATTTCCGTGGTATCTTTACCAGGACGCCTTGATCCATCTGTAATTGATGTATCCGCAGTAGCTTGTCCTTCGTTACGAAGTTTACGATTGTAAACAAAAATCTCTTCGTCACCAACTTTCTGTTTCTTATTATATAAGTTTAAATATTCAGCAGATTCAGCAGCTTCTTTACCTAATAAAATGTTTGAAGCAGCTTTTATAAAGTCTCTTTCTTCTAATGGTTTGTTTGTATCTACCTCTCCATCAGTCTCACCAAAGAAACTAATATCTCGAATCTCTCTCTCACCCGTGTCTCTATCTAATATGGTCACAGCAACTCCTGTATCTGATCTATCTATTTTTACAATATTTGGATCTATATCTCTAAAAAACGTTGTAGCAGCTTGCAAGTCAACATCTCCACCCCTATACAATTCAGATATAGTATCTAAACGAAGTTGCAAACTATCTTTCTTTTCTCTTAATTCTCTGTTGATTTTACCAACTTGGAATCTTTGATAGGCAGTCATTCGTGTATCAGCTGTAATTCCAAACTCTTTATCGATACCACTTTTTATCAAACCAACCATATTTTTTTCTATGATCCTGTTTTGCTCTTCAGTAATTTCAGGTACATATCTATTTTGATTATTTAAAACCATTTTTATTTGGTTATTTTTTAGCTCAGGAAAATTACCTTCTGGATCAGGCATCACCAATTCTACTACTTCTCCATCAATTGTTTTCACAGTGTCAAATAAAAAACTAGCCCTTGAAAAATCATCTCCGGCAAATGTCGCATTTATACTTGCTAAAATTGCTTTACCTTCATCAGTTGAGGGAACAAGCTTTCCGTCTTTTGTCTCAAACAGTCCGTCAACATCTAATCCTTTTTCTTTAGTTATATAACCTTTCAAGGCACCGGTACCTAATGCTTCATTGACCTCAGTCTTTAATCCCTCTACCAAACCTTTAACTTGAGTTTGTGTTTGATATTTGTTTATTTTTTGAAATATAATATTACGGGCTGTACCTAAGCTCATCAAATCAAATTGACTATCTCCTATAGTGACCTGCCCGGTTTCTCCATCTTCTTTTGTCAGAGCTAAATTTACCTCCCCTGTTAATGGGTTGATGTAATACTGTGAATCTTTTGGATTACCATATTGTTCAGCCATGCCTAACAAATCACCCTCTATTCCGCTAGCTTGAACTATTCCATTTTCATCAGGCTGCATTCTGTCCATGTGCATTTGATAGGAATCCTGATATTCTTTAGATAAATTAAATACCATATCGGTACCAGTAGTAAGATTGTTGAATCTCAAACTATACTCCCTTTCAGATATGTCACCTCTTTTAAGTAGACGTAAATTTTCTAATTGTATTTCTTGTGCCTGTTGTGCGTAGTTAGCGACTCGATTGTTTTCAAGAAAATCCTCACCTTGCGGTTTTTCCATCATTCTTGTCATAGCGTCACTAGATGCTTTTTGTATCGCTCCACGTTTATCTTCACGTGCCTTCTCGATATCTTTCATGTTTTGGGTTATCTCACCCGTTATAGCCCTCCAGTCTATTTCATTAGCTACATCTCTTTCAGCATATTTATAATAACTAGCCATAAAATTTAATTTCCTTTTTTACGAAATAGACCTGACACACCAGAAAAAATATTTTGCACTCTACTTCCGCCACCAATGTCTCTAAAACCTGCTCTATCTAAAGTACCGCCTTGAGCTTTGTATTGTTGAAAAGTTCCTAAGTTTTGTCGTTGAGCTGATGCCGCTTGTCTTGCTTCTTTTCTTTCGGGTGAGCCAGCAAACAAATCAGCGTTCTCCATAAGACCAAGACCAGCGTCTGCTAAGCCTTGAGCTCCTGCCGTAAGTGCAGCATTTTTTGCTTCTTGTGCATCTCTTGCAGCGAGTTGCGCTCCTTCAGCTTCTCCTAAATCTAAGCCTACTCTTGCTTGTTGAAGCTTTGCCTCCTCATCAGCAACAGTTTGTTCTAACGCCTCCAAGGCATCAATCTCTCTGTCTTGTATATTTGTGGCTTGTTCTGCAGCTGCCATAGCTACTCTACCAGCAGTTGCTGCTGCTCCTCGATCAGATTCTTGCCCAGCTTGAACTAGCTGCGCACCGATTCCTGCCAGAGCATCTCTTTCTCTTTCAAAAGATTTTAGGTTAATATCTAACCCTTCGTATACATTCTCTTCTAACTTTGCACGAGCAGCTTTCATCGCATCTTCTGCGGCTTGCTCTGCTTTCTTTTGCGCTTTTGCTTGTTTACTAGCTTGAGCAAAACTCATACCAGCTTGTCCCACTGCTAATGTTGTTCCTATAATTGCGGTTGCTGCTGCCATATTATAATTTTTTAATCATTTCTTTATTGTATTGGTCTGCCTCTGAATATCCTAAGTCTTTGTATGTATCCATAAGACTGTTGTTTTTAATCAAAGCGTAGCTAAATGTAAATCCAAGATCCCTACACATTTGAGTTAAAGTTTTGATAAGAAGCTTTATTGCCATTTTACGATTCGGCTTTACTTTATAATTTTTGTTGGATATAATCCAGTCTACCCATGCCACCTTAGAGTTTGTCATATAAATAAATCCTGCACACACAGGTATATCATTGTCCAAAACCATCACCCCGCCTTTACCAGAGTCAGGTAGAAATTCTTTTACTGGAGCAACCCAGTTCCAGTCTTCCCACCATTGAACTAAATGTTTGCTATAATCTAGTTCAGTTAGGTTTCGTACTGTTAATCCATTTATAGACAAAGATAATAATTTTAAGGATTGCTTTTGGCTACTTCTGATTCGACAGCAAAGAGTTCGGTTGGCGTAGTGTTACTGTTTTGTAATGTAAACATCATGTAGTGACCTAATAATCCATGTGACTCAACTGTTTGATTTTTAATATATAAAATAAATCCAGTTTGTGTTGCCGGAGCTGTTGCTCCCGTAATTGTAGAATCCAAAGTAATTCTATTTATATTATTAGGGATGTCTACCTCTATATCAGTTATTTTACCAGCTAATATCGGAGTGGTATAAGGTGGTGTAGCTGCATATATCATATCTCCTATAGCAACAATACTACCTATATTTATTGTGTTGGCAAAGTTTATAATAGGTATAGTGCTTGTTCCTGTGACACTGGTGCTTTGACCAATACCGTTCATAGATCTTTGTTTATACTCCGTTACTGATGCTGGATCACTACCTGCGGATCTGATGTAAGCAAACCAGTCGCCTTCTTTTTTTACAAACCATTCATCGTTTATAAGTCCAGTGTTAGGCAGATCTGTTTCAAGAGTTGCAGTCCATGCATTTTCTCCTTCTATATTTAAAGTTTTAAATACTTTGTTTTCAAGGGGCACTTCATTAAATACGCTTTTGATTTGTGACATATATTGTACGCCATAGTAATTGTTACGCAATGCATTAGTATTGTGTTGATATATATTACCACCTTTGAAAGAATAAAAAAAGTTATTCATACCAACCATTTGCTCTGGTATGTATGAAAAAAAGCTTGTCCATCCTTTAGAGTTTTCGCTATAACTGACTGTTAAATCGGTAAAGTTTAAATTTTCGTGTGCCATATCAACTACTAATTTACTAAATTATTTGCTTTTCTATTTTGTGGACCCACTGCTTTTTGGTAGTATAGGTCCAAACTATAGATTTATAAGGGATGTATGGAGACTCAAACTCATAAGGCAAAAATGTAAGCTCGCCGTTTATGTACTCAGCTGACGCCAGATCTTCTCTGAATAATATTTTACCAGCTTGATCTTCTATTGCTACCATAATAAATTGTATGTTACATGTACAACCAAGAGAAGATTTAATTTTGGGATATTCATCAGTCCAATACACCGTCCCCTTGTGTATTTTATGTCTTACCATACGCCAGTTGTCATCAGAGTCTAAAACTGTAGGCGGATTAATTCCTTCTTTTGTAGACTGATGTAATCTCTTTAGTTTGAAATCAACCCCAGCATAGTCCTCATATTCTTTTATAGAGCGTATTCTACCAATGTCGTGTGGGTATAAAGTGTACCCATTGTCCTCAGTGCCTAAAAGCTGTCTTAAACGAGCTTTTGACTCCTTGTCCATGTCTCTCCATGATTTATTTATTTTATTGTGCTCAGGGCGCTGAAAATCATTCCAGTGTTTACTTCTACCCTCACGTGTATATTCATGCCATACAACTGTTCTGTGTGGATGAAACAAATCGTACCCCAAAGAGTAAGATCGTAATGATAAAGATATCTCATCGCCTTGAAAGTAAAGGTTAGGATCATACACGTATTCTTTGCAATGTATCCCCAAAGTAAAATAAAAATGACCCGATACAAAACGAGCTGGTATAGGACGTGTTAGAGACTCCCAGGCAGGTATGTAAGTTGGTGCAAAGACTATACCTCCGTAGTCCATAAATTTTTTTGCAATCATTTTATATGGGGTTTGATCTAAAGGCTCTTTGCTATTTGGTGTATACATACCTGCGTATGCTGTGATAATAGGTTTAGATACCTCTGTTTGATTAGCCATGTATATCAACGCCTGATCCCATCCTTTTATAACACGATGATGCGAGTCTAGTTGTAGAGTCCACTTTTCTCCCTTCCAAAGTTTTTGTATCTGGTGCCTCGCCCAACACAAACCTCGTGATTCATCCCAAGGTATAGATAATATTCTAAATCTTGAGTCATTTTTGTAGGCATCTAAAGTGTCCCACGTATCATCTGGGTGAAACTGATGGCATATACCAAAGGTCAGTCTTTCAGGATGTATGGCATTGTCTAGTAAACTTTTTAAAGTAGGTAATAGCTCAGGGTCCCTGTAACTAGGGATTTGAATAAAAATAGATTCCATTTAATTAAATTTATACAAATTTACAAATAAAATCCTAGTCTGTTAAAACGGATCGTAGTTGTAGTTTCCAGTACAGTTTGGATTATTACAACCTATAGATAAAGGACCGTACAATATATCTGCGTTTATACTTTGATTAGCTGGAACATTTTGTAAAACGGTAGCACAAAAAGTAATATTTCCTGAACCTTTTAATCTTGCCATTACCACTCCACCAGGAGGGTAGGTGGCTGTAGATTCTGAATTATAAATTGCATTGGTTCCACATTGTCGTAACTGATAACTATAAGTTGGTGTATCTTGCACTACAGTACCAGTTATAGTTGTGGTCCCTGTAAGATTTGAATTATTTAAAGTTCCTGAGTAGTTGTTTACAACTGGACCCACGGTAAAAGTAAATCCAGGTTTTACAGTAACTGTTGTACTAAAAGCAAAAGGCGTTGAACTTCCTATTGGAGCTTCTTTTGTAGCGTTATCAAGATCTCCACTAATTGTATAACCATCAGTTGGACCTAGTATTTGATTGTCTACTGTTAAAACTGCTGAAACAGTTTGAGGAGTAGAAGAACAATTCTGTTGAGTTGTGAATTGAGAACCCGTCCATTGTCTTGAAATAGTACCATCACTATAATATCCTGCAGGCGCACCATTACTTGTAGTGCAGTTTTGAGATCCGAAAGGATACATAAAAGTAGCACTAGCGAATGTTGAATTGTTTAGTAGAACTGCTGATTGCGCATTTTGAGAACAATGAGAATTAGCGCTATAATTTAATCGTATATCTGTTACACCTGGGCATGGATTACATTGACTACAATTATCAGATATTTGTGTGCCATCTATAATTGTAGTAGTTGAAGTAGAGGTTGAGAGAGAATCAACATTATAGCAAGTCCCTGCAATTTTAACAGATTGACCGTTATTTATTTGAGCTCCATTATATTTTGCTATCAGCACTCCACTTCCTCCATCACATCTTTTTAGATTATAGTAATCATATGGATCAAATGGTACATCTGCATTACATGGTCCCTGAACATCTTCGAACACTGAACCAGTTGTAGTTAATGTGCCTGTTTGATAACATAAAGAACCCCACTCTTCATCTTGAGGTATGGCTACTGTATTAAATTCTTCACCATCGCATCCTGTTGCACTAAAAGTACCCCCTCCGCTGGACCCGCCGTACATAATCGAAAGTGTACACTGTAAATCTGGAGGACAATCATCTCTTATAGTATTAGCAGTTACAGTTATAATTGGCTCTTGAAGTGTCCAACAATCTTGTAAATCAAAACTTGTCAATATTCGCTCTCCTTGACTTCTAGGGTTGTTAGTGTTTTGGAGCACTTCGTTGTCTGGCGCACCAGGTTTTGTAATACGAAAACCGTTTGGCTCTAAAGGAGTTGGATTACATGCCTCGCAGTTAGGATAAGGAGGAATACTAGTGTCATAATCTCGATATATGGATGTTTGTGCCGCTATAGTCCTAATTTCATAACATAGTGTAGATCCTATAACTTTCACAACTTGTCCAGCTACAAAGGTTGTCCCCTCTGGTGATCTCACTATAATTGAGTCTACGTTATTACATAATATGGCATTATAAAAATTGTATACAGGAAGTAACGTAGGACAATTAAATACTCCAGGGACTATTTGTATATTATTGTCAATTGTATTTGGTGGTGGATCAGTAATACCAGCGCTACCATCGTATGTATAAAATATAGCTGGGTCTTGCGTGCTGTCTTGATATCTTTGTCCTAAAGTTGGTGTACCACTTTGCGGTATAGCTGTATATTTTAATGTTCCACCTCCACCCGATGATGTTGTAGGACAAGATATTAGCTTGTAATATAAAGGATCAGTAGCAGGTTGCGTTATAGGCGGTTTACTTTCAGGCGCCGGTGTTGGTAACGCAGGTGCTGTTGTTGGAGGTGATCCACAAGTAGGGCACTCTTCTGCAGGTAGAAGTCTTCCACCTAAACCAGCGACACAGTCTACCTGCTCTCTTACAATACCCCCCATCTGATAAAAACCATTTGGTGCACACGTAGTCAAAGCTGCGTCTGAAAAAACAGTTGTTGCTTTCTCAAAACTAGGGTTATCTATATAAAACGTTGCAGCAGCTCCCATATTACAAATTTAACATATTATAAGTTCGGTTACGAAACCATTTGAATCCATCTGCAATTTGCCTTCTGAGAATCCTACTGTGGCTATAGTTTCACCAGCTGCTGGAACTCTAGCTGCATAATATTTATTAGCACCTACAAATGGGATAGTTAAATTAATATCTAAATAAAATCTGGTGAATCCAGGGGTTGTTGTGCTAAAACTAGATGCAGTTGTATAAACAAAATCTTGGCAAAATTCTCGTGTTTGACAAGTCAATGGCGTCACACTACCTCCGTCTTGTCTTATGAAATTAAATTTCCATTTGTACACTGTAACTGGTTGTGGACAATTTGTTTGGTCGCCACATCCAGACGCTTGTAAATTAATTACACCATCTTGTCCGTTTCCAATTCCTACAGTGCTTATTGTAGCACAAAGTGTTTCAGTAGGATTACCTGTTGTAATTGAATCTGTATTTATAGGTGTAAATTGTACAACATCACCTAAATTAAATGTACCAATACTTGACTGACCCTGCAAAAATACATCTGTGTTTGTGCCACACATTTGAGCTTTATAAAATACAAGCCCACATGTAGAAATTTGTGTTATAGTTCCGGATTGCCCTACCGGCTGTTGCGGTGTATCTATAGCGCATCTTGTAATTTTATTAGAAGCTCCAGGTTGAACAGTTTCAATAATAGGCGTTCCATCACATCCAGTCCAAAAGAAAGTACCAACACTACCTCCAACATTTGCAGTTAGAAGTTGTATAGTAGCCCCATTTGATGCTGTAACTGTGCCAGTTTGAGCGTATACGTCTAGTATTTCTGGATCATCTACACTAACATCTACTACCGACCCTTGACAGTTAATATAGCTAACTGCCGAAGTAGTATTGAAAACCGGTATAATAGCATATGCAGCACAAGTACCAGGCATCTCTAACTCATATTTATAACACTGATATGTAGGTTCAGTTGGGGTAAGTGTAACTGCTAGAGTTGGTTCAACTGCACATGTGCAACACGCATCAGTACTTGATACACTAGAATAACAAG
>TARA_R100000654_G_scaffold2744_9_pt1 | contig 17787 bp, 24 predicted proteins | sample TARA_R100000654 | Tara Oceans TARA_R100000654 (sample SAMEA2622473) | marine metagenome | biome: marine biome (ENVO:00000447); feature: surface water layer (ENVO:00002042); material: "saline water (ENVO:00002010), including plankton (ENVO:xxxxxxxx)" | depth 5 m
ATACGCAGCCACATACGGCCGTCCCATGTACCGTTCTGAGCGTCTAAAATAGCTGTTAATGTACTGTTAGTTAGGGGCGTACCATCAGCATCGGTGATCTCTAACATTCTATTTTGAATAATAGCGGGCAGTCCTGCTACGGCCTTTACTCCCGCAGAGTAGGTGTCTAACCTATATAATTGCATTACGTCAACTTCTGCAGGGGCAAAAGCAAACGCCTCAATGCAATCAGCCGACATCATAGCTAACGCATTGTCAATTTCTTCATTTAAATCAGTTAGCTGCCTTTGTGACAGCGCCCTAAATCCACAACGTCTTGCTGCATGATGCCTAATACGTGCTCGGGACATTGGGGATTGGGCCATAACCTTCTCCTTCGCCCGCATAGAGGGCTATAATGGTGACCATTTCATCATCTTCATGGTGCATAGGAGGCTTATGATGGCCTGGGGGTTTCATGTGCATAGGACGCCGCATGTCATCCCCGGAGCACCGGTCGTAGATAGCCTGTAACCGGTCTGCCTGCCCCGCGTGCAGTTTAGACGCTTTTCGTAACTCTCCGATAATGGTGTTTATTTCGGCAAGTTCTTCTCTAGAAAGCTGATACATTCCGTAGCTCATGATACTTTACTCCGGTTCCATGTTGTACATTTTAAGCAAGTTAGCGCGTTCTGTCTCAAGACTCTTGATTTTACTGTCAATGGTCGTTATGTTAGAGATAGCTTCTTGCCGGTCCTTTTCAGGCTTTTCGGCACTATAGCTGTCCATTTCTTCATCAAGCATAGAGCGCAGTTTTTTTACTTTGCGATCGATAGATTTGTTGATCAGATCAAACTGTTTTTCGTCTCTAGGTTGAATAAACGGTTCGCCAATCTTCATTTCTGTGGAAAAATCAGGAAGTAGCTCAGGTCTAATGGGCAGGCCCCGCTGCAGCACAGGATCTTTACTGGCAGAAGCTTCATCGCCCATCTTGATAAAAGCATCAAGCTTTTGTTCAAACAGATTATTTTCAACTACATTTTCGGGGTAAACTGTTTTCATAATCTGCAAAGCATCGTAAGCATAATCCAGATGCGTCACATCTTCATCAGCCCTTCTATCTGTGTAAAAGTTAGGCATTGTGGCAGCACCCGAATAATGAGCATCCAGCTCACGGTTAACAATTTCTTTTAACCCTTCATAGCTACCATCAAAACCTGTTTCCGCCATGCCCGCGTACATAACGTCTTCCATGTAAGGCGAATCTTTGACTGCCTGCATGACTAGCTTTTGATCGGGCGTGCCATACATAGCTAAGTCAGCGTCGTACTGAGAGTACGGTTCAGACTCAAAAGGACGAAAACCCCGAGGCATTTTAGCCGCTCGTTTCTGCGCGGAAGGGCTAATCATGTCGCGAGCGATTTCAGCTTCACTGGGTACATTGGGTGTAGTCATGATTATCTATTCCTTTGCTTTTTTGGCTTCTACCGCTTTTGCAGCTCTTATACGGGCTAAAGCAGCATCTTGCTGAGCCTTCATATCTGCGTCTCGTCTAGCGTTAAACAGCTCTTGTTGCTGGGCCATAAAAGACGCACGACTATCTTTAGCGCCACTACGATATTTAGACATTAATTCTTGAGCTGGCGTAGTCACACCGTCAAAAGCGCGAATTAGCTCTTTTGTATCACGCCCATAAGAACTGCTAGGGCCGAATCCTTGCCGCTGCCCTCGCCTAATGTCTCTTCTGACTTTTCTTTTGTTAGTTTCTTCTAAACTATCAATACCCCCCGCAGCCGTGGGCACTTTAGGCGCATACAGTTTGACAAGTTCTTCGGCAGTCATTTCATTAGGCATGATTATTTTTCCTCAAAAGAAGGGGGGCCGACGTAGCTTTCAGGGTCAAAGAAAACATTACGTGTTACATCCTCAAAAAAAGCTGCACTAGGTTCAACCCCAGACTTTCGCATTAATAGACCCGCCATCCGGGCAAGATGCAGATTTGGCGTAACTTCTCCTGTAGCTTCTCTACGTTTTTCGTCGGCTAGATGTTGGGCAGAGCCGTAGTACCCTTTAGGCAACTCTTCCATGATCATCTTAACTCTATCGTAGTAAAAAGGAGAGCTGAAAGGAGGAGCGTTTATTTTTTTGCTATCTCTGTAGCGCAACTGAGGAACAACACTTCCAAGTTGTAGGGCGCTGTCAGCCGCCGTGCTATCGTAAAGACTTTCATCATAGCCGGGATCAAAAGGTAAGTTAGAGGAACCCATACCTGCTTTGTATCTAGTAGCACCGGGCATTAATGGTTCATCTTCAGAGCCCAAGCCGTAATCATAGTAGCTATAAACGGGCGCTCCTTGCATCATTAGATCCACGATAGCCCTATTAGCTTCTCTTGCCTCGTTATAGATTTGCCCCGCAGGAACATTCCGACCCATCTTAGGCGAATAGTACATAACGGGCCGCTTAGGTTCGGGGGGCATAGAACGTGCAGGCTGGGCAGGAGCAGGCCCTAAAACTTCAGGATCTACAAAACGAGAGTAATAGCCATCGAGAGGCATACTTTCTCTAGGCGATTCCATGCCCGAAGTGTACATTTCTACCAACTCTTCGGCAGTAATGCTACGCTTTCCAGGCACAGGTTCCATGCCACTACGGTACAAACGACGATTTCTCATGTCAGCCATGATTCTCTATTCCTTGTTGGGCAGATCAGATCGGGCAGGAAACTCAGTTGCGCCCTGCATCATGGGATACTTAGCTTCTACATCATTGATATAACGTCCAAGCAATCTCGCGCTTTGGGCGTCTTCAGGGTACATTTGCCTAAAGTACGTAAGGGTTCGGCGCGCTTCGTCTAGTAAAGTCTCACCGGCATAACCGGGACGCTGAGTGTAAAACTGCGGATTGCCCGACTCAAAACCGCTAACATGAGTTTCAGCCAACTCTTTAATATCGTCGATTAAAAGTTGTTTATGATCGCCCTTCATGCCGTAGCTTATCCCCGCTATACCATAAGGGCGGAAGTCTTCGCGGGCATTTTCGCCTATGCGGGTACGCCCTATATCAACAATTCCAGGATACATAGCATCTAGTTCTAATAAAGCCCGCTGCCTAAGCTTATCAGTTCTGGCTTTACGCATATCTTCATAATCACGAGAGTACAGCTCTATGTAGCCGCCAAATTCAGAGTCTTCTTTGGCGGCAAGCGCTTGCTCTCTTCTTATGGCCGCCTGCAAAGCGGGGCTTAAATCTTGCGTATAATACTGAGTTCTAAATGGTTCGTAAATTTTTTCGTGAGTTTCAATGTCCAGGGAGGGCTCATATACGTAGGTGTTATCATAGTCAAAAAGCTGAGCCGCTTCAATAGCTTTTACAGGTGCTGCCCTACCAAAATACTTATATAAAACTTGTTCATGAGGTAAAGTGCGGCGGGTGTCTATGCCTGACATATCTTGTGTATAGATATAGTTTTGGCCTGTTGCCGTAGCAGCCGCTACTTCTTCTCTGGTAGGTCCGGCATCTGGATCTCCACTTCTACCCACCCCGTAGCCTTTAGGAGCACCCTCATATGGCTGTCGTACATAGCCTGTAACGGGTCTTCCTGCGGGGGAAGGACGATACGTGTTATACAATGTAACCAGTTCTTCAGCAGTCATTTCATCAGACATTATCTTATCCTTTAGAGTAGGGCGGCGAGGGCGGCAGCAGCTTCGGCTTCGACGATAGTATAACCAAAGTCTTTGAACTGATCAACCAAAGATTATTGACTATATAACTTCATTAAATATTCTATAGGTTCATCAGTAGCATACGGTTCAGCGTCTCTATTTACTAGTTCGTAGCGTCTGTACAAAGCGCGTTTCATGTCTCTAAAATCTTCTCCTTTTGTGTAAGGCATAGCAGAAGCAAGAGTGGTAACAAACTCAGGATAGCTGTACAGGAAGTTAGGTAGAGATTCTGCAAAATAACGCTGTCTTGATTCTTTAAAGTTGCCCAGCCTACTTTCTAAATCTCTTTTTACTTCAACAAGTCTTACTTCTTCTGTAAGCGGTTCACCCATACGCCGAGACAAATCCGCTTCTCTCATATAGCGTTCTGAGCCATCGTAGCCTTCAGGAAGCGCAAAATCTATTAAATCAATTCTATCTTGAATAGCCTTTACGTAATCTTCCCCCGGTGCGCCGGGATAACCTTCATTAAGGTATTTTGCATAGTTTTGTCTGGTTGGAAACATGCCCCCTCGGTCATCAGCCCGTTGGCTAGCTATGTTGATGCCTGCAACAACATCTGCGGGGACAGATAAACTGGGGTTACGAACGGCATATGAGAGATTCAATCTGTCTGGAGACCTATAAGACGAATTAGGGTGCCAGTAGTCCATAGCTAAACGCTTTGAGTCTACTGCATATTTTCTAGCGCGGGTAGGATCGATACCCGCTTCAATCATATTAGCCGTGCGTAAATCGTCATCAAACTCACCCTGAGCGATACGATTCAACATATCCATAGTGTATAGTTTACCTTCGGTCGGCATATCAGTTTCCTTTTTTGTACATAGTACGGAACGGACTTCTGTACGGTCGATCGTACATGGACGGCTCGTCTAGTTCTACAGGCATAGCAGCCGGAGGGGGCATTGGAGCCAGTACAGGAGGCGGTGGGATAGGTTCAGGGGCGATTCTTTCTGAGAAGTCTTGCCCGTAGTTACGTGATGCTTCGAGGCCCACATTTACAGAAGGGTCAAACGGGTAATCAATAATCTTAGAGCGGGGTACAATGTATTGATTGTGAAACCCAAAACCGTCTGCGCCAGAAGTAAAATAAGATTTGTCTTCGGCAGAAGGGTAGCGGTAGCCTAAAGCAAGATCCCCGCCATAAGGACCGGCGGCTCCTATGGCTCTTTTGCCTTCACCTATTTTACCGCTATCTTGATATACAATAATAGGTATATCATTTCCTTGCTCGTCTTTTCCTGCGCTTGCCCCTACTACAAGAAATGCCCCCGCGCCAACAGGAGTCAGCACATCCATTCCGTAGTATTCCATAGGATCATTTGTATGCCGCGTGCCCACACCAGAACCATAGGCTACAATCTTACCATCTTTGTATTCGTCCGATTCTGCGACTCGTCGTTTTCGTAACTCTGCAAGCTCGGAGTGAACCGCGCGCATAGAAGGGTCAACGCGCCGACCCAGTTCTTTGTAAGAAGGGCTAAAAGAACCTATAATATTTTCTAGCTCAGATAACTTTCCAATGTGTACAAACTTATCGCCAACCATAGAAACGTCTAAATTAACGCCGTCTCTATAAACAGGTTTGGGGATCTGGCCGCGCACAACGGCGCCTTCCATCTCAACCTCGGTTCGAGGTACGTTGGCGTACATATCAACTAACTGCTGAACGGTTGGCTCGGCCATCTTTTAGTTTCCCCAAGATAAAAGCCCCCGATCTATGCAACCACACACAGACCGGGGGCGGAGAGGCGTCGGACGAGCGGAACCAAACACCCCAGGCGATTTACGCTTTAATCACAGAACGTCTAGATAGACCTTGCCGGAAGCGCCATCAGCAATCTCAGCAAAGTTACTGCCGATAATAGCATCGGTGCCGATAACAGCGTCATCGATAAGACCGTTAGCCACGGTCTTAATAGCAGCGTTAGCCGCAATAACGGAACCGGTAGTGTTCTTAGCCGTTGCCTTACCCTTGCAGATAACGAATCCACAATGGCCCACAGCAATAGAACTAACGGTAACGCCACGAACACGAGGACGATGCTGAGTAGCGGCCCCGATGATGACATGGTCAATGTTAGTTTCACCCGCTTCGGTGGTAACCATAAGACCACTACCAATAGTGGCAGAAGAGGTGTTCTTCACACAGCGGTAGACGAGGTAGCCATCAGTAGCATCGTAGTCGTAGTAAACGCCACCGATCCACTCGTCTTTACGATGGTCGGTACCGGCAGGATCCCACGTATCAGTGACCTTGAAATCAACGATAGCGCGAGCAAAAGGAAAAAGTCTTGCAGCCATTTTATGCTCCTTGAAGTTTTACTTGTTATCAGCTTGCGGTGTTGACAACAGTTGCGAAGGCAGGAAGGTTACGGACAAGGAAGTTGCCGTCGATGTCGAAGCGACAAACGTGGGCACGCTGAGTATCCGAAGGCTTCCAGTCAGCGACTTCAATCATCTTCGTAAGAAGGGTGAAGTATTGGATGTACTGGGGGCTAAGGAACATGAAGAGACCATTCGACGGGTCGAAGTTACCTGCATGAGCAGAGTAGTTAGCCGGGTCGATGTACTCGGAGTAAGTAATCTTCATGGGACCGAACGAAGCGGTCTGGAAGCTGTTACCCGTAAGCTGATCAAGGTCCGAAGTGACACGAACCTGCGACCGCACATGCTCCAGAAGGTTGAGATAGGAAGCAAGGTCACCAACTGCGAGAGTCGGGCCGTTGCCCTCAACATCCTTACGCTTAGCGAGAAGGTACGCCTTCTGCATCTGCTTGAAACCATCGGTGGGGAAAGCCGAAACTGCCTCACACTGGTTGAAGTGAATGTCAGCCTGACGGGCAAGGTTTTCAACCAGAGCCCCAGTACCAATCTGAGTAGCCGGGGCTTCAAAGGACAGAAGACCGTTGATGGTACCGGTAAGAGTACCGCTGTTGATCTGACCGTTAAGGGTCAGAAGGTCCCGAAGGTCGCTGTCGCTAAAGACAGCACCGGTGGACTTACCGGACAGGAACCACGAACCAAGGTCACGCAGAATCCATGCGTAAAGATGGGTGTGAAGTTCCTTAGCCTTGGAAGCAAGGGCAGCGCGGTCCTGGCGCAAGGTACGTTCTTCCATGTCGGAGAAGACCATATCGCCGCCAAGAACCTGTCGAGTGACCTTGTAGTTCTTGGTGATCTGATGCACGCGGCGCTCAGGCTGTTCAAGGCCCGACACAAACTTCATACCGGTAACACCGGCAGAGTCAATGATGGTCGACTCAAGCGTATCTCCACCCTGCTGGGCCTTGGAGAACTTTTCAAGCTTGAGCATTTCCTCAAAGATGGGTTCTTTTTCGATCACGTTGCGGAGGACGTTACCGTCAAAAGTACGCTTGACGGTGTTCAGAACGTCTTGGGTGCTAAACGACATTGTTTAGTCCTTTCGTTATAGGTAGGAAGGGAAGGGATGCTATTCCCGCGTCTACCCGTAGCTACTCGGACCATTAACTGTGGCTACCCGTCACTCGGAACGCTCGCCCCAACTATAACAAGTCGTGAGCTTTGTGGCAACAGATTATTATTTCTGTACACGAGGGCGCTATTTCTTGCTCGTAGCCTTCTTTGATTTTTGGCCGCAGTCAGAAAGGGGCGCGTCGGACTTAGTAAACTCGCCGGGCTTATCGTAAAATCCATAGAACCAGTAGGGCGAGTTACCATAAGAGCGGTCAATATCTTCGCTGGAATACTGCTCGCTATTAATGTTAAATCGGGGAGGGCTATCTTTCGAGTAAGGAACTATGAAATCAGGGTTGTGCCAGCGCAAAAGATTGTTAGGCTGCACACAGAAGTTACCATCATCTAAGCAAATGAAATGAAAGCACTTACTATCTTGGTCGTTAGAGTACCCTACGTTTAACTCGTTAAGGTCGCCCTCGTAGTCATCAATCGTAGTCATGTACTGACCCGAACGCCACTTCTTATCTCTGCAAAACACATCAACTCGTTTATTTTGCAAAAAAGCAAATGTGGTAACTGCTATGTTATTGCTTTGGCAATCCCACGATTCAAGCAGCTGCAGACGAGTTGACTCATCTTTAGCTAGCCTGTCATAATCTTTTTTGTTTACAAATGCGGACACGGGCATGTTCCACATCGTCGCACCAAATCGAGTTTGGAAGTGAAAATGTAAAGGGCGGTTAAGCATAGACTTAACTCCAAATATGTAACCCATCACATCTTCTTCTAATCCTGTAAACTCCTTTCTAATAAAGCATTGAATATAAGGCATATTTGCGTTCAGCTGGCCCACGGGATCTCCTACGCAGATCGTTTCTTCCCCTTGTGTAACCCGTGCTTCGCGTACTGCTTGCCTTTTTTCGTGGCGGCCCGCTTTTTTCTGTTGGCTGCGGCCAGCTTTTTACGCCCTGCCGCTGTAGATTTTAACTTAGATATAGTTTTACTAGGTGCGTACACTTCGCCACTCGCTTTTTTGCCTTGAACAGATTTTTTGCCTGATGCTGTGCGCCACTTTTGCTTAGTCCATTTTTTTAGAGCTTTCTGTTTTTTTGTCTTGCCGCCTTTTTTATAGCCGCCGCCTGCTTTCTTATAGCGTTGTGCAGCAATTTGAGCTTTACGCGCAGACCATTGACCGGGCTTTCCGCCTTTACTACCGGCCTTAACCCGAGCGACGATTCGTTTTCTTAATCCTGGCTTTGTGTAATTACTCATTACTAGCCTCAACTGCTCGGTCAATCAGCCGGTCAAGAATAAACTGGGCAGTCTTATCTTGCTCGGTACTTTGTTTCTGTTCGGGGTTCATCCGCTTTTCAGCTTCGGCCGCCTTATTACCGATCATCCCCGCAGCATTAAGGTACAAGTTAGCTGCAGCGATTCTGTCTCGCGTTTTTACAACGTCTTCATCGCAAGAATGAACTATGTCGTATAATACATCTAAAACACTGTCAGACTTATTTACAACTTTGCGGGTAATATTATGTCGTGTGTAGTCAACTGCCTGCAACGAAGCGGCTTTAATCTTGGGGTTTGACTGTAAGACAAAAGCTACAGCAGACGCCTGCAAATCAAGTATGCGGGCGCACTGATCCACCGACATGCCTTGACGGACCATGACTTCAAGGTTATTTAAAATCTCGTCGTCGTTAATCCATGTCAGATCAACTACGGGGGCTAAAGCTGTCATTTACTTTTATCCGCCGCTTTCTTCTGCTTCATAATCTTTCGGGCACGAGCCGTTCCGCCCTTACCGCCCCACAAGCCACGAGCCTGCCGAATCTTAGTAGAAGGAGGGCGGTTATCAAACCGGCTAAACGCTGCTACCTTGCGCCACGTTTCAAACGACAAAGGCTTATTATTTTTCCAGGCAGACACGATTTGACGCGCACGAGTTACGCCGCTATCAATACCTTGCTTTCGCGCTTCTGCTGGATCGAGGCCCCCACGTTTAGACTTAGGGGTTTCTGCCCGTTCTTCTAAAGCATTTTTAGCCGCACTGTACATTTGTTTTGTGACTTTGCGGTCTATGTGAGAGTATTTACCTGCCACAGCGAGCCCCAGTTGACGGACAATAGGTGGGAGAATAATAGGTAACATGGCGTCGAGCCGTAGTCAACCACACCAAAATCGAGCGATCTTATGGACTATAACAAGGCCCTAGCCAATATTGCACTAAAGGGACTCCCGAAAGGGATGAAGCTTTGGTATGGAAATGAAAGCGGAGAACCGGTTGATCAGGCAAAAAAGCTTCACGTAGACTTACTTTTTGCTGCACCAGATTCTTTTATCCGCGCTTGCTACATTCAAACAAACGAAGGCCAAAAAGCCCTGCTTGACCCTACTCCAGCCCAGATGCGAGTGGCCCAAGCGTACCAAGATAACCGATGGCTGTACGTAAGTAAGTACAGACAGGCCATGATTTCTACTATTGTGTGCCTTCTTATGCTAAGAGACACTATGTATGGCGAGGCTATTAAGACGGCCATCGTTGCTCAGGATAGAGACACCTGCGACGAAATCATGGACCGTATTATTTACGCTTTAGACAATCTGCCAGAAGTGCTTAAAAACCCTTTGAAGAAAGGAACTAAGGCTACACGAGAACGCATTGAGTTTGCCAACGGCAATCAGATTACCTCTATCACAGTTGGATCTAAGTCTCCCGGTGTTGGTAAGTCCCGAGACAGGGTTCATATCACAGAAGGCTGTGAAATGGACGATGATACCTTTGGTAGATTGCAGGAAAAACTGTTCCCTGCTGTAGAGTCTCGGCCAAATGCTAGAGTTGTCCTTGAAACAACGCCGGGAGATTGGGGTAGTCGTCTTAACAGATTGTGGTTAAGTATTTGGAATCCTCCTCCCGGTCAACCGACGCGATGGAAACCACTCTTCCTTGAATGGTGGCTTGACAAACGTAGACGTTTGTTAGATGAAGAAACCGGAGACCCAGTTGAACTAGGCCCGCTTACCGAAGAAGAACTGGGACTTGTGGCCCAGCTTAAAGGTGCTACCCGGCACCATATGTATTTTAGAAGGGCCGCGCTTCCTGCTACCTTTGATAACAGGCCAGAACGGTTTGATAATAAGTACCCCCCAGGACCCACAGACGGCTGGCTTACACAAAGCAATAAGATTTACGCAGGAAAGGCGGCAGAATATTTACGCTTGCTAAAAGATGGGGCGCTTAAAGGGGACGAGCAAAAAGGCAAGTCGGGTCTTTGGGAGTTTGTTCCACCCAACCCCAGACGCTTTTACATGTTCTGTGTGGACCCGGCTAACTTCGGATCGCAGGGCGACTATTCCGCTGTTTCTGTTTTTGACGTTAGTAGCTGGGAAGAAGTAGCTTCCGTAGAAGGCCGCTTTCAGCCAACTGAACTCCATGCTATTTTAGCCCAAGCTACACAGGTATACAGACAAGCGGGCAAAAGCAGGGGCAATACTGTTGTGATTGAGTCCAATGCTGCGGCGTTACTCGGTATTGCTATTAATGAAGACTTGTATAATGTATGGCACCAAACGCACAAATCGGGCAGAACAGAACCAGGGTGGCGCGCAACATCAAAAAGTATTCAAGAAGCCGAGGGCGATATGGAAGTTGCCCTTAATAGCCACGACATTAAGATAAATAGTCTTACCGGGATCCAGCAGCTAATCAACTTTGACGGTAAAAACAGAGATAGACGTATATCTAAAGGTAAGAACACATCGCACTTTGACCTAGCTCGAACGTATATTATTGCTGCTTGGGCGCTAACAAGGCTGAACTGGCCAAGACACTTGACAGATTCCGAGCTTCGCGATAGGCTTAAAGAACAAGAAGCTAACCTAAGTCTTTTGGCGGACGCTGAACTTAGAATGAGAATGGCAACGCTAGACAACAATTTGAGAAAGCGCCGTAGGAGACTTAACGGGGACTCCGATAATCCCTGGGCTCCCGGCGCTGGATGGACTTCATGAATACCAACCATATCAAAGTTTTGGTTAGCCAGCACAAAAGGCATTACTTGGGCAAAGAAAAAGCTCTTTTTGCTAAGATAGAAAGATTCTATAATGGAGAGTTTTTTCACTTAGACGGCAGAAGCTCGGCACGGGGCAAACAGTTTCATGATGACCCCCGTAGTAGCGTAAACTTATTCTTTACTGCCGTTGAAACGGCTAAGTTTCTCTTGCTGGGACAAGAAGTAGCTGTAGCCGCAAATGGGCACACGCCGGAAGCGCACGCTATTCAAGGCAGAATCACGCATCTGATTAACGAAGTTTTTCGCGAAAACGATATGCGGGAGCTTTGTGGTATTGCGCTAGACAATGCCCTTACTAAAAGACGCGGCATATTTAAAACTATTATCGACCCAATCAATAAAAAGCCTCAAATCTTTGCGTTAGAGCCTAGCCACGTTGGGTACGACCCAGCGGCAAAAGCCCATAAGGAATCTCGCTTCTGGACGCACATGGTAGAAATGCCCTGGCGTATGTTTAAAAAGCGGGTAGAGTTGGGAGTTTACAAAAGACCCGGTAAGCTTTCCGAACCTGTCCGGCCAGATACTACTCCTCAGTGGGCTGTTAGTGGCGATCAGTCAGACCAACGCTTTGTAGACGAAGTTTTCGGTATTGCTATTGTCTGGGAAATCTACGACATGATTGGTATGCGTGCTTACCATTGGCACGAAACCAGCAACACTATTATTTGGGAAGGCGAGATTGACGACCAGCCAATCTCTATGTTTAGCCTTAACCATAACTTACGTAACTTGGACGGCCTTTCTGAGCTGGAGCTGATTATCCCCCAGCAGGAAGCCATCAATAATATCAACACCACCATGCACCAAGTCATTCACCGAATCCTACCCCGGATTATGGTTGATTCGGGTGTGGTTGACATGGGCGACTTAGCCAAAGCCTACCATGCTCCTGCAGGGTCTTACACTCCGATTAGGCGCACCAGCCCTCAAGGAACTCCCTTAGAGCAGGCGTTCATTCCTACGCCCACAGCGAACCTCGACCCACAGTTACTTAGGGCGCGCGAAATCATGATCGGAGACGCCCAGTTTGTGTCGGGTCTGACAGCGCAATCGAGAGGGGCCGCACAAAATATTCGTACAGCCCGCGAAGCCGCAGATATTTCAGCGTATGCCCGAGACAGGGTTGCTTTCCGCGAAGGTAACTTCCGGGCTGCGATTAGCCGCGTGGGCGAACGCTGTATGCGCCTGCTGCAGAAATACGGACAGGGCCCCTACACTGTGAAGCACCGAGACACCTTCTCGGACTTAGACCAGATTGACCTTCAGCACTTTGACGGCCACTTCGATATTGCGCCTTACTCACCTATCAAAAACAATCCGCAGCTACTTGCTGATGTCGTGGGCAAAATGAGCAACTTGCTCATGAATAACCCTAACATTAATCAACGAGAGTTCTACGAAATTATTATGGAAGGTTTTGGTATACCTTCTACAATGTACAGCCCCGAACCTGTTGGACAACCAGCGCCTCCTGCGATAGAACAAATGGCAGAAGCGTCAGATCAGGCAGCCGAAGTAGACCCGGCAGACGGGAGCCCCAACCAAGAACAGGTCGCCCAAATGGCGCAGGAATAAAGAGTATTACATGCTATTGATAGGATTCATTTGCACAAGTTGCAGAAGCATAGACGAAGCGTTTGACGACGAACCTGTGCCTGTGTGCTGCGATACAGAAATGACCCGCAGACTGTCAAAAGGCGGCGCGTCGGGCTCAACCTTCCAGCTTTTCCGTCCGTACCACAATGGCCAAAAGATAATCTCGTCTAAAGCAGAAGAAAAGCGTATGCTGGCCGGTATGGCGAGAACGCATGTGGGCGAATCGGCAGAAAGCCTTCGCGTAGAACCAGTTAATGCGTACAAAAGAAAAGTAGAAATTGAGGAGCTTAGGCACAAAGTTGTGAAAGACTACGCCGCTCGCTCTCCTCAAATAGCAAAGAGATTTGCTAACCGCCCTGTAAAAGACCTTAAAACTCTCTGACAAGAGGCATAGCTATGGCCCAAAACCCCAGCTATGAAGAAGTTCGTGACCTTATCAATAAGGTTATGAACACCGACACAAGTGATGTGTTAATAACCCCAAGTAAGCCTAAAGCGAAAGGAGCTAAAATGGCTGAACCGATGATGAAAGATGCTGGGCCAAAGGCCGAAATGCCCGCAGTTGAAGAAGAAGCAGTCGAAACTGCTGCTGTTGAAACTGCCGACAAGCCTGCCGCTAAGCCTGCTAAGATGATGACCGCCGCAGAACTTGCCGAAAAGGCAGGCGTCACCGAAGAGGAGCTTATGAGCTTCCTTGAAAAGTCTGGTCTTATGGAGCAGGCCGGGGGCATGGAAGGTCTACTCGCCGCACTTGCTGCTAGTCCTGATATGGTTGACGATCTGGTTAACCTGATTAAGACTACTCAGGGACAGGGCAACGCCAACAAAGTTCCTATGGTCTGACCAGCCGTAAAAGTTAAAGGAGATATAATGTCGGACGAGCAACCAAACACCCCTTCCGATTTAGGTTCAGTCGAAGCCGCCCCCGTAGAAACCCCGGTACAAGCAGAAGTGGCCGAAGCGCCTTCTGCGCCGGTTGACTATAACTGGAATGGGGAACTACCCAGCTTAAACGAGCAGGAGTGGTTTAGCGGTCTGGACGAAAATGTCAGAAGTGCTATTACCTCTGGCTACGAAAGAGTTAGAAATAATGCTACTGCTGCTTTGCATAAGCATACTACGGCGCAATCGCAGAAAAGCCGCCAGCTCGACGCCGCGTATGAGCAAGTCCAGTCCATGCAGCAGCGATTAGCAGAAACGCTAAACTCTCTGGAATCGGCTTCGTCCGAAGACGCCACAGCAGACGATCGATTCAAAGCGCTGGAGACGGGTTATAAAACCCAGCTTCAGTCTTTGGGTGGACGGCTGAACCAGTTCAACCAGCGGCTTAACCAAAGAACGCAAGAAGCAAATCAGTTCTACCAGCATAACCGTAAGCTGGCTGAGTTTGCCCAACAGCTTCAAGGTAGAGAAAAAGCGGTTCACAACCACTACCAGGGCCAGCTTAACGAGCATATTATGCGCGAACGGCAAGCAAACCGTAAGCTGCAGCATGAACTGAAACAGCTTCGGGAACAGACGGAGCAGTACGAAGTAGAAAAGGCCGTGCAGCTTTTCGAGTCTGCGATGCCTCACATGGTTGGCGACGAAAGGTACGATCAGGCCATGGATGATTACTACCGACTGATGCAAGGGTTCCTGTCGGCTAACCCCAACGCTACCGATAATGACATCAAAGAGATTGATGAAATCATCGAAAGCCGGATGCTAACTAAGTACCCCAACCGTAACCCGAAGCCATCCAGCCCCCTGCAGGCAGAAACGCTTGCATCCAGGCCAGGAGGGGCGGGAACTCAGCTTCCGCAAGATTTGGCGCTACCCTCTAACAAGGTCAGCATCTTTTAATCTACGTGCTTCCAAATCAATCGCCGCTTTATTTGGCTAACTTCCTGTTGGGATATGCCGAATCTAGCGGCGATTTCTCTTTGCTTTAAAGAACCTTTGCACAAAACTCGAATCTCTCTTACTATATCTTCTGTTATCTTGCTATTGGGGTTATCCTCGCCGACTTTATTCGTTCCATGAACCTTTCTATCATCTGCATTTTGCTTGTAAGTACCCCAGGCTAGGTTACATATGACATTGTTCTGAGGGCATCCGTCTAAATGGCGCGTTAGGTAACCCTCGGGACGAGGCCCCACAAAAGCCAAAAGAACTAACTGGTGAATAAAAGGCGTCTTTATGTTTTTAGGGCCAATAGTCATGCGAACTCTCAGATAACCTGCTTTATCTGGCAGCAGATTCATTAAGTAAGCAACTTTCCCTCGGCCCTGCTTCATAGAGCGCCCTTTACCCACCCAAGTGCGCGCACGGCCAAAAGAAGAGACTTCATAAACATCGGGATAGCCGGGAATCGTCTTCCACCGCTCTCCCGGTAAGTCTTTACAGACTTCATTACGGCGTCTTTTCTTTTTAGTCATTTTTTAGCGGCAGCTCTTTTATCTGTTCTGGTTTGCCGATGTACTTAAAGTCTTCTAACGGAAGCTCCAAAGTTTTCCACCTATTACCGCACTTCAGACACTTACGCTTTCGCATTATTAGTGAAGGGTAGTGTTCGGCGAAAGCCCTAAACCATAAAGGGTGACGATAGGGGTCTCGCATTGAGTTTGTAGTGTGTAGCACAGAAGAATAGGCGTGGTCACATTTAGGGCAAAGCATTACTCTCCAGAAGACCCGAAACCGCCAGAGCCGCGCTTAGTATCCTTGGTAATCGTCGCGGTTTGCCTAAATGCTACACGCTCTACCTTCTTCAGCACAATCTGAGCAATACGCTCGTAGGGATTAACTACCTTAGAGTTAGGCGAATGGTTAATCAGAATAACCCCTAACTCCCCAGTGTAGTCACTGTCAATGGTACCCGGCGCGTTCAAAACAGTCAAGCCTTTCTTTAAGGCCAAACCCGATCTGGGCCGCACTTGAATCTCATAACCATCGGGAATCATAAGCTTTAGTCCCGTGGGGAATAAGCGCCACTCTCCAGCTTTAAGGGTGACGGGGTCTGCGATGTTAGTGGAAATGTCCCAACCGGCAGCTTGGGCAGAACCCTGAAACGGCATACGAGGCTTTACACAACCCTCTTGGTTTTCCATACAAACTATGCCTATGTTAGTAACTAACGATATATCATGGGACATGAAATGATTTCCTTTTTTGGGCCGAAAACCTTCGTCTCCGTAAAACCACACTTTTTGGGCTGACATACAACAGCAACCTTGTTGGGCAAAACACAGTTAGGGGCTAGCGAAAAACATCAAGTAACAGCGACTTGCCACAATCGCCAGTCCAATGCGGCGACCAGCAGGCAAAAACCAGACTAAACTCAGGCAACGAGCTTAGGTCTACGCGAGTCTTTTCTTCTACAACCAAAGGCATAGCAGGTACAGAAGGGCTTATCGCCTCAGAATCGGGGTTTTTGTACCAAACGTACTCAGTAAGGCCCCGCTTAGAAGCCCAATACACCCAGTTACCCTCATCTAAGGTGTCTAACGAGTGCCAGCCAGGATAGTAAATATCATGATGGTGGTCAAAGTTAGTTACATTAAATAGGCTACCTAAAGGCAAGTAACGCATTATACTATGGTGGTTGGCCGACAGGATAACATCTGCATTAGCGGAAACCTTTTCTGAGACAACCCGGCGTAACAAATCAAGCTTAGCCAAGTTTACTGTCGGAGGCGGCAGGTTTTCTCGCTCAAATATAGCTTTTTGGGCCGCTAAGGATATACGGCCCCCTTCCACAAAGTCATCATACGCTGATATGGAAGGGCTAAACGCATAGTCCAAGTCAACCGAAAGAATGTTCACGAAGTTATCCCCGACCTAATTATCCAATCTTTTTTAGTGTAATCTGCATAAGTGTGCTTCGGCCAATACCCCTGTCCATGGTTGTAGGGCCTTGGCTCCGATCGGTAAACTATGACCGCAGATCCTTTCGGGGCCCCCACAGCACCAATCCCGTCAGGCCGCTCAAACTTAACGCGAGGCCGCAGAAACACTACTTGGTGACAATGAGGGGCGTTCGCTACATAATCTCGCCAATAGGTTGTGTCGGTGTTACCGAAGGTTAACATAACTACAGTATCTACTTTTTTCAAAGCGCACTGCGCTACCGTTTTGGCAAACCACTTTTTGATCTGCCGCCCGTAGGGGGGATTCAGCCAAACACGAGGACCTATATGATCCCAGTCAACCGACAAAGCATCTTCTTCGGGCGAGATAAACCGGGAGAGGCAGGAAGCCCGCTCATCTGTCGCACAACCGTCACCTGTAAAGTTGAAGATTGCGTGTAATGGCGCAAACACAGATGTGGGAGTCATCCAATCATCTTTGCCCAGCGTGCGAATAGTTGGATTAGTCATTTCTTTGCCTTTGCTTCATAGGCCGCCAAAGCCGCAGCTTCTACACCATCACAGTTAGGGCGCTGTGCGGCTGACTGGCCATAACGCCAGCAGGATTGAAGGGCGCATTGGGGAGACAGGGGATCGCCGCCAGCACTTACGATACAGGCGGGGGGAAGATCGGCAAGCGCGGCTTTAACTTCCGCGTCAATGACGACGGGCTTTTGTGCGGCTTCGAGTAGTTCGTTCTGGCCTGTTTGTACTTCCCCAATAAGTTCGGTTTGGGCTTCTAAAACTTTTGAGGTACGCTCACCCCGCAAAGACCAGCCCACAGCACCGCCGCTAAGTAGTAAAGCAACGCCGCTAACAATCAAAATAGTTGCAGTCATATCAATCCTCATTCTTTTGTTCCTGAGCTACCATAGCCATCTTTAGCCCAGCCATCACCTTTTAGGGCGAAAGAAGACTTTGAAATCAATCGGACGGTGGAAGCCGCGCCGCATTCAATGCAAGCAATAGGCTTTCTGGCGTCTGCGAAAGATACAAGTACCTCAAATCGGGTAAAACACTTTTTGCATTTCTGTTCATAAATAGGCATTAGTAACTTTTCAAGTCCCTTCTAGCCCA
>TARA_R100000654_G_scaffold20101_1_pt1 | contig 17632 bp, 14 predicted proteins | sample TARA_R100000654 | Tara Oceans TARA_R100000654 (sample SAMEA2622473) | marine metagenome | biome: marine biome (ENVO:00000447); feature: surface water layer (ENVO:00002042); material: "saline water (ENVO:00002010), including plankton (ENVO:xxxxxxxx)" | depth 5 m
GTCGAAGTACATCTAAGTGATCAAAACAGTGAAAATCGTGGCGGTGCCGATGATATCCGTTGCCTGATTGAAGCCCGGATAGAAGGTCATCAACCCAATGTGGTTACCCATGATGCCGCGACCATCAAACAAGCGTTTACCGGCGCGACCGATAAAATGAAACGCGTATTAACTACAACAATTGAGCGTATGCAGTCACGCTAAGTTTTCTATCGAATACTGGTTCCCACGGTCCTTCGTGGGAACCAACGTCATCACTATATGACACTCTCACAGAATAGTGTGGGAACCAGTCCTGAAAATATCACTTGAATTCAAGTGCTCAGATCACAGATACGTTTGTAGAAAAGTATTGGAAAGATATAGTTCTTGTAATCTGCCGCATCTATTGGACCTGTAATAATGTGAGCGGCATGCCATAGATTTGCTTCAAGATCTTTTGAATTAATTAACGTCATTATTATTTTTTATGTCTGAATGGTATTGATGATGGAACGATTTTATCTACTAAACTAGGCTTTCCTAGTTGTTCAACCATACGCTTTAATGTTAACGCTGCAATTGCTGAGGATGTTGTGGGTCCAAGAATAATTTTGTGTATCAACTTCTCCAACTCGACCTTGCCTCCTAATAACTCAGGAATATCATTGAGTTTTAATTTCAGTTTAGGCTGGAGACCATCATCAGTGGCGTGGTAGCTCAACATTGATTTAAGTAGTTCAGTCTCGTCACGGTCGCTCAAATAAACGACACGCCACTCAGACTCTTCTTTGAAACCATCGTGTTTTGTAAAGAGTGAAAACACAGTTAAACGTTGAATCCAGTAATAGGCTAGCGTAGAGAGATTCTGGTCATTTTTTTCTGCAACTTTTAGAGATCTGGAAAACTCGTCAAGCTTGGTATTTATCCAATCGATCCTCTTTTCAACGCTGGCGTAAACAACTGGGGCAATAATAAACGGAGATTCTTCGTAATAATTTATGACTTTAGTATCGATAACTAGTGATATACCGTTTCCATTCTGCCCATAACCGCGCCACATTGATAACACACCGTCTTCATCAGTAGAGTCGTGATTGCTAAAACACATCACATAAGTGTTGAAGGCATGCTTTTCTCCAAACTTTAACAAGTAAAGTTCAAAGTAATTTGTTAACTTCGAATACGTCTCTTCTGATCCACAAGCTTCACGTATTCCCTCGTGCTCTCTAAAACATCGTGCTCCTTCGCGCATACCGAAGATGAGCTCTTCCCAATCGTTCATTTCAAGTGGGTTAGAAAACCAGAGCTCATCATTACGTATTATATTTTCGAAAGTACTGATGGAAGTGTAGTGTGCAAGGAATGGTCGCTTCGATGGAAAAAGCTCATTTTCATCAAGATCTGCCCAGAGGTTCTTATACGCTTCCTGAATCGGAACCATAATTGTGAGTATGTCGTCTAATTACAAAGAGCGTCCTATCATAAATTCATTGAGGCACTATGCATAGGAAAGAAGCCATTTACTAAAAAAGGCGTTAAAAATACTCAGGTAGTTTGATGTTGGGGTACCAAATGCTCAAATTACATTTCGTCTCGAAAATTAGCTTGATAACCTTCTGAAATGATAAAACCCAAATTTAAGAATGTAACTTTGCTGGTTAGAGCGTAAAGCGATATTGATAATCGGCTAATGGCTCTAGATTACCCGTTTGATAGGTATCCACCACAACCGTACCTTCCTGCATGACACTAAAAACCCGATACATTGCTTGATGGTGGCTTTCATCTGGAATTTTGGTGCGCTCTAACGCTGGGATATGTATGTAATGCACGCCGTTTAATTCTAATGAATGGTTTACCCGTGGCATATCCATATGTAAATCGCCTGAGATTACGGCACGTACATTCGGCTGGCTAATGACTTCTGTAACAAAGCCTGGGTGACTGATGCCTTTATCCGGATTTTCTTTAAAGACACCTTGTTGGGCACCATGCACCACCAACATCACCGGTTTGGGTGCCAGACGGGCGACTTCATTTTTTAACCAGGCAATACCATCATCGTTAAAGTCGCGGCCAAAATCTGGCGAGGCTAATACCAGCGCAACACTGTCAAATTCCAGTGTATATCGCGTATTGTCGATGGTAGTTTTACCCTGGTTCCACATGTTGGCAAAGCTTAAAAATCGCTCGGTGGAACTACCGTGTTCTTCGTTACCCATAATAGGATAAAACGGTAAATTCAAAGCTTGTAATATCGGCGTGGCCTGTTCGTATTGCAGCATAGTGCCTTTGTGGGCGATATCCCCTACTCCTATTGCTAACTCAAGCTCCAGGCTTGGAATAAGCTGATTGATATCAGCTATCGCATCAGCCATATTTGGAAACTTGGCTTCAGGCTTGGGTTCTGCATCACCTAATACAACGAAGCGTAATGCTGTGTTGTTGTCTGACTCGCTGCTATAGGCCATATTGAGGGCCAGACTCATCAACAGGACAATACTTAGTAGTAATTTGGACAGTAATTTCATTATTTTCCTTGTAATAGTGATTAAAACAGTTGATTTAAAATTGCCTTCACGCTGAGCGGTTGCATAACGAGCACACGTTTAAAATGGATAGAGTTGGATTGGCTTAGATCCGATTGGTCGTTCAGAACAAGGTATAAGGCGACAGCCCCGTCCAGCGTTTAAAGGCACGGCGGTAGTTATTCATATCATTGAATCTAAGGTATTCGGCGATTTGCTGGTTATTGAAGTGTTTGACCTGAAACAGATAAATGGCGGTATTTTTTCGTGCCAGGTCGATTTGCTGCTGGAAAGTCGTGTGGTGTTTTTTCAATTTTCGTTTCATTGACGCGGGGCTGATGCCAAATGCGGCTGAGACTTTTTCCAAATTAAGCGGTTGTCGGATATGCGTTTGAATATAGTCATAAAGCTGATCAATAAAACTTTGCGGGCTATGCAGCGATAACAACTGTTTATGGGTTTCTTTGAGTGCGCCGTGAATACTGATCTGTGAGGCGTTTGGCCAAGGTTTATCGAGAAACTCAATAGGTAACCGCATACAATTCATTTGCTGATTAAATGTCAGATCCTGTCCCAGGTTGACCCAATATTGCTCGATATAGGTAGGTTCTGAGTAAGTGAATTCAAAATTCCACGGCATTTTCTCTTTCGATAACCAGGACACCATTGAGATAAAAGCCGTCATGTGCGCTTCAATCAGAAACTGCTGTTGTTCATCGCTGCCGGTTGCGTCTTGCCAGAATATAAATAGCTCTTGTTCATTTGCATAAAAGCGTGGGGTAAATAACGGCGATAAAATGGCGTGAAAGTCACAGATGATCTCTATCGCCTGACGCAGGTTACTCACCAGTTGTAATGCCTGACTCGCGGCACCGAAGCAGCCCGGCCATAAGCGTTGACCATATAAGAAACTGGTGTCATCGGCATTAACAAGTTTGCGGCAATTACTGATTAAGGTCAGGTATTGATCCGGGCTGATGCGCTTTTCAGCTAATCTGAAATCTTCAAGCTGGATACGGGTGCTTCTCAACAGTTGTCGACTATCCACCTCACGTGACAAGGCAAACTCAACCAGTACAGCTGGCTGATGATGTGTGGCAATGCACGCCGTGTCTATTTCATAACCAAGCGTTTTGATCAGCGGTGTCATTTGCTTAGAGGGCGTTTGACGGTTGTTGTTTGGTTTTGCTGATCTCAAGATTCAAACGTTTAATCAGCGAATCAGAATCATCGGTTCTGGCCATGGTGGTGACCGCCGTGGCTGAAAGATACACGCGTTGATGATGTTGTCTGGTTCGGTAGGCAAAACTGGCGACAGCATTTTGTAAATCCATGCTCATCTGTTGCGCTTCATATTCAGAGGTATTGTGTAGCAACACCACAAATCGATCACCGGCTAAGCGACAAATCAGATCTTCATCTCGCAGATTAAGTACTAACAACTGACAGATAAGCTGCAAAATATGATCGCTTTCTTCTGGACCATAGAGACGGTTGATCATATTAAAGTTATCTAAATCAATGGCAATTAAGGCGAGTGGTTGCTGGAGCTTTTTACTTTCAGCCAATGAGAGTTTTAATAGTTTCTTTAAATAAGCCGCACCGCCCACTGGAATCAGTTTGTCGAACAAACGGTGCTCACGAAAATAACGTTCACGTTTCACCATCTGCGCACTGATGGCGATTTCTTCCTGGTGCCAGTGATAGATACCAATACTCAGCAGCACTAAAGCAATAGGGATAGGTAGGCTTTCTAACCAGTTATGCCAGATAAGCGTCGACGGCATACGGATAAACTCATCTACCACATCCATAGACCATGAAAACACAATGGCACATAAGCCGAGCGCCAGTAATTGAGTCACTCTGCCTGCCGGTCGGCTGCGTAATAATAAGCCCAGCCAGAATAAGGCTAGAATGACCATTCCTCCTTCAGAAAAGACGTCCAGCCAGCTAATTTCAACAGTGGGTTTCAGGTCTCCCCACACACTAATAATCATTACACCAATGCCAATCGCTATAGCGAGGCCATAAGAATAACAAGTCTGTAAAAAAGCTCTTTTTTTCATTGATTTAGCCGACTTTTAAAAAGGTGTTGTAAGGTTGTTTTCGGCGAAACTACGCTAGAAAAATGACAACTTGATTACATCTTCACCAGTCAAATCAGCTCACAAAAAGTTAAATTATTTTTCAAAATTAATGCTGATGCTTTTGACCAAATGCAACTTAACTGACTGAATTAATAGGATATTTACTTCTTTAAAATAGCTTTCCTAATGTTTTAATACGCTATATTCCTCAGTCATATGAGCTCTAAACAGCCCTAGAAACACCTATAAGTTATTGATTTTTAGTATTTTTATTTTTAGCTGTCATCGATCTGTCATTTACCGTCCATAGACTTGCCGCCATCCACCACTATGACGACAAGGGTATTTTATGAGAGTGACAGTTGATACAGCAGAGCGGCCGAGTCATAAACTCAGTCTGATTGCTTTAAGCATAGCGAGCGTTTTCAGTAATGGCGTTCATGCAACCGATGAAATCAATATGGAAAAGGTGCAGGTTTTCGGTCAAGCGGTGCAGATTGATAAAGCTCTGAATGAACAACGTAATTCAAACAGTATTGAAAGCGTGGTTCACGCCGATGGTATTGGGCAATTACCGGATGATAATGCTGCTGAAGCTTTGCAACGTTTGCCCGGCGTTTCAGTTGAAAATGACCAGGGTGAAGGCCGTTTTGTCACGGTGCGTGGGCTGGCACCGGAGTTAAATGCTGTCACGATTAATGGCACCAATATCCCTTCACCTGAAGATGGCACACGGGCCGTGGCGTTGGATGTGTTACCCAGCGAACTGATTCAGTCACTCTCTGTAGTGAAAACGCTGACACCGGATATGGATGCCAACTCTCTTGGCGGCACGGTCAATGTCAGAAGTTTATCGGCGTTTGATCATGATGGTTTGTTTTATACCCTCTCTGCTGAAGGCAGCTATGACGATAATACCGACCAAACCAGCCCCAAAGGTTCTGGTGCATTCAGTAATATTTTTAGTGTAGGCGAAGGCGTTGATAACTTTGGCGTTGCCGCTGCTCTGAGCTGGCAAAAACGGGATTTTGGTTCTGATAACGTTGAAACGGGTGGTGCTTGGGATTTTGAAGGTAGCCCTCGTTTAGCAGAGCTCGAACAGCGTGATTACGATATCACCCGTGAACGGCTGGGTCTGGGGGTTAACTTTGACTATAAAGCCGATATCCATACCAACTATTATTTAAGAACGTTATTTAGCCAGTTTACCGATACAGAAACGCGTAATGGCGCGGGCATAGAATTTGACGATCCCCTCCTCCCAAATGAATCAGGTGACGATGCAGAAGGTTACCGTGAGCTAAAAGATCGTAAAGAAACACAAGAAATCCAGTCTTATGTATTTGGTGGAGAAAAAACCATCGACTTGTGGACGATCAATGGACAAGTGGGTTACAGCCGCGCCAGTGAAGATTCACCCGGTCATATTGCCGGCGCCAAATTTGTTGGCGATTTTGATGGTGTCGGCTATAGCAGTACCTCTAAACCCACGCTGAATGCTGGTGCAGATTATTATGATCCCAACAGTTTTGAATTGGATAGCGTGGAATGGGAAGAGCAAAAAACCACCGATACTGAAAAAAACATCAAGTTTGATCTTGCCAGAGATTTTGATTTTCAAGGCTATGCATCACAAGTCAAATTTGGTGGCAAATTATCACGTCGTGAAAAAGATAATGATTTAGAAGCCTGGGAATTTGAAGATTTCGGTACAAATGACACCAATTTGGCGGCATATAGCGCTGGAAATGTAGATTATAGTTTGAATCAATTTGGTAACGGCATCAGCAGCTCGGCGGTTGAGGCGTTACTGAACAAATTAAATAAAGCCGATAACGTTAATGAAGAAGAATCACGTATTAATGATTATGTGATGAATGAAGACATTAACGCGGCTTATGTGATGAATACCCTGGATCTGGATGACTGGACTATCATCGCTGGCCTGCGTTATGAAGGCACTCGCTTTAAGGCTAAAGGTACCGGAATAAGAGATGGTGATTACCAAAGCATTTCGAGTAAAAACAGCTACAACCATTGGTTGCCTGGTTTGCATGGCACTTATTATTTAGATGATAAAACACAAATTCGTGCGGCCTGGACCAATAGTGTTGTTCGGCCTACCTTTGAAGCACTTGCTCCAGGGTTCTCAATCGAAAGTGGCGACAGTGCCAGCTTTGGTAATCCTGACTTAGATCCGATGACCTCTAAAAACCTGGATCTCGGCATTGAACATTATATGGGTCGAGCCGGTGCGGTTTCAGCCTATGTTTTCTATAAAGATATTTCCGACTTTGTGTATAACACCGATGTTTCCGGCACTGGCTTATTCGCCGACTTTGATGAAGCGGTAACATTTGCCAATGGTGATTCAGCCGAGGTCTACGGCATCGAACTCGCCTACTCTCAAAAGCTCAGTTGGTTACCCGCACCCTGGAATGGCCTGTTAGTGGGTGCTAATGCGACCTTCAGTCAATCCGATGCTGAAATAGAAGGACTTGGACAAACACGTAGCATCGATCTTCCGGGTCAATCAAAACAAGTGGGTAATCTGATGATCGGTTGGGAAAACGACAAGCTGAGCATGCGTTTATCAACCAACTATAAATCGTCTTATTTATCCGAAGTGGCTGCCATTGATGATGAAGCACTGGATCAATATGTTGATTCACAAGTATTTTTGGATTTCGGCGCCAGCTATTTCTTGACTAAAAATGCTCAAATCAGCCTGGAAGTGAAAAATATCACTGACGAAAGTTTCTATGTCTACAACCGCAGCAGTTCATATAACGCGCAATATGAAGAATACGGTCCGACCATCAAGCTTGGTTTTACGTTAACCAATTTCTAAAACCATCTTGATTATCAACTTTAAAGTGAAGCAAATGAAAAAAAACCAATTCAAGCTAAAACTGACCGCACTGGCTTCTTGCATGCTGACAGCCCCTTTTAACGTCATAGCAAACGCTGAGCTGCTATCAGTTTCAAATAATAATGAGCAAATTGAAGCTGCCCAACTGTTAATGAAACATCAGATGATGCCTAAGGCCGATAGCCTGCTGTCTTATGAACATAAGGGCATTGTCATTGAAGATAAACAAGGCCAGCAACTCAGCCTGTTAAAAGGTAACTTTGGCAGTATAGACCACCGATTTATTCATAAAGGGCTGTTGCTTGCTACGGTAGATGTGGATCGTCAGCAAGCCATGGTGGCGATATTTGATAAAACCACCCAACAGTGGAATCAACCCGTTTATATACCGCAACCGGCCTTTAAAATTGATGGTGTCTGCCTGTATCAGGATGAAGCCCATAATGGCTTTATGTTTCTGGTTGGCGAAGAAGGCCATGGTGAGCAATGGTTGGTTTCTGATGCTAACACTTCAGTGGCGCAGCCTAAATTAATCCGTCGCTTGAGCACGCCACCCAACAGTGAATATTGTCAGGTCGATGATCAACAATCAGTGATGTATACCAATGAAGAAAACGTTGGGATCTGGGCCTACCAGGCACATCCTGAGGCAGACCTTATCCGTAATCCTGTCGCATTAATGCAACCCTTTGGACAGTTATCACAAAGTGCAGCAGGAATGGCATTGGTACCTGGTGGTTTACTGGTACTTGATTCAGAAGCTAAGACTTTACATGCCTATCAAAATAACGATGGCGTTTGGCATTCGCTTGCAAGCTACCCATTAACAAACCTCTCTGATCCAGAAAATATCAGTGCTCGACTAAACGATAAGCAATTAACCATTCGCATTAAACATGATGACGGTATGGCGACATTCAGCTTGCCCTGGAATTATCAGGACACCGCTCAAGCAGCGACGATTCCGGTGATAAAACCTCAACTACAAACTGAGCCTGTGCCAAGTTTAGGTGATGCAGCTGATGATCCGGCCATCTGGGTTCATCCTAAAAATCCTCAACAAAGTCGAGTTTTAGGCACCGATAAACAAGGTGGTTTAGTGGTGTATGACTTGAAAGGGAAAACGCAACAACACCTGGCGGTAGGTCGGGTTAACAATGTCGATGTGCGATCGGGTTTTAACTTAAACGGTCAAAAAATTGATTTAGCTGTCGCCAGTAATCGTGACCACAACTCATTACATGTGTTTGCCATTGACCCCGCCTCGGGAGTCGTCAGTGAGTTAGGCCAAGTGCCGACGGCAAGTCAGGATATCTACGGCTTGTGTATGTATAAAAATCATGCGGGTGATATTTACACCATTGTGAATGATAAAGACGGTCGTTTTTTCCAATATCGCATTCAGGATAACCACGGCAAGATTGATGCTGAACTGGTGCGTGAATTTAGCTTGAGATCCCAACCCGAAGGCTGTGTCGCGGACGATAAAAACCATCGTTTGTTTGTCGGTGAAGAAAATAAAGCGGTATGGGCCTTGGATGCCAGATCTAATAAAGCAGCCACATTAACTGAAGTCATGTCAGTCAGTGAACATCTCAAAGCTGATATTGAAGGTCTGAGCTTATATCAAACCCAAGGTGAGGATTATCTGGTCATATCCAGTCAGGGTAATGATAGTTACGTCGTGCTCGATGCCCTCCCCCCATTTGCTTACCGAGGTGTTTTCCGGGTGGGCTTTAATACGGATTTAGGGATTGATGGTGTTTCTGAAACCGATGGACTGGATGTGACCAGCGTCAATCTGGGTGAACCCTGGCATCTAGGCATGTTGGTGGTGCAGGACGGACGCAACCGGATGCCGGTAGAAAATCAAAATTTCAAATATGTGCCGTGGTCAGATATCGCTGACCAACTGGGCCTTTCAGCGACTAAGAAATAAGGAGTCACTCATGGAATCTACAATGCATGAAATGACCATGTGGGGCTTGGTGAGTGATGCCAGCCTGCTGGTAAAAATCGTGATGATTATTCTGGTTTTAGCTTCTATGGTGAGTTGGTATTTGATTATCTGGCGATCCAAGGTACTGGGCTGTCTGGAAAAACAAAACCGTCAATTCCAGCTACAGTTCAGACAAACAGCAGATATCACGAAACTGGATTCGGCAGCGAATAATCAGTCTGTTTACCAGGCACTTCCGGCTATTTATCAAGCAGGTTGGCTGGAGTATGAAAAATATCAACAACTGAATGCTGTGCCACAAGATGAAATTGTCGAAAATGTCGAGCGGGCAATGCTGGTTAATATTGGTGAACAGGAAGTTGAATTAGAAAAAGGACTTTCTTATTTAGCCACTATCGGTTCAGTCAGCCCTTATATCGGTCTGTTTGGTACGGTGTGGGGCATCATGAATTCATTTATTGGCTTATCTCAAGTTGAACAAGCCACGTTAAATACTGTTGCACCCGGTATTGCTGAGGCGCTTATCGCCACAGCGATTGGCTTGTTCGCTGCAATACCCGCTGTTGTTGCCTACAATCAATTGAGCAAACGTGCTGGCGCATTAAGTACCCGTTATTATCATTTTGGTAATGAATTTATCACCCGATTACAGCGGGTTATGCATCGCACTCCATTAGCTAAAGTCGCGTGAATTCATCATGTTAAGAAAACCTGTTACCAAACACGCCCTCAAAGCTGAAATGAATGTGGTGCCCTATATCGATGTGATGCTGGTGCTGCTGGTCATATTTATGGTCACTGCACCCTTGCTGGTACAAGGCGTCAAACTTGAACTGCCTAAAGTTGCAGCCAAAGCGTTACCCACGGATAGTCAAAAAACCATTTTGAGTTTATCGGTCGTGGCTGACGGCAGTTATTACTGGAATGTGGGGTCTGAGGTAGATATCAAATCACGCTCAGATCAGGCGGTCACGTTGGACGAAATGGTGATGAAAATTGATCAGATCAGGCTGCAGCATCCTGATTTACTTTTCTTCATTCGCGGTGATAAAGCAACTGATTATGCGTCTGTCGTCAAAGCCATTGCGGCTTTACAACAAGTCGGCATAGAAGATGTAGGGCTGATCACGGAGTCGCCTGATGACTGATGCAGGATTCTATGATGATCGTTTTTTAACGCCACCAGCAGAGGATGATGGAGTAAAAACATCGACATTATTACTGGTCGGTTTATTTCATCTGGCAATGGCCGGATTGTTATTGAACTCATGGACACCTGCTCAGCAGGATGAGCCAAAACTGAGTACGATTAAAATTCAAATGTTAAGGCTGTCAAAGCCTGCCCCTGAAATCAAACCGGTTGAGCCGGTTCCGCTGACTATCCCGGAACCGACTCAACCTGTGTTTGATCCCCCACCCGTGGTGCAAAAACCTGAACCAACACCCGTGGTTCAGAATGAACTGGCTTTTAAACGGGTTGAAGAAAAGCCAATACCTGAAAAAGTTACACCAAAACCTATTAACCAAAAGCAGGCTGAGCCAGAAAAACAGATCGTCGAAAAGACTATCCAACAACCTGAAAAACCTTCTAAACCAGCCTTAGCGCAGCAAACCAAAACGACCGCTAGCGCTGCGAGGACACCGGTTAAGCAGGATGTGATCGCCAGCGCTGAAGCTAGTGAGCCATTTTCGGTTGAGCGCTATAAACCAATAGAAAAACAGGCTCCAGAATATCCTCGTGGCGCATTACGAAAAGGCCTGGAAGGTGATTGCACGGTGCGTTATACCGTCAATACCCAAGGTAAAGTGGAAACACCTGAAGTCCTGGAAAACTGCCACCCATTGTTTAAAAAGCCGTCTTTAGAAGCCGCCAAAACCTTTCGATACTCACCCAGAATGGTGAATGGAAATGCGGTAGCAGTGAATAACGTACTTAATACTTTTGAATATCGTATCAACCAATGAAAAATAAACTTTCTATGAATAAGCCTTGCGTTTCCGACTTTCATCAACAGATGTCAGCACATGATGATATCGCCATTAATAACAGTGCCGAACCCAATTTAAATCAAGTAGTGTTGTCTCGGCGTCAAATGCTCAAAGGCAGTTTAAATGCTGCGGCATTGGGCTTCTTTGGACTCAATTTATCGTCAAATCTGGTATTTGCTGCAGGCAAAAACAATCTGAATATCCCCTTTATTGGCTTTAACAGCATCCAGCCTCAAACTGATCCTGGGTTTGATCGTGTTGTTGTGGCTGATGGCTATCAGGCAAAACCATTTTTTTCCTGGGGAGATCCGGTGGTCACCGGTGCAACAGAATGGCAGGCGGACGCCACAAACAGCTGGCAGGAACAATTAAAACAGGCCGGTCAAAATCATGATGGCATGCATTTTTTTGCTTTTCCAGACGACAATAATCGCGGTTTGTTGGTGATTAACCATGAGTATGTCAATCCGACGCTACATAAGGACGGAATTACTTTTGTCGATGGTAAACGTCGTTTAGATGATGTTAAAAAAGAACAGGCTGCCCATGGCGTCAGTGTGATTGAAGTGAAAAAAGATTCACAAGGTCAATGGCAACGCGTCTACCCTTCTGTTTATAACCGTCGTATTTCAGCGATGACAGCAATGCAAGTAAGCGGACCATTGGCAGGTCATGACTTGTTAAAAACTGTCGATGATCCTGCTGCGATGGAAATCATCGGCACCCTGAACAATTGTTCGAATGGTTTTACCCCATGGGGCACTTATCTGGCTTGTGAAGAAAACTGGCATAACTATTTTGTAAATCAGGATGTGGCCGATTATCAGTCTCGTACCTCACATCGTCGCTATGGATTATCAACGGGTAAAGAAGCTAAAAAATACGGCTGGAATACGATTGATAATCGGTTTGATGCGACGCCCAATAAAACCCTTCCCCATCAAGGTTTTGTTAACGAACCAAATCGCTTTGGCTGGGTGGTGGAAATAGACCCTTTTAATCCTGACAGTAAACCGATAAAACGTACTGCTTTTGGTCGATTCTGTCGTGAGTGTGTCGCGCCAGCCATAGCTGAAAATGGGCAAATGGCTTTTTACTCGGGTGATGATACCCGTGGTGAATATATCTATAAGTTTGTGCCAGAACAGCGCTTTGATAAAACTCAACCTGAAAAACATCGAGACATGCTCGACCGTGGCACGTTGTATGTTGCCCGTTTTAATAATGATGGTTCAGGTCGCTGGTTGCCATTAGTGCATGGTCACTCAGGTTTAACCGCAGAAAATGGCTTTCCCAGCCAGGCGGAAGTATTGGTGAATGCACGTGCTGCAGCAGATCAATTAGGCGCAACGCCTATGGATAGACCTGAATGGGCAACGGTGAATCCACATAATCTCGATGTCTACGTCACGTTAACCAATAATCACCTGCGTGGCACAGAATTCGTTCTCAATGCCGCCAATCCCCGTCCCGATAATCGTCATGGACAGATTATCAAGATACAGGAAGATCAGGCCAATCCAGCGGCTATAACCTTTCAATGGGAATTATTTGTGGTGGCGGGTGAAAAATCCGGTTCACAGAATGCTGATGGCAAGCGGGTTGCTGAGCATTTAGTTGGTAATATCGAGGGCGATATCTTCTCTTCGCCCGATGGCTTAGGCTTCGATCAGGATGGCCGTTTGTGGATTCTGACGGATTACGATGATGACGATCCTGTGATGGAAAACATGGGCTGTAATCAAATGTTATGTGCCAACCCCGAAACTCGGGAAATTAAACGATTTATGGTTGGCCCCAGGGGGTGTGAAATTACCGGGATTACCTGGAGCCCGGACTATACAGCGATGTGGGTAAACATTCAGCATCCTGGGCTGAGCTATCCAGCCAGTGATGGCAGAACCCGTCCGCGCTCTACTACGGTACTTATTACCAAAGATGATGGTGGCGTAATCGGTCGCTAACCATGAGAATGGCGCCCTGTAGATAATTTTGTATTTGAGTGATGCATCGGTATGCTTGCAAGGATTCTATTTATCCTTAAACCTCAAAAAGACACCGGGCAGCATAATGAATAAAAAGTTACTTTTCGTCATCGGCATAATTCTGTTCGTTGCTATTATCATGATAGCTTCGCGTTTAATAAATACACCTTCACCTTACCTAACCTCTGACAATGATCAGGAACTGCCTACCGAGGCATCGATCGAGGAAGGTTTTATGGAGGCTGAAAAATTAATTAATTCCAGAGCGCCCATCAAAATTGATGACGAAACCCAGCTTAATAAGGCTTTAGCCGGTCCCGGTGATTTGATGACTTATTATTATTCATTAACCAATATCACTATAGACGATGTGAATCCGACGGCAGTACTTGAGGATATCAAACCCAAATTACTCGCCAGCCTCTGCAGGAATGCTGATATGCAGCCTGTTCTAAAGGCGGGTGCGAAACTTGTTTATGTCTATTCCGATAAAAATAATGAAGATGTTGGCCGTATTGAGGTAGTTGAAGCTGATTGTTAGTGGTTAATTTAATCAGGCAATTGGTCGCTCGCTTAGGAGAAGCATCATATCCCGTTTTGGTGGATGTCCAAACATACGGACATATTCACGACTGAATTGTGATGGGCTTTCATACCCCACCTGATATGCAGTGCTGGCAGCATCCAGCAAAAGCTTATTGAACTGTCTGGTTGCTCAATTAATTAATCCAAACACTCTTGTGAACAAACAGCACTGTAATTTGCCTATAGTGTTTATAAAACGTCCAAGCTAATAAGCAAAGAGGCTAACTCCAATGAAAGATTATAAAAAATCGACCAATATCGTTGAACAACTCACACCTGAACAACATTACGTAACCCAGCAATGTGGTACTGAACCGCCATTCGACAATGCCTATTGGGATAATCACGAAGCCGGACTTTATGTGGATGTTGTCTCTGGTGAGCCCTTATTTGCTTCGGTTGATAAGTTTGATAGCGGAACCGGCTGGCCAAGTTTTACCCGTCCAGTGCAGAATGAAAATGTGAACGAAAATTTTGATGAAAGCCTGGGCATGCGCCGTGTAGAAGTTCGCTCAGTGCATGGCGATAGTCATTTAGGTCATGTTTTCCCTGATGGCCCTGAAGAAGCCGGTGGCATGCGTTATTGCATCAACTCAGCATCCCTGCGGTTTATTCCCGTTGAAGAGCTTGAAGCAGAAGGTTACGACGAGTTTAAAAATCTGTTTTCAGAAACCTTAGGTGAAACAAAATGAGCGAGACAAATACTGAACGTGCTGTACTGGCCGGTGGCTGTTTCTGGGGTATGCAGGATTTACTTCGTAAATTACCAGGCGTTATCTCATCGCGGGTCGGCTACACCGGCGGGGATATTCCAAATGCCACTTATCCAAACCATGGCACACATGCTGAAGGCATTGAAATAATCTTTAATCCTGAGCAGATTACTTACAGACAGTTACTGGAGTTTTTCTTTCAGATCCATGATCCAACCACGCCAAATCAACAAGGCAATGATCGGGGCATGAGTTACCGTTCAGCGATCTATTACACCAACGATGAGCAAGCCGAAATTGCCAAGCAGACGATTGAAGATGTAAACCAATCTGGATTATGGCCCGGCAAAGTTGTTACCGAAGTAGAACCTGTCGGTGATTTCTGGGAAGCAGAACCCGAACATCAGGATTATCTGCAACATTATCCAACGGGCTATACCTGTCATTACATTCGACCCAAATGGAAGTTGCCAGCGAAATAAATTTCACCTAAGGTAATCATACGAGTTAAATCTTGTCATTCGAGTTCGAATGACAACGGGCAGATATTTTCTTATCACTTGTGCGTTTACCAAGTGAGCATGACATCTATTAACATTATCTAACATCGGTTAATTTTTTTGATCCTTAGATTTTGACTTATCTGTTTTGCCTTATAAAAAATCAGCTGACTTAATCAATAAAATGTTTCTACAGTCTATTTTAGTTCAGTTAGCTTAAGCATTTAGCTCTTTCTTAATTCTAATAAAAACCGTTAACTCATCAGCACCCATTTTAAGGAGCGATCAGTGGCAGAGAATTCAGGAGAGAATAAAAAAGCGAGTTATCAAAAAAACAGCCTGACTTTATGGGGCGCTGTATCAATGGGAACCGGGGTGATGATCGGTGCCGGGATATTCGCCCTGACCGGTCAGATCGCAGAACTTGCCCATGAGTGGTTTCCTCTCGCCTTTTTAGTGGCCGCGATCGTAGCCGGATTCAGTGCTTATACCTACGTCAAAATGTCTAATGCTTATCCTTCAGCGGGTGGTATCGCCATGTTTTTGGAAAAAGCTTATGGCAAAACTACCATGACCGGTGCCTGTGCCCTCTTAATGTATTTCTCCATGGTCATCAATGAAAGTCTGGTGGCTCGAACCTTTGGTACCTATACACTACAATTATTTGATGTTGGTCCAGGTAGTTGGCTCGTCCCTGCCCTCGGCGTAGGACTGCTATTTTTTGCCTTTATAATCAACATTCTCAGCAATAAATTTATTCAATCATTTGCTTTTTTTATGGCCTTTATCAAGATTGCTGGGCTAGTCTTATTAGCTGGTGGTGGACTCTATGCCTCTGGTTTCAATTTCGAAAGCATCTCTGTTTCTCCTTCAGAAACCACTTTTAGTGGTTTTTTGGCAGCCGTAGCACTGGGTATTCTTGCCTATAAAGGATTTACCACCATTACCAATAGTGGCGGGGAAATTAAGGAACCGCATAAAAATGTGGGCCGCGCTATCATCATTTCTATTTGTATTTGCGTCGTACTCTACTTGCTTGTAACGCTCGCGGTCGGTGGCAATCTCTCTATTCAAGAAATTGTAGAAGCTAAAGACTATTCCTTGGCTGAAGCAGCCCGTCCAGCCTTTGGGCAATGGGGATTATGGATAACCGTGGCATTTGCGATCGCCGCCACAGTATCAGGTGTCATTGCCAGCGTATTTGCCGTTTCTCGTATGTTGGCTATGTTAACGGATATGAAACTGGTCCCCCATCGCCATTTCGGTATGCCCGGTAGTGTGCAAAAACATACGTTGGTCTACACAATCGTCTTTGCCATGCTACTGACTATATTCTTTGACTTAAGCCGCATTGCCTCGCTAGGCGCTATTTTCTACATCATTATGGATATTGCCATTCATTGGGGCGTCTATCGTAGGCTTCGTCATGATATTGAAGCCAATGGTGCGATATTGATTACAGCCATATGCCTGGATGTCATCGTCTTAGGAGCGTTTATCTGGATAAAAATACAACAAGATATGCTGGTGATCTGGGCATCGCTAATTGGCTTAGCCATAATTTTTATAGGTGAACGTTTGTTTATTGGTAATCATAGACAACAACAGGAAACATAAGTCTCGCAAATTTACTTTATTCGACTATGACAAATAGCTCATTTTGTAATTGAAAAAGATAACGATCTGGTTCATCAGTTATAAACAAAAAAACCACCCGAAGGTGGTTGTTTTGTATATATGGTGGAGGCGGCGGGACAGTGACTCCTGAATTTTCATTCAGGCCTGGACTATTCCTTCATCTGATATCGCTATCAGATGGAGAGCGTTTGTGAGTATCGGTTTTATCTTCTACCCACCCTAGTATTCCATTGAGATGACTCTCGTTAGGAACCTATGAGTCTCTAGCCGGCTTACTGGTTTCCCATTGACCGGACGGCGTTGGCATAGAACCCCTGTTCCTTAGCGTTCACCGTATGAGCTCTCTTTTTCCAACGGGGATCACTCCCCGTGGCGACCATTTTACTAATCGAACCCGCGTCCGCGAATCCTCTGCCTTCAGCTCTACATGCTTATTTCATCTATTAATTTAACTTCAAGCTACCCGATGAACAGGGAAAACATGAAGCGATCTTGTTAGGTTTTAGTCAATCAGTACCAAGCATACGTCAAGACGATCTTGTGAGAGTCGACGCCCGATACCAGACGCACAAGCACGGATCTGGTCGGACGGCATTCACTGGTTATTAAGCAGCTAGTGCGTAGTTGTTATCGTTAGCAACTATATTTTTCCAATCTTTTTTACGAGAAGAACTGGAGTACTCGGCATGCACCTTAGGTTTCGTAACCCACGTCGAAGCCAGGTCGCCCCCAAAGGTCTGTTGTACGTTAGTCATTATACGGATTTTAAAGTTCCGTGACGATCTCTTTA
>TARA_R100000654_G_scaffold69416_1_pt1 | contig 17608 bp, 30 predicted proteins | sample TARA_R100000654 | Tara Oceans TARA_R100000654 (sample SAMEA2622473) | marine metagenome | biome: marine biome (ENVO:00000447); feature: surface water layer (ENVO:00002042); material: "saline water (ENVO:00002010), including plankton (ENVO:xxxxxxxx)" | depth 5 m
TAATTCTAATCTCATAATTGCTCAACGTCATTACTTAAAGTTAAAATTGCTCTATAAATGGTTTCTGTATCTGTATCATCTGTAATATATGTGATACCATCATTTTGTGATGTTACACATTTAAAATTATTAGAAGATAAATCAAAAAAAGAATTTTTACTTACAAGCAAATTTGTTATTTGATTCATTGCAAGATTGGCGTCAAGCTGTCCCCCTGTGTTTGTATCGAAAGAAGTTATAACATCAATTTGAGTTTGCACTTGCATTAAAAATGTATCTTTAATATTTTCAACAATATTGTTTTGAACAGATGTAATAAGTATATAAGGCGCACTTGCTGTTGATGGAACAACATTATACACAGGAACTGTTGCAGAATTTAGCGTGACATTACCATTTAGAGCTTCAAAGACAGCTTTTCTTACAAAATGTGATGGATCTTTCATTTCACTAATTCTTTTAGTTTAGACTTTATTCTTTTAACAAAATTTATTTTAGCTTGTGTAATCGCAGGTCTAAAAAAAGGTTTATGACCTTGAATTGAACCTTTACCTGGTCTGCCAAACTCAACGAATGAAGCATAATTTATTATATATTTAACAATATAATCTAAAAACTTTGATTCAAAACGTATTGAATCTCTTAGTTTACCACTTATCACAGGCACATTATCAGTCGATATATCACCAATTTGATTTGCTGTTATTTGTAATTCTTGATCTAAACCTTTATTTGGCATTGTAAATTTTTCAAATTTTTTCATTTTACGATTAAATTCTTTTATATCTTGTTGACGTATTCTTGCTGAATTTTTTTTACTCATTGTTGCTTGTCTGCTAAAATTTTAAAAGTATATAAATCTTCTTCAAACATTTCATTAATTCTGTATTTGTTGTTATCATTTGTCAAAAATAATATATCACCACGTTGAATATTTGTTGTAGATGTGTTTTTACGCAATGTTATTTCAATGCCAGTTTGCAGTATTCGTTTACCATCTCTGTATATCATATTTCCATCTAAAAATTTTCTGTTGCACCAAAATGTACCTACAGTAGATTGAGTAGATGTGAAGCCACCAAAACCATCAGAAGAATTTGTGTTTCTCTTTACTGTAAGTCTGTATCTTAGATCGCCTGCTTTTATCATAATTCATTATAGTAAACATATTTAGATAATATACTTTTTATATTAGTTGGTAGTTCGTTTACAGTTAAGCCTTTGACATAATCTGATCTATTATCATAATATGTTGTTGCTAACTGTTTGATAGCAAGTTTAATATCATCAAATGAAAGACCTGAAGTCGTATATACAATCTTTATATTTTGAATATAATCTCTTGGTATCTCAACATATTTATCTTCAAATCCATGTACATTATGACCTATATCTGTTAGTGAACCAGAATTATCTTGTTGTTGTACAGATGTTACAGATGATATTGGTGCAAACGGCAAAACTATTTTCACATCTCGTCTGTAAAGATCACCATATTCACCTGATCTATTAACATCACTTATAAACAATGTTCTAGTTTTAGCTACTATATCTCTGTTAATATATGCTTCGCATTTTTCACGTGACGCTTTTATCAATTCAGCAACAATACTATCATCATCAGATGTTTCAATTCTTGCATAATCTTTTAGTTCAGAGTTTGCAACAATCTCACTACCAGTAGTAGAATCAATTTGAACACTTATCATTTTGTTTCTTTTTGTACTTTATATTCTTTTGTTTCTTTTTTTGATTTATGTTCTTTGTGTTCTACTGGTGAACCCCATCCTTTTGCAACCCATTTATCAACATTAGATTCTGGTATATCTACAACATCACCTTTTACGTATTCAACACCTTCACGAACAATATCAACTTTACATTTAATTTTCATAATAATAAATTTTTGATTTAAACAAAGATAAAAAAAAAGAGCAACAAAATTGCTGCCCTTTTAATAACCCATTAATTAAACTAATTATGAAGTTTCTAAAGCTGTTTTCGCCGCACTAAATGTGCCTTTTACGAAAGCATTTGGTAAATAGATTGCGTGAGCCATTCTAATGATACCTCTAACGCTGACAAGATATTTGTCAAAGTTATCGTTATTTTCAAATGCAAAATCTAACTTCATGTTTTCTCTTTGAAAAACTTGTGAACCTTGTGCGAAATCACCAACAACAAATGTACCTGCCGCCATTTTATTATTTAAAAATACAGGCACGCCATTTATTCTTGTAAAACCGTCACTTGTTACAATAGAAGTTCCTCTTAGATACTCATTAGTCGTGTCTTTTAATAGATACGCCTTATGGAAATCTGTAGGATTCAATATAATACCACTTGCAGAATAATTGGCAAGGGCTAACTGGTTTATAGCGACTATTAAACAATCAAGCTCTTGTGCTGATTCTATAGCGTTAGCAAACCCACCAGCCGCAAAGCTAGTACCACCATTGACAAGTCCTAATTGATTAGGTGAAACACCTGATCCGTTTAGCAACTGATCATCAACTACAGTCATAATTTTTGCTGGCATCCTTTGTGAAAGATATGCTTGAAGTCCAGGCGTGTCATCCAACATTTCTTGTGAAATAGTCATGACAGCACTTGTTTTTTGAACTATAGCATCAGCCGCTGTTAGTTGAAATTCTGAATCAGTCGGCGCTGATCCTTCGGCAACATTTGCCGCATTATCAGTATAAGCTGATTCTTTAACATATCTAATTACATTAGATGTTGTACTAGCTACTGGTATTATGTTAAGCATATTGGTGACATTCGAGGGATCTCTCTTGATGCCCGCCACTCGTTCAACACCAGTTGCATCTCTTGATGAACTAGCACCTGCAAAGTCAGACGAAATTAATACATCTGCTTTTACATCAAATGATGCTGTGTTTGAGTTTCCTAGTCTCATTGCGTTGAATGATTCACTTTTCTCAATAGCATCTCCAAAAATTTCTGATTTAGTTTTATAAACACCCTTGAAGTCTTCTTTTTTATTTTCTACTTCAATTTTATCTAATCTTTCAACCATTTCAGAATGTTTCTCAACGAGATTCTTAACCTCGCCAGAAACGACAGAATCAATTTCTTTGTTTACGTTATCTTTGAGAGCATTGGAACTTTTCTCAATTTTCTCATCAATTACGTCACAAATATCATCTATCTGTTTTTTTAAATCTTCATTCATTTGATTTAGATTTTAAACTGTTAAACATATAATTAATAATAGAATTGGAATCATTTTCATCTTTCTTAGTTTCTATGTGTGCATTACCACGAGATAGTTCCTTGTGTGATTGGTGTGAGTGATCACGAGCAATCAAAGACTTTAATATTTCTAATTCATATTCGACTAGATAACCAAGATCGTCAGTAATATTTCCTTTACGAATAAACTTAATTAAATTGTCAAATCTCTTTGTGTAATAATCAATCTTGTCAGATTCACCTTTTACTTCTAATATTTTAGCTTCTTCATTAGCCGCTAAAGTGACAGCAGATATTTCATATAATTTTACTTCTGTTATTATACGATTACCTTTGTCGTCAATTTCTTTTTCAATGGGCATAATTCCAACACTATTTTCATCTATTACTTTATACTCCATTAGTTCTAATATTTCTTTACCAAACGTTGTCTTGGGTACCTCAGCAACAAAAGCCAATCCTTTTTCATCCTCATATAATTCACGCATCTTACCGATTGGTTTTGTTATATCATGTTGATATAAATACTTGACACGAGAGCCATTGTTCTTTATTGTTCTCGAATATGCACCTTTTTCAATAATGTCTTTATCAGAATCAACATTACCAAAAATTGAACCATATCCTTTGACAACGCCTAGTTTTTGATCAATGTCATCTATGACACCTCCTTTAAATAATATCTTTTTCATAATTTTTTTATTTTCAAAATTAATACATTTTTTTATTAGATGTTTAATCTACTTTTATGACTGGAAAAGATACACACTTACAATTAACTATTTCACTAGCAGATGCGCCAAGTTGTGTGTCACCCGGAAACATTAAAAAAGAATTACCAACTGCATATGGTTTGTTTTCTTCTATTGGGTTTTTACGATAAAATACAGTTGCTCTAGAATGTGTGTCTCTGATGTTTCTACCTCCTGCTATCCATTTTTTTAATAGATTGTCAGCACCAAAGGCATCACGAGCAGAAAGAGATATTGCATTATTAGCCGCCGCAGTTGTTTCTGTATTAACAACTCGTCTCGCCATCCATCGTGACTTAAATGTCAATATTTTTGATATTTGTTTTACTCTTTGATCTAAACCTAGTGACATAAAATCTTCTTTTGCAACTAAATCAGTCAAGACTTTTTTTAAAGTGTTTCTTGCGACACCACTTATTGATGTAACTTCTTTTGCAGTTACAAGATAATTTGTTCTTTGTATTGCGTATTTATCCATTCCTTCAAGAATAGTAGCTTCTAAATTTTGTAAATCTCTTTGACTAATTCTTTGATTGTCTTCTATTCTTAATATTAATCTCTCTACTTCAGATCTATTAAGTTTCTGTATAAACATATTAAAGTTTTTTCTGTACCACATATAGAAACGAAGACCTGTATCTCTATATAATTTTTTAAACATTTCTGTCATCTCATTAATTGTAAATAATGTATTAAAATTATTATTTAGAGGATTATCATCTTGTTTATAAAATTCAATAGCTTTTTTATAATTATCATCATAATATTTAAATACAGTTTTGTAATTTTTCTTTTCAGCAATATTGATTTGTCTTTCAAACATTCTTGATATTTTTCTTTCACTTTGTTTTGTAAGAATATACTTCTGTTCTATTAAAGAATTACATACAGCATATCGTTGTTGTGCATCTGGATATTCAGTCATTGAAGTCTCATTTGACATACATCTTGACAAAAATTGATTTCTTGATTCTGTAGGTTTAGGCTTCGGTAAAGGCATTTTTATTTTCTTTTGCTCTATCAAGTATTCTTTTGCACCATTTATACATTGGATCGTCTTCTACTCTTGATACTTTGTTGTCGCCACCCCAGAGAGAGAAAGATATATCACCACATATAGGTTTGTCTTTTTCATCAATGTAATCGCCTGTGACGTACTCATATGCTCTTGATAAGTAAGAAAATGTTTTTTTAACTGTAGAAAGACTTAGACCTCTTCTTGCAATAAGATCAGCACTTCTAGTTTTACCGACTAATGTTGCACAAGGATTATTAAATGATTCATTAATTTCTCTTGCTCTTTTAGCCTTAGCACTAGCAGACTTAGGATAGTCATCATAAAGTTCTTGTTTGCGTTCTTCTTCGTCTTCATCATCATAATGAGTTTTTTGATTTGCAACAGCTTCATTATATTCGTCATGTGATTCAAAAGGCATAAAAACTTCTTCGCCATCCCATGTATGATAATGAGAACCACTACCACCAAGTTCTTCTGCTCTATCTTCTGCTTCTTGTCTTGTAGTAAATACATCAGTCATACCTGGTACTAATTTTTTAAAATCTAAATTCTTTTTTGTTGACATTGGGTGACCTTCTGGTAATAAATCTTGATCGTGCTTACCACTTCTGAATCTTCCATTTCTTAAAGCATAAAGAAAACTATTTACTCTTGCCATCGCCCATTGTTCAGGTGAACTAACACTTGGTCTAACTGACTGTGGATTTGTTCTGTATGCACCGATACCTCTTTTATATACTGCAAATAATGTTCTTACATTAGTTTTTTTTGATTTTGCGTCACCTACTTTTTCATTGTGTTCGTCAGCTTTCTTTTGTAATGACTTTCTTAATCTTGCGTTCATCTCTTGCTTTTCTTCTTCATCTCTCATATCTTCTATAACTTCTTCTTGTACAATATTATTATCTTCATCATCTGTGCTTCTTTCAGGTAACTCTGGAAATCTCGCTTCTTCAGATACAGATACATCTAAATCTGATATCGGCATAAACTGTGCTGGTACTAAATATTCGTTCATGATGTCATTGTCTTCGTCTACTCCGTAGCCTGACGCTTCTCTTTTTTCATTTGATGTGAGCCAGTAACTTTTAGATAGATTATCAACTAATTGTTTTTGCTCTGGCATTAGTTCAGGTATCGCACTATAATCAAAGTCAAAGTATAAATCTTCACCAAACTGCGGTACTAACCATCTGTTAAATTCATCTCTTATCTTATTTAATTCTGGAATAATTGCGTTAGTAAATAAAACTTTTCTTGCAATTCTATAATTATCGTATGTTGTAGATTCTGTATTATTTAATAATTGTACTGGTACGCCATATAGATTACACAAATCTTTAATTGTTGCATTATATGATTCTAATAATTGAAGATCAGATGTAGAAAGCCCAAAGTTTGTCCACGAGAACTTCTTACCAGTAATCATTATATCATTAGCAGATTTACTTCCTTGATAGTTTCTTCTTAGTGCATCTTTTAATTGTTGAGCTTGTGTTGGTGTAATGTTTTCATCTGTAGGACTTAACATACCTCTTGCTGATTGATTATGTAAAAATTTAAGATTTGTTTCAACGGCTTCATTAGCTGTAGTCAATACTCTCATACCTGCTTCAATAGGTGATTGACCATATAAATGTGAACCATCACCTTGATAGTCTGGATTAAAGTCTGCAATGTGCAAAACTTCTTCTGCTGTTAGATCATATTTGTTTTTATTGTAAATCATTGTGTATTTAGATACAGGCTTAAAAATACCATCAGATTTTATTTCTATTAAGTGAGCAGGTAAATTGTAAAGTTGTGAATAAACACCAGCATTTTCACCGTTTTCTGGTGACAGTCCATATATGTATCTGTTGCCAGTAAGTTTACCAAATGATATAAGTTCTTGCAAAAAAACAGAAAATGATTGTGCAGGATTCGGTCTTTCTAATAACTTTCCAAGAGCAGAATGTTCAACTTCTTCAAATATATGCTTACGCATTAATTTAGATTTAAATACTGAATCTTCGTTTAAACCATCAGACAATAGACCTTTATATTCTTTAACTGAACTTTCATCTAATTTTTGATATATTTTATATGGAACAGTAATCGCAGATTTTGATATGAGTTGTATAAGAGAATAAATTGTAGGATTAAATTTATAACCTTTATCAATATAGTCTTGATTATATTGATTATTGGAAATTGGATTTGTGCCGAGAACATCATAAATAAATCTATTATATGATTCATCTGTTTGTTGTGAACCAAATGCTTTCAAACCATTTCTTAATCTTTGAAGAAAACTTGCCATATATAGAATTTATTTTCAAAAATACTAAAAATTATTAAACAATGATTAATGAACTGTGTCTTGATAGACCAGTTGTTACTGCATATCTAAAAGCGTCCATTAAATGATCCATGCCATTCTGTTTAATTTTATTTATTGTTTGTGAATCTTTGTTTGTCTCCCATGTGTAATATTGATACTCTTGAAGTAAGTTTTTACTTTGTTTTGAAGCATACACATCATATTCTTTTATTGTTTGTATGCCGTTCATAACTGATCCTGCGCCTTTTATTGACGCTTTACAGTATAGTCCTAATCTTTTTAAATCTTCGAGTGACTTTGGTTCTGAACTGTCGCAAACAAATATTTCTTCTAACAGATCAAGATTCTTTATCTCATTATAAATATCTTGATTTGTTAAATTCTTTTTATATAACAATTCATTTACATACAGTCTGTCATTCTTTCTACGCACTTCTACTATTGCAGTAGGATCATTGCTGTAGCCCCAGTCGATACCGTAAACAACTTCGCAGTCTTCTTTATTCATAAATTCATTGTAATCTATCCATCGCCATTTATCGAATATTTGTCCTTCTTTAAATGTAGCACGTTCACCAAGACCGTAGACACGCCACATATCAGAATCACGTTCTTTCATTCTCAGTATTTCTTTTTTTATTTCTTGATCAAGAAAAGCGTTATCTTCAAATGTAGTGATAAAAGTATCGCAATCATCTCTTGTACAAATATCAGAGTAAATCCAATGTATGACATCTGAAGGATTAAAATCAAGAATTATCTTTTCTGTTGTCCTTAAGCTCAACTGATCAAAATCTTCTTTAAAAAATTCGTTTGCTTCATTGAGCATACAATGTGTACGCTTTCTACCACGCACCTTCATTTCGTTATCTAATGATATAAATTCGACAAGATGATTTTTGTATTTAATAGTCATTTCTGCTTTATTGATAATAGAGAATTGTAGTATACCTACTTTATCTGCTATCTCTAAAAAGTCTCTGTAAACACTACCTTTTAGAGCAGGTAATGTTTTTCTTGCTATTGTTATAACTAATTTTTTTTCTCTTGTTGTTAGCAGATATATAAGATACTGACAGATAGCGTATGTTTTGCCTGATCTACTACCGCCCTGGTGGCAGATTATTCTTTTATCAGAGTTTAATGTTTGATAGAATTGTTTATTACATTCTATTGTTTCTTGTCTGCTGGCTTCCATTGAATGAGTTTACTTTCTATTCCTCCTTTATGTTCAATAATGTTCTGTTCTATGAAACCACGCGCCTTGCCTTTAGTCTTTAAATAGAATATTGTAGACGTAGCATTATCATTTTGTATCTGTTCAAATAACTTTGATTCAACAAAGTCTAAAGCTACATTCTGTAATTCATCAACTTTCTCTTTAAATTTAGAATCATTGTTGTAATACTTGTAAAATGTTGATCTGTTACAACCAACTTCTTTACAAGCAGATGTAACAACACCAAGATGTTTTTCAAGTGCTTTAATAATATTGTTTTTTAATATGTTGCTTTTTGTTGCCATGATACAAAATTAAGAATATTTTATTACGATTTGTTTATACTTTAAGTTTTTACCGTCAATTCTTTGTTTGAAATAATAATAAAGTAACCACAATTCTTTAATGTAACATTCTATTTTTGGCAAACTTCTTTTATATTCTTTATTTACAGGAAATAACTCTGCAATAGCATATATTCTTTTATAACATTTTAAATCGTCATTAGTATGATAATGATGGGCTTCAGCTTTTTCTTTGTAAAGTAAAATAAATGTTTTTATTTCTTTTAAAACTTTATTCTTACCTTTTGTTATCACACTCTAAAAGTAAGATAAATTCATCTCTTGTTATAATTTTATTAAGATATTTATATGTTTTTTGATTATTAATATCACTAAGAGATATTGATTTTTCTCTTATTTGATAAGTTTTTACTTTATCATTTATAGCAATATAAATTATTTGTGATTTACATTTATAGTAATACCATAGTTTAATAACTGTATTACAAATGTTTAATGAATAGCCTAGTATTTCAACTTCATCAGAAATAAAAAGATATTTAGTCTTTAATTTCTTTTGTTTTTGATACCTTTTTTTCCACGTCATCATGTTTCAAATCTTCTACCTGCGGTGGTTGTACACCAAATTTTTCAAGTGCTTGTAACACAAGACTTGATTCTGATAATGTGAATAAACCTGATTTTGATGCTTTTTCGCAAACAGAAACCAGTAACTGTGTGGCTTGTTCTTTTGTCATAATTTATTTATTTAAATCTACCAGTAATGAAATCATATTCTAAAAGATTACTGCCAAGCTTGCCATTTAATCTTTGTGATTTCATTTTAACTGTTTCAAACTCAACAAAGTTAATATTATTATCTAAATTATCTAATTGTCTAGCTAAAATTTCACCTTTTGATAATTTATCTTCTAAATCTTCTTTTGTCATTCTGTGTAATATACACATAACGTCCACCTTATTGAAGTGCATAGTGCCCCCGGCCAAACTAAACGCAGTCGCCTTAGGTATCTTACCTTTTACAGGGCTTGGAGTTTTAGGGTGTTCAATATAACAAACAATCTTATCAAAGTTTTTCGCAAACATTTTGAGATTTGTCAAAGATACTTTCAGATAGTTATAGAGATTTGTTTCGCCGACGTTTGATTCAACGAGCCAGTTCATGGGATCTATTACGTAACAATCAAAATCTTTGTTAGACAATCTCTCAAATGTATTGAGCAATCCTGCAACTGATGGTAGTTCTTCTTGATTCTCTAAAAATACAAAATGATCTTGAATGAAGTCTAAACCTTTATTGTATTCTTCTTCTGTACATACATTATCAAACTCGGGATTTACGTTCTTACCTAGATATGCTCTAGCAAGATTTGTTATAAGTTCATACGTATTACTCTCTGGTGAGTACATCACAATCTTGTCATCATAATGTTTTGCTCTTAATAACATTGAGTAATTTATGAACTCTGATTTACCCGACTGCGGATATCCACTGAAACAATACAAGAAACCTTTACGCCATGTGAATATTTCATTTAACTTATTTATGTAAGAAGGTTGACCTAACTCGTAACCATCTTTGAAAAATGTTTCTAGTTTATCTCTAACATCATTTACATAAACTTCTTTACATTCTTGTGCGTTTTCGTCACGCTTTAATACATCATCGAAGTCTAATATCTGTAGTTTACCTTTCATAATTTAATGTCTTTAATTTTTTGATAGATTTTGTTTATGTCTTTTTTATGATTTATAAGTGTCTGTCTATATTGATGCAGATGAAACATCTCGCCTGCGTTGACGAGAACTAAAAGTTTGCATAACTTTTCAATATATCTTTTTGCGTGATTATAGAACGCTTCATCTATGTCACGATTGTACTTACTTCTTTTGCTAGATATGTCAGCAAATCGAAACGTAGCTTCAGCAGTTTCAAATTCATCTATTAAATGCGAAACATTTATCGACATCTTCGCTTCACTTTCTGTTTTTTCTTTGGCGCTTTTTTTCATTTGTTGTGTCATAATTAAAAAAAATTGATTATTTTATTATTAATATCTATATTAATGTTATACATATAGATATATTATTTCTATTATTTTCCTTTAAAGAAAATAATAGAAATAATTTAATATATATATTAAAGCTAAGTGCTTGTTATTTTATGCAATATAAAATATTTTTAATAAAATAAAAATAATATTTGTATAATAAATTTATTTATACTTAATTTGTAATATGTTACAACGATTACAGTTAGAATATAGATTAAAAGAGCTTGGTATGACAAAGCTGACACTTGCTAAAAAGATGGGTGTCACGCCTATGACGATTCATAACAAGTTCAATGATCCTAGTTCGTTCAAGGTTAGCGAACTTGAATCAATGGTTAAAATCGGTTTTTTAAAATCTTTAATATGCGAATTATGAATGACACACAAAATCAAATAATTAGACAATCATCATTAAAAGCATCTATTGACTTTTGGAATTTAAAAACTAATGGCAACTGTGAAGACATAACTGAAAGTGATATAATTAAAACTGCATCACATTTCGGCTATTGGTGTGCTAACGGTAAAGTAGCACATAATATGAATAATAAACTTTTAAAATAATTAATATGAGTGAGACAATATATTTAGGTAGTGGCAAAACAGTTACTGGTCAATACGGTGAATTTTTCAACGTAACATTAAATCTTGATAAGATTAAAGAGAATCCAGATGTAGTTGAAGAATACAAAGGAAACAAATTCGTCAGACTTAGAATCTCAAAAAGAGATAAGCCTGATCAGTTTGGTAAGAACGTGAACGTTGTTTGGAACGATCCAAGCAAGATTAAGAAAAAGACTGAAACGCAATCTGCTGATGATAGTGGGTTACCGTTTTAGTTTTTTCATACTATTTTGTAGTTTTATTTAAGTGAAGCACCTGATTCATTTTAATTTAAGCGGTTAATAATCGGTGATGATGGTGCTTCTTTTTGATTATGATAGAAGTTTTAAAACATTTTTTTGGTTTCTGTGGCGAGTACTGGCACCCAAACATTTTCAACATATTAGTATTCAGTCCTGCAATTCTATATTTTATCTATTATATAAAACATAATTTAAAAAAAATAAAGTGATAAAAAAGAAAGACACGAATCAAGAATATCATTCACATGATAGTATTTCAGCAAGTGGTCTTAAAACAATATTTAAGAAGTCAGTATATCATTTTGTAAACAGAGAGAAATATGTATCAACTTCTGCAATGAACTTTGGTAGTGCTGTACATAGTTTGCTTTTAGAATATGAAAAGAAAGAAGTTTTTTGTTTACCTAAAAATTTAAATCTAAGAACAAAGAAAGATAGAGAATACAAAAAACATATATTATCTGAAAATAAAGATAAAATTATTGTTAGTCATGAAGAAAAAGAATCTTTAAATAAAATAATAGAAAATGTTACAAACAATAAACTTGCAAATAAATTAATATCTACATTAGATGAAATAGAAAATAGTTATTACGGTACATTCGATAACGTTCCTGTACGTATAAGACCTGACGGAATCAAAAAGAATAGATATATCATTGACATTAAGACTTGTCAAGACGCATCACCAATAGCTTTTAGAAACTCAATTTTCAATTACGCTTATCATCTTCAGGCGTGTTTCTATTCAGAAATGCTTGGCTTCGATCCCTCTGCGTTTCGTTTTATTGCTATTGAAAACAAGTATCCGTATGATGTAGCTGTTTATTCATTATCAGATAATTTAATTGAAAAAGGTAAACAAGCATGGCGTCTTGCTTTTAAGTCATGGCGACAATATATAATCAATAATAAAATACAAGGTTTTCATTGGCAAGACATCAACGAAGACGGCAGTCACATATTATGAATTTTCAAGATATAAATACAGAAAAAAAATATATAGATGGTTATCATAATAATCTTTTAAATTTTCATATTAGTTATATGAATACAAAAAAATGTTCTATACAAGACGTTGATTGTCATATAAGTAGTTTGAGAACTAATCAACAATTTTTTATAGAATACAAATACAAACAAAAAAAATTAACGACTGCTCAGTTATTATCATATAATACTTTAATAACAGCACAATATCCAAGATTCAAAAACACATATGGTTATATAATTATGGGTGAATTACCTGAAGAAAATTTATTTAATAAAAATGTAAGATTTAAACCGTTGACTGTTATAGAGATGAGTAAAAACTCTAGATTAAATTTAAATAGTGATGAAGAAGAATTTTATGAGAAAAAATTTGAAATTATTTCAGCAGTAAAACTTGGTGTATTTTTAAATATAGAACTAGATTATGAAACTAGAATGAAAGCAGTAAAATATGAAAACAAACAAACAGAACTTCAGCTTTGATACGATAGATAATTTTGATGATCACATAAATAAAAGTGTATCTAATTATCATTCTTTAATTGATTTAATACAAAAAATATCAACATATTTTATAACTAAAAATTCAAACGTATATGATCTTGGTTGTTCTACAGGCCTTCTTCTAAAACAGTTACATAAACAAAATAAAAACAACGCATCATTCGTAGGCTACGACATATCAGATAATCTATTAAAAGAAACATCTTCTAAGAATCTTTCTTTTTATTTAAGAGACATAACAGATGATAGAATAAAATTTTATAACACAAATTTTATACTATTGATATTTACATTACAATTTTTAGAAATATCGCAGAGAGAAAAATTGTTAAAAAAAGTTTGTAAAAATCTCAATAAAGGTGGTGCTTGTATCATTGCTGAAAAAATATATATAGATGATGGTTTTTTAGAAGACATATTTACATTTACACATTATGATCAAAAACTTAAAAATTTTACACATAAAGAAATTTTAGAAAAACAAATTGATCTAAGATGTCTCATGAGACCATTAAGTGAAAAAGAAAATTTAAATATGTTTTACGAAGCAGGTTTTAAAAAGATTAAATGTTTTTTTCAATCTCTTAATTTTAAAAGCTGGATTTTAATAAAATGAAACCATTTAATTATAGTTTAGATTTAGTAAAACGAAAAAGTCAACAAAATTTTTTCAAAGTCATATCATTATTTGCAGGTTGTGGCGGCTCATCTACTGGCTACAGATTGGCAGGTGGTAACATACTTGCAATAAATGAATTTATAAAAGACGCTTATGAATGTTATGCTAAGAATTATCCAGACACGCATATCTTCACACAAGATGTGAGACAATTAAAAGCAGAAGATATATTTAAAGAATTAAATATTAAAAAAGGTGAACTTGATATTCTTGACGGTTCTCCACCTTGTGCTTCTTTTAGCATGGCGGGTTTACGAGAAAAAGCATGGGGTCAAGAAAAAAAATATTCAGACACAGTACAGAGAACAGATGATTTGTTTTTTGAATTTGCAAGATTAGTCAGAGATGTACAGCCAAGAGTTTTTGTAGCTGAAAACGTAAAAGGTCTCACTATGGGTGCATCACAAAATCTTCTTGGTTCAGCACAAACACATATATTTGACGAACATAAAAAAACAATTTATTATAATTTAATTTCTTGTGGTTACAGCGTAGAATATAGAGTATTAGATTCAAGTGATTATTATGTGCCACAAGCTAGAGAAAGAATAATATTTATAGGTGTTCGTAACGATATACTGAAGAACATAACGTATCCCGAAAAGATAAAAGATAAAATAACTATTCAAGAAGTCATTGATAATATTAAGATAGAAATAGATAGTTCTTATAAAAAATTATCTAAAGAACAGCAAAGAGTATATGATCTTCAACAGCCTGGCGAAAGTATGTTAGCTTGTGGTGATAGAATAAAAGAAAAGATCAGTGGTGCAGGACGCATACGTCTTGACGCAAATAAACCATGTAGAACTGTAACAACAAGTGCTGAACTATGGCACCCACATATAAAAAGAACTTTGACTATTGACGAATTAAAGAGTGTGTGTAGCTTTCCTTATGACTATTATCTCGGCGAAACATTCGCTAAGAAATGGGAGAGACTAGGCAGAAGCGTACCTCCTCTGATGATGTATGCAATAGCAAAGCATATTTATAACACAATTTTAAAATAATGGTAACAACAGACGAATTATCACAAAACGAAAAACGAAAACTGTTTGGTAGTTACAACACTAACAAACAAACAAAAGCAAAGATAGATGCACTCATGAAAGCTATGGCGAACATTGAATGTAATCTTGGTATAGATTCTACTGACGAAGAAAGAGCAAAAGCAAAACAAGAACAGTTGATTCTTTTAAGCAAAATCAAAGAATTAGATGAAGTTAAATATGACATATTAAAAAAAGTATTATGACACAAAAAGAATTTGACAAGTTAGTAAAACAATTAAATGATTACAGCTTTGATATTATGCAGAATAAAAGACCAGAGTACACAAATGAAGACTTAGATGTACTGCATAATTTCAAAGAAACAGCAGAGAGATTAGATATTTCTGAATTACGAGTATGGGGAGTTTTTTTTGAAAAACATTTACAGAGTATCATGGCACACATGAAGAACGCAAATTTAAAAAAGTCAGAGCCCATACATTCTAGATTTGCAGACGTGATTAATTACTGTTATCTAGGTTACGCACTTTTCGTTGAAAGAGATGATAAAAAAAAGATTAATTAAATTTATAGCTATTTGCTTAATAGCTCTTTTAAGTATATTATATGTCAAACACAAACAGAAGAAAGGGACACGATTACGAGAGACAAATTCGCAGAGAATATAGAGAACTCGGTTGGTCAAACTGCGAGACTTCACGTTATGCGTCTAAGATGATGGATGACAGAAAAATTGATCTTGTTAATACTAAGCCGTTTGCGATACAATGTAAGTCTTTAATAAATAATCCGTCATATCATAAAATATTTAAAGAGATGCAATCAGATATAGATGATTACAAAATTATTTATCATAAAAGAAAAAATGACGGCGAATATATCATAATGCAAAAAAACGATTTTCATGAACTTGTTGAAATGTTAATTTATCATAAAATATTTTCTATATGATAGATAAAATATTATATGAAATTATAAGAAAAGATGTTAAAAATAATAAACAAGTAGCAATTTTATTATCTGGTGGTGTTGACAGCAGTAGTTGTTTATTTACAGCAAAAAGATTGAATTTAAAGATTCACGCTTATACTTTTTATGTAAACAACATAGAAACATATGATTCAAAAAAAGCTGAAGAAATATGTAAAAAACACAATATTAAGTTTACAAAAATATCTGTTTCTGATAAAAACATTATTAATGATTTTAAAAAATTATCTAATAAATATAAATGTAAGAAAAAAACGCAGTTTGAGTGTACATGGCCTTTCTTGTATGTGTTTCCTTGCATTGAAGAAAAAGTAATTATTTCAGGTGTCGCCGCAGATGGTCATTACGGATTGAGCAAATCTGCAATGATAAATCATATACATACTAAAATAGAATTTGATAAGTTTCGTAAAAAATATTTTTCAAGTGATAATCCTGCAGGCGTTGAACAACTTAAAATGTTAAGTAAAGAATACAAAAAAATATTAATTGCACCATATATTAATGAAAAAGTATTTAATTATTTTATACAATATGATTGGTCTGAAATAAATAAACCACAAGAAAAATATTTAATACGTAAATGTTTTGATGAGATTAATGATTTGAATTTAAAAAAACATTTGAATTTACAGTTGGTTTCAAACATACCAACTGTTTTTGAAAAACTATTATTTAATAAAGAAATAAATTTTAAAAAAAGATCACGTATTATGGACATCTGTCACGATTGGTCAAAGCAACAATTAAACCTATTTTAGTATAAAATATTTTTGTATTATAAAATATTTTATATATTATTGTATTGTCATAAGACACAAAACTTAAATTTATATTATGAAAATTATTAAAAGAAAAACTATTTTTACTCCTAATTTAACCGATAAAGGCAGATATATATATTATATTAATCAATATTTTATGGGTAAACTTACAGGAGAAAAAAACACTAAATTTTGTGAATCAGGTGAATTATATTATGCAGTAAATCAAGAACATAAAATTGGCTATACTGCAATAATAGAACCAAAAACATCAGTTGAAAATCAAATTAAAAAACTATTAGATAAAGAGTTAATAGATTAATTAAATATATAAGGGTGTAGAAATGAACCCTTTATAATTTTTAACGATTTAAGCGATTAATTATGAAAAATGATAGTTACGACAGAGCAAGAGAGAAAGCACGTAAGAAGCGTGTTAAAAAGCGTATAGAGTTTCTTAACACACCGTTAAGAGATAAGATAGAACAAAGTTCTATAATGACTAAGTTAAAGTCTATGAAAGAGTTAGCAGATGAGATTGAAGAATTGATAGGTAAGAAGCAATGACATTTGAACACGACATATTCACGTTCTATGCTTTTTATGATCATAGAACTTTGATAATTCAGATGACTGAATATCAACCTGAAACTGGTGATAGAGTAATTTTAAATGAACCAATTGATATGACTTATGTAGTTTCTGAAGAACTTTATAATGAAGCAAAAGATTTATTGTCTGAATATGAAGAAGATAATTAGATTTCTTGTAAAGTATTTTCTTGATTTATATTTATGTACAAGAGAATGTTGTTATAGAATTGTTCCAAGAAAAAATGGTGTATGTAAATTTTGTAAAACTAAATAATATGAAAAAGTTAATAATAGATTTCTTATTTTTGATTGTGTT
>TARA_R100000654_G_scaffold19900_2_pt1 | contig 17598 bp, 30 predicted proteins | sample TARA_R100000654 | Tara Oceans TARA_R100000654 (sample SAMEA2622473) | marine metagenome | biome: marine biome (ENVO:00000447); feature: surface water layer (ENVO:00002042); material: "saline water (ENVO:00002010), including plankton (ENVO:xxxxxxxx)" | depth 5 m
CCGGATCCTGATGTTGTCCGTTACATCCTTGGCGGCCAGTTCACCGTCCTGAAGGCGGTGACTGCGTGACCGATGTCACGGTCCAAGAGCCGGGGTTCACGGTTGATGTTTCGGTTCCGAGCATTGGCACTGTCACCTCGGTTTCCGAGACCGTCCCAAGCACGACTGTACCTGTCACCTCTACCACATTTAGCGTCGAGGTAGAAGAGCGTCCCAAGCCCACCATCTTAGTAGGCGACGACATTCCGACGACGTATGTCAAGTCGTTGAGTGTTGGGTCTGGTCCGCTGTCGGTATCAATTGACTCGTCCAACGATGTCACCATCACTCATCTTGGGCCGGAGTCAACAGGGCTTACTTATCAGGTCTACCCCACCTCTATCCTCGTGGATTCGACCGGGCATGTCCGGGCAGTGGTCGGGGAGTCAACCGCAGCCAGCTACCGGACAAGCCTTGGCCTGACTTCAATCGCGACCGAGAACCCCTCAAACGTCCTCACCAATTCGAACACGACGAGCTTGGGCCGCTCGATCGCCAATTCATCCGACTCTGCGGCGGCGAGGACTGCTCTCTCTCTGGGGACCGCGTCAACGTATGACTTTGGAGATTTTGCTGCCGCAGCACACAATCACTCCGCTGACAACATCACCAGCGGAAGGCTCGCGTTGGATCGGCTCCCAGAGCTTGAGACATTCATCCCATTCAAAGAGTCCTTCGTTCTTCTTGACGGTGGGGCAGCTAATACTTCTTCGTTCACCCCGATCTCGGATATGTTTCCAGACGGGGCAAGGTTCGACGGGAGAACTCCGTAATGGCTTTTCGGATACAGGTTCGACGCGGCACTGCTTCTGAGTGGACCGCTGCAAATCCGACTCTCCAACCCGGAGAGTTTGGGTTCGAGAGTGATACAGGCAAAATCAAGATCGGCACCGGAGCTGCGGTATGGTCCGCGCTTGCCTACTTGACGGGTGTTTCTGCTGACACGACTCCTTCACTCGCTGGCAATCTGGATGTCAACGGCAACACTATTGTTTCTTCCTCAAACGGAAACATCCCGCTGCTCCCCAATGGGACAGGCCATGTCTTCATCAGTGGCATGGAGTACCCCAACACCGATGGCTCGGCGGGTCAGGTTCTCAAGACCAACGGCTCCAATGTTATTGGGTTCGGTAACGCAAGCGACATCAATGGCGTCAGTACCTATGGTGCCAGCCTGATCGACGATGCAGACGCAGCGGCAGCAAGGACTACGCTTGGCCTTGGAAGCCTTGCTACCCAAAGCACTGTCACCAATGCCTACACAGGGCAGATTGAGGCTGCGGCGGACAAGGTCTATACGATTGACCCTTCAACTGTCTCTGCCAGAACCATTACTGGATTCTTTATCAAGTGTGGAAGCGGCACGGTTACGGCGACCTTGAAGAATGGAAGTGACACAGTCAAAGTTGCGAGTGTCTCTACTTCCAGTGGCGATCAGTCTTCGCTTGCGAATACAAGTGTTGCAGCAGATGCTCTCATCACTATCACGATGTCTTCTAACTCATCTGCAACTGATGTAATCTTCTCTGTGGAGTACACGGCGTGACCCCCAAGTGGTTGTTCTTCCCTCAAACGGAAACCGTCCACTTGACCTACACAAAGGCTGAGGATTCGGCAACTTCCTTGGTTATCTCAGGTCCGGGTTGGTGGAGGGCAAACAGTGCTTACAGCTTGACGCATTCTGTAACCAACCACCCTGTTCCATCAAACTCCCAGAAACCAAGACTCAGAGGATTCACCAGTTCTCCTTACGCACTTGTTTTTGTAGACATTCAGTTTAGATTTGAGTCAACTAGGGATGCCTTTGTGACGGAGGTTGGAACTTCGATAGTCACCCGAGTAACTATCGAAAACAACGGCTCAACATACGTTGGAACCAGCGATACTCTCGCCAATCTGATATCGGCATATAGCAGCAATGCAACTTTGAATCCCACAAAGTCTGGCAGTAAAGAATTGCAAATGGTCATCAACAACTCCGACTTTAGTGGGGGAACTCCCACGGATGACAGCACCAACGGTTGGGGGAACAACCTCGGATTGGACGCGAACATGGGCGTCAAAATTGAAGTTCTCACACCATAAGGAATCACATGAACACCATTCACCAATTCGCATCCATCACCAAGAATCTCAGCGGCACTAGTGCGAGTCTCGCTGATCTGGCTTACAACTACAAAGAGATTGCTCCCCGTACACCCCTTGACGAGTCGCATATTGATCTTCTTGTTGAACAAGCAGAGGCAATGATTGTCACAGCAAACAATCTGAAGACAATTGCTTATGACCCGATCATGGAAGAACCAGCCGATCCTTGACCCGCTTCAGTACCGGGGAAAAAATGTTCGAAGACGAAAAAATCGTTGAGTTAGTTTGGATGCTGCTGGGCAGTGCCATCGTTGGCCTGATCGGCTTTGTCTGGAAGATCAGTCACCGTGTTTCGGATCTCGAAAAAGTCGTTGATTCCCTGAAAGAGATCCACCACCGGGATGTCAACGGGCTCAGAAGGGACATTGATGTGATCTACAACAATGTTGACAAGAATCGGGAGTGGACTACCAACCGGATGATGTCAATTGCCAAAGAAATGAGGGATTGATGGACTGCCCCCCTCCAATGGTGATTTTCGATGTGGATCGCACTGAGCATGGTGGTGTCACCAAGTCCGTTGGGTGGGAGTGGACTCCCACGAGACAGGTCTACACCAAGTACGAGGACAACCGGTCTAGCTACGACAAGACCCTTTGGTTGTCAGGCCAAGCGAACTTGACAAACTGGCGCACCAAAGCAGCTATCGTCAAGTATCGCCATGAGATCAGGATTGATCCTTGGCTGCGTCCTAAGATTGATTGGACGATGCCGCTCTGCTACGAGAACGGTGCTGTTGTGGGATACTGGGAAACCCGCCTCATGCCCGCCGAGACGCAGAGTATTGACATTGGTTGGAGCGTAGCTCTGTATGACAGGGCGGATTTCAACATGGACGGGGCGGTTGGCGGCGATGATTTTGCTTCGCTTTTGGCTGGGTATGGGGGTGATTATCCGTGGCTAGATCTGAACAATGATGGTTTAATAGACAGCTACGACATCGGACTCTTTCTCACGAGATGGACGGGTTGATATGGCAAAGAAGAAGCTAGACAAGGCGTCGATGCCTTGCAACAAACCCCGCAGGAGCCCTAACCCCGACAAGAAGAAGGTGGTGAAGGCTTGTGCGAACGGCCAAGAGAAGATTATTCACTTCGGGGCCACGGGCTATGGGCACAACTACTCCGGTGCTGCCCGGCGCAATTTCCGGGCCCGGCATGGGTGCGACAAGAGCCCCTCGAAGTTGTCAGCCAAGTATTGGGCGTGCCGGAACCTCTGGTCCTCGGGCGGCGAGTCCCGCAAGCCCGGCAGCAAGGGAGGCACCTACCGTGGCAAGTAAGAGCGGAGGCAAGAAGGACGCCTGCTATCACAAGGTGAAGAGCCGCTTCAAGGTTTGGCCTTCGGCCTATGGATCTGGGGCTTTGGTTCAGTGCCGCAAGGTTGGTGCTGCCAACTGGGGCAACAAGTCAAGCAAGAAGAAGGGTAGTAAGTGAACAGTAACTACAAAAAGCAGGGATCCAAAAAGGTTGGATCAAAGAAAGCCAAGGCGAAGAAGTTTGTCCCTCACATCATGTACTCGCCTTCGGGCAAGCCTGTGAAAGCAAACACAAACAAGGAGCATCTTGCTCTTAAGGCGAAGGGTTTTGGACACACGAAGCCCAAGGCGAAGAGGCCCAAGAAGTGAGTTTGCGGACTTGGTTTGGGCAAAACAAGGGCAAGGGCTGGATCGATTGCAAGACTGGTAAGCCTTGCGGCAGGCGTTCTGCCGATCGGAGCAAGCGGCCATATCCTGCTTGCAGGCCCACCAAGGCACAATGCACGAGCAAGGGTAAGCGGGCCAAGAAGGGCCCAGAAAGGGTTGATTGGTAATGCCAAAGGTCGGTAAAAGAAGGTTCCCGTACACCGCAGAGGGCCAGCGGGCCGCTGCGGCCTACGCGAAGGCCACGGACCAGAAGGTCGAAGAAGACAAGAAGCCGAAGGGCAAGATGGGCAAGATGAAGAGCAAGATGAAGGGCGGGGGCTATTGACCCATGGCTGACGAAATCAAGTTGTCAGCAACATTGGCGGTCGCTGCAACCAACTACGCTGAGACCATCGCCCCGGGGCAGATCAACATCGACTTGCCCTCTGGGCCTGATCTCGCCAGCGAGGGTGGGACGCAGTCTGTAGGGACATCAATGTCATCCCTTCAGGTTGGCAACCTTGGCAGCTCGCAGGACGGGGGGGTGTTTTTCTTCCGGAACCTCGATGCCACTGACAATATCGAGATCGGAGAAGACATCTCGGGTTTCAAGGCATGGATTCTTCTCAAGCCCGGCGAGTACGCAATCGGGAGGCTTTCCGCCCGGTTCCCTGCATCCAACGCCATCAAGGTAAAGGCGAGTGCGAACAGCCCGGTCCTTCAGTACCGGATCTTCTCTGGCGGCCTTTGATCGTTTCCACATCCTGAACACAAAGCCGGGTTTATCCCGGCTTTCTTCTTTTGTGGACTTGCACGGTCTGGGCTTTGTGCTAGGTTGAGTGCATGAGCGACTACTACTCCAACCCTGCGGTCAGCCACTCGATGCTGAAGAACATGGCCAAGAGCCCTGCTCACTACAAGGCAGCAGTCGAAGCCCCCAACATCTCATCTGACGCCCTGCTCCTAGGATCGCTGGTCCACGCGATGGTCCTTGAGCCCCACACTGTGGAAGGTGATTTCGTGAAGGTGGGGAAGATCGACCGCCGAACGAAGGAGGGCAAGAAGCAGTGGCAGGACTTGCAGGACGGGGACAAGCGGGTCGTTCAGGAGGGGATGTGGGAGACCGCCCAGAACATGGCAGCTTCGGTGATGGGCTGCCCAGAGGCGGCGTCCATGATCGACGAGGCGGTTGCGATGAATCAGGTGGAGACCGAGTTCTTCTGGAACGACAGCCGGTACGAGATCCGACGCAAGTCCAAGGCTGACGCCATCACCGCCAGCTCGATCGTTGACCTGAAGACCACGACGGACGCCACCCGGGGCTTCGATCGCTCGATCATCAAATACTTCTACCACACACAGGGGGCGTACTACCGTGACGCCCTCGCAAGCCAAGGCATCAGCCGGGACACTTTCACCATCATTGCGGTCGAGAAGGCACCCCCCTACGCGGTGGCCATTGTCCGCCTGAACTGGGATGTCTTGGACTGGGGCAAGAAGATCGTGGATGGTTGGCTTGAGCAACTTCACTGGTGCCAGAACTCGGGTCAGTTCCCGGCGTTCACGGGAACCAGAAACTTTGAGATGCCCGCATGGGCCGAGGATTGAGCATGGAAGAGCAGGAAAAAAATCTCAGTGAGATGTGGGCGGCCCTCCGCGACGCGCAGTTGTCTTTGAATGCAGTCGTGAAGGATGCCCAGAATGACTGGGGCAAGTATGGCTACACCTCTGCTGAGGAGATGATCGGCCAGTGCAGGAGGGCCCTTCTAGACAATCGCCTTGTGTTCACCCGGAAGCGGTGGGGCCTGCAAGATTCCAAGGTCACCTCGGAGTTCGTGCTGGCCCACCCGGACTCAGGCTCCATGATGGAGTTCAGCAACGAGATGATCGTTGTCGCTGGGAAGAACCCTGACAAGACGGTTCTCGCGGCCCTGACGACCGTGATGAACTACACCCTCCGCGACCTGTTGATGGTCCCGCGTCTGGACAACCAGCCGGAGATTGACAGTATGCCGCAGGCAGAGCGGGCGGCACCGGCCCCAAAGCCCAAGCCAAGTGCTTCACTCATGAAGTCAGTGGCGAAGCCCAAGCTCCCGGAGGCGGCCCCGGACTGGATGGTCAAGGCGTTTGATTGGGTTCTCGCTGACAAGCCTGACCCCAAGGAGTACAAGACCCGGCTGCTGAGCGCGGCGGAGGGCAAGTACGGTTGTGAGTTCACGAGCATCGAAAGCCTCCCAGAGGAGTATCTGATGAAGGTTTTCGAGCATCACGGGTACACCGTGAGTCTGAAGGAAAGCAAGGTCAACAAGGAGTCCAAGTAATGGCGTACGAAAAGTCCGATGACACGGCGTTTCTCTTCCGGAACGAGAAGAAGGAGAAGGATGCCCAGCCCGACTACACCGGCTGGGTGAAGTACGACGGTAAAGAGCGTCGGCTGGCTGCTTGGGTCAAGGACATGAGGGACGGTTCGAAGGCCCTCTCGATCAAGATCAGTGACAAGCAGGAGCCGAAGCCCCAACAGAGGAGTGCCCCCACCGATGACATCCCCTTCTGAACCCGATCCCCTGCTGTCAGTGCCCCAGTTCGCGACCAAGATCGGGGTATCTGCCTACACCGTTCGCAAGTGGATCAAGGGGGGCAAGCTGCCTGCCGTTGACATCAACATCGGTGGCAAGCTCCCGGTCTACCGAATCCCGGAATCAGAGCTTGAAGAGATTGTCAAAACAATTAGGTGTGCGGGGTCCGACCCCGGAAGTGATGAAGCAGGCGACCGAGTTTCTCGGCGCGCCACCGACCAACATGGGGCGGACTAACTTAGAGATTGACCTGAAGAGGATCTGGTGGGGTTGCGTCTGGGAAAACGTCCCATCGCATGACAAGAACTTCAAGTTGATTTCTTCTCTTCTCGGGCTTGCCAACCACTCGACTTGTCACGAGTGGAACAAGCAATGGAACCAATTGGATTGGAAAGTGAGACATGGATGGCTTGTTCTTTTTGAAGGATTCCGTGGGTTTGGAACCAGCATCAGAGACGGGATCAGGGACATCGATGAGTTTGTCAACGAGAACTTCAATGAACCTCGATGACCAAGTTCTTGCACTCATTGCAGAGTTTGGAGAAAAACAATTCTTTGCATCTATTGGGCGGGTGGTGGCGGCGAAGTCCGTCGTCGCCCCCGCCTCGGTTGGCATCGATTGGGATCCCGAGGAGGGCTGGATCAACATCAGCGATCAGGTCATCCGGGACTGGGAGTCTCGCTTCCAAGGGGTTGATGTCCGCAAGGAGCTTGCTGGGATGCACACATGGCTTCTGACCAACCCCCGCAACAGGAAGCGTCGGTACCGCAGGTTCGTTGAGAGCTGGCTTTTACGGGCATTGAAGTCGTCAAGGGCGTACAATGGGGGCTTCAAATCCTCTGGCCCCGAGCCGGATAAGGGGTTCTAGTGAAGGACTTTGAAGAAATCTGGCCCCTGATGAAGGCCCTGTGGCCCCACGCTGATTTGGGCGATGGGCATGAGTTGAGGAACCTGTACCGGGAGAGGCTGGGCAAGTGCAAGCCAGCCCTGCTGGAGCAGGCTATCAAGGATGTCCGGGCGAACTACTCCAGTAGGACGCCGGAGCTGAAGTGGATTCTTGAGAGGTACAGGACTCTGTACCGGGAATGGAAGGCGAACACCACGGCGGGGAATGAGGCCCCTGTTGAGGACGACGAGGCGGAGATCAGGAAGGAGGTTCAGCGTGACCGCGAGCGGATCGCGTTCAATCTGTCCTTGCTTACCCCCGAGGAGATCGGTGAGCTAAGGGAAGAGGTCGCTCGTCGGACCTATCTCCAATCCATACTTGGGAAGGTCCATGGTTCCCCTGAGACTTGGTCTCACTTCACAAGGGGGATGGTATGGGCACTCTATATGAGTTCGTCGTCCGGTCGGAACCAAGGCCTCAGCCAAGACCAAAGGCAGCCCGGATAGCCGGGCGGATCCGGATCTACACCCCGGGGACAGCTTCCCTCTACAAGGCTGCGGTCCAATCCGCAGCCAAAGAGGCGATCAACTTTGGATCGACCCCTATTGATTCACCCGTCGAGCTGTCGGGTGAGTTTGTCATGCGCAGGCCTAAGAGACTCCGGAAGTCTGCGGTTGACGAAGTTCACATCTGCAAGCCAGACCTCGACAATCTCATCAAGTCAACACAAGATGCCATCGTGGACGCTGGGATTCTCCGGGATGATTGCCTGATTTTTTCGGTAAATATGACAAAGCGGTACGCCAACGAAGGCGAGGCCCCGCACACAAGAATCGCCATTCTCGTTGCCTAATTTGATGGCATTGATAAAATGAAGGGTGCCTAGTGTCTACAGCGTATGACATTGTCGCAAAACATGGCGGCAAAATTGAACTCGACCTGCTTTACAAGCTCGAAAGCGGGGATCCGGTAGCACTCGACGATAGTGCTGTCTTTTTCCAGATAGGCCAAACCAAGCCGTATCCCGGCACCATTGACGGAAACAGGATCAGGTTCGACTTCAAGCCCAACCGCAGCGTAGTGGCAGGGGCCCACCCCTATCGGGTGATAGTCAAGAATCTCAAAAGCGAACAATGGACAAAGATCATGTGGGGCGAACTGAAAGTTGAGCGACATGACGACTGATGCAAAGCAGACAGTCAGTTCGGTCATGCAGTTCTTGCAACTGATCGTGCTGATTATTGGGGTGGCCGGGGTCTTCATGCACATTGGCAGGAAAGACAGCGAGCTGACCCAGAACACCAAGGAGATTGAGGAGATCAAAGCCATCGCCTCTGATCTTCTCCAAACTCAAATCACCCTGACAACCAATGACGCGAGGCTGTTTGAGTCTCTCGAATCTCTCCGGACAAGAACTTCCCTGTTGGAGTCAAACCGATGATCGAACGAATCAAGGTGTGGGTCAGCCAGAACCGCTGGTCGGTCTCGCTAATTGGTGCTGGACTTGCGTTTTTTCTGGTCAGCGTCACAGTGTCAGGCTGTCAAGTCTCTGACCTGATTTCCGTTGATGTCCCGCCGGATGTCAAGCAGGCCATTGACATTGAAGGCGATGTCACCCTGACCCAGATTCCTGATGTATGGGAAGACTGGCAGGCCTACGTCGAGAAGAACACCAACCGGCTGGAAGCGGAGACCGACCGAGGCTACGAGCTTCTGGGCTTTGTCACATCCGCCACGAACATTGCGGTCTCGGCGGCGGGCGAGGCTGCTCCGGCCTTCCCGGGTGGGGCACTCCTGATTGGCCTCCTCGGTGGTGCCGCTGGCTTGTTCATGAAGAAGCCGGGAACTGACCGTGCCATCGCGAAGGAAAAGGAAGCCTCTTACAACGCGGGCATGAAGAAGGCTGAAGTCATGGCCGATCAAGCCAAGGCTCTCGCCGAGATGGCGGGCTACCAGTACGCCGGAGACTGCGAAGACTGCGAAGACGACTGTGAGTACGAGTGTGAGGAAGAAAACTGATGGCCCAGCCAGACGGACTTCAACTCACGCGAGCGGAACTTCGGGATGAGATTGCCCGATTCATGTCCTTTGGGCAGTACACGCAGGCCACTACTCAGGGCCAGAAGGACATCAACGCTTTCATCAAGCGGGGGCTGAGGCAGTTCTACAACCCGCCTCCGATCCCGGGCCAGTCCGGTGTCCATACTTGGTCATTCCTTGAGCCTTGGGCTGATCTGGCGACCGTCACCAATCAGGAGGCTTACGACCTGCCTGCCCACTTTGGCGGGCTCGTTGGTGACATGAGTTTTCCCACCGAGCAGTCGAAGCCCCCGGTTGAGAATGTGGGCGAGGCCAACTTCCGGATCATCCAAACCGAAGAGCCCAACCGAAAGGACCGGCCCTCGGTCTGTTGCATTGTCCCGAAGGATGCTGCGAACACCGAGTACCCGGACAACCCGACCCAGTTCCAGCTCTATCTCTGGCCCAAGCCCGACAAGGCCTACACCCTTAGATACAAGTACATCGCGATTCAAGGCGACGAGTCAGAATCCGCCAGCGACACCTTCTTGGGTGGGGCACAGCACTCCGAGACGATCTTGGCAAGCTGCCTGTCGATTGCCGAGGAGTATGTCGAGACCCCGAACAGCCGGTACCGAGAGCTGTTCAGCCAGCGGCTTGCCGCTTCCATTCTCTTGGATGGGCGAGCGAACTCGCCTGACAACTTCGGGCCCAACGTAGATCGCAGTGACATGCGTGGGCAGTTCCGAAGGCACACTGACGACTACACGGTGCGTTATTACGACATCGATGGCAACCAAGTTGGACCCTGAACATGCCACATGAGCTTCTCGCAAAGCCCGGAACCGTCACCAACAACGCGATCGTTGAGGGTGCAATCTCAATCGACTCCGGTGCCAACAACATTCTGTTTGTTGTCAAGGCCGCCGCAGTCCAGATCTCTTCTGAAGTCGAGGTCGTCGAGGTCACCGGTGCCGATGACACCGAAAGGATCTACGAGCAGGGTCGCTTTGCTTCCACGCAGTTCCAGATCCAAGGCTACATGGTCAGTGACAGTGCGATCAACATCAAGAACCTCGTCAGTTCAAACAACGATGGAAACACCAACGCCAATTGCAAGCTGACGTTTCGACCCCACTCTGGCCGAAAGCTGGAGGGCACGGTTGTGTTCCGTGGGATTGACATCTCTTGGTCCCGCAACAGCCCCTTCGTTGGCGTGACTATGACCGGGATGTTCACCAAGGTTGACTTCTCGACGAGTGCAGAGGAGGCCTGATGCCAAAGCAATTCGATGACGAAGAGTTCGAGAGGCTGATGAACAGCGGTGAACTCCCTGAGATTCCGCAGCCAAGGGTCCAGATGCCAGCAATGGAGGATCAGCCTGTGATCCGTGACTCCTCGACCGTCGATTCCGGCGAGGGAGTGAAGATTGATGTCTCCGAATTGAACATCATCTCTTCGACCCTCAAGGAAATCAGCGGCGAGCTTTCGCAGACCTACAACCTCCTCAAGCAGGTCATGGAGATCTGAATGCCATCGAAGGTTTACCGAGATCTGATCGGTTCGACGCAGCGGAACACGGAGACGACCTATGGGGCGGAGGCCGAGCGTCGTGTCTTTGTCCGCGTCGATATGACCGAGCCAGCCCAGAACACGACTCTCTTGGGAAGAGCTGTTGAGAAAGCGGTTGGGACGGAGTTCTATCACCCGGATGACCCGAGCCTCCCGCTCCGAAGGGCGACCGCGAAGCAGATTGGCAACAACACCTGCGAAGTGATCCTCGAATACAAGAGGAGCCGAACCAGCAGTGGCCCCCTTGATGTCCCCTCTGCTGGCGGCGTGGTGTACAACTCCCGCGCTCGCATGGGTGCGAAGAACATCTACAAGGACCAAGCCAGCAACTGGTTGGACGCGACCAACCGAGACGCGAACGACCCGACCAAGGCTTCGGATGCATCGAAAGTCCCGCGTTCGAGAGCGATTCAGGTACCCGAAGAAGAGATCACCGTCCCTGTCATCTTGAACTCGTACCAGTTCCCGCAGCTTCAGGCGGCCAAGAACGACATCGGGAAGGTCAATAACAACGTCCTTCAGTTCGCGGGGCATACGTTTGATGTGCAGACAATGCTGAACACGGGGATTGATGTTGACTGGCAAAGCCAGCAGACGCTTGGTGCATTGACGTTCTATGTTGCTTGGGGCGGGAACAACTCTGGCATTGTCGCCCAGCTTGTGTTCATTGTTCAGTACAAGTTCCGCTACCGGCCGTATGGCTGGACGGAGGAGGTCATCAGCCACAACGGAACCGAGTGGATTGTCAGCAACAATCAGGTGTATCAGGCAGTGAATATGTCGGGGTATCCGATTTGAAGTTCACCAAGCGATTCAACCCGTTCTCTGAATCGTTCCGGCGAGACCTCCGAGAGATGTGGGACATCATCGAGGAGTACGCGAGGACCAAGGATTTCTATCAGACGATGGCGATCCGAGAGATCCCTGAGCCCAATGTCCCGACGTTCATATTGGCGAAGATCACGGGGGCGAGGCTCATCAATGGCAATGATGGAGATGGACAGACCGGAAGCCCACCGCCCGGAACCGGAGACGAGTCAAGAAACCTGTGGATGTACAAGTGGGAGTCATTCACGAACTCGGCCGATAACTCTGACAACTACACGAGGTTCGCCCTGAATGGTGCCGAGTTTGACAACAACGGCACGCTGGAGGAGTCGTACGGCGTCAAGGTTCAGGCGAACAACCCCACGGTTACCTTGCTGCCGATTGGCGTTAATGGAGAAGTAAAGCCAGTTGTCCTCATGTACCAACTCCCTGCACCCATAAGCCTGACTACCACGCTTGTGGACGCGGGAGGAGGAGTTGCTGGTACGACAACGGTTCAGTCTTCGTACTTCTTTTCTGCTGGCAACGAAGTGGATGTCACCTGCTGATGTCATCTTTGAGTCGCAAATGCTGTTGTGTAGGTGATAGCGAATGCCAAGATGTTTGGGTTTGGAAGAGTGAGTTTTGCAATCAGGGCAACACCAAGCTCTATGCGCCGCAGGCCATGTGGGACTCGTTCATTCCCACCTGCGCGACCCCTTGGGACATTGTTTGGGACTACACAACGACGCCCCCGTCATACACGCTGACAAAAAATGGTGCGGCTGTAGACACAAAGGTGTTTTCGTTCAACGGGGCCTTCATTGACGTATTCAATCCCAACCCGCCAGACCCGATAGGCCTGCTTGGGTGTGGCGAATTGAGGTTCGCTGGCTATTTGTGCGATCGTCAGGGAACAGAAAGATGCGATCCTGACTTGCCCAAAGGGGAAGGGTGCCTTTGCATGAGAGAGCAAATTGCGAGTTGCCCCTCTCCCCCCTTGGGCAACAACCAATTCTGCGAAGACTGCGATGAGCTTTCAGATTTTGTTTCCGATGCTGATGACCAGCTTTACATCATTGGATTTGGGACTCGCCCTGCCGGATTTGACGACATGGGCTACCCAACCACTACGTCATGTCGCGGCAAAAGTATTTGGCTTGGCAGGGGCTGGTACAACAACAGCTCTTGGGATATCAATCAAACTGCATCCCCGTCTCCAAGCTTTCCTAGGTACATCTGCATTGCGGACGATTGCTGTGATTCACAGTGTGACTTCGAAGAAATCAGTTGCCCGGACTGGATGTCCCAGACTGCGAATTATCCAATCATTGAGTTTGTCATCGGCAACCTTCCGGAAAGTTGGAGTTCTTCGTCGCCTAGCAATTCCAATCCGACCATCACCTGCGACTGGGAGCTGGAATACAACGAGTTCAGCTATGTGTGGAACCCCGCCGATTCAAGGTTCGAGGACATGAGGCTCAGTGTCACGGCAACGCTGCGGGATTATTCAGGCCCCTCTGATGGGGCGTGCCAAACTCGCCCGGAACCTTCGGTTCCAGCTTCACAAGATTACCTCTTGTGCGACCCTCCCCCGCTCGACAACAACTTGGGACTGTGTCCGCCCAACGCCCAGACCACCGGCGTAATCGGCTCTTTCTCATCCTGCGGAAGCAATCCCCCTAGCGGTGTTTGGCCGGGATCCGATTACTGCTGCATTGATTTTGGCGGTATAGAAATCTGCCAGAGGAATATCTCGTTAGCGGTGAACCTTAATTTCAGTGCCATAGGTTTGCCGTGGCCGCCGCAGTTTGGGCAAACAGTGCTTGTGCCTTGTCAGATAAATGTCAGCTCAGGGAACTCGGGTCTGCCAGTCAGGCCTAACTGCAATAACAACAGCTTCCCCCCGACCCCTTGCAATAACTGGGACAGTGGAACTGATGACAACTTGTACGGTTTTCTTAAAATCACAATGCCAGAAGGGCCACCGGAGTGCGATCCATGAACAAGCAAAGATTTACTAGCAAGCCCATTCGGGGGCTTGGTGACGTTGTTGACCGAGTTACCAGCACAACTGGTATCAAGTCTGCTGTTCAAAAAGTCAGCAACGCACTCGGCAAGGAATGCGGATGCGAGCAAAGGCGCGAGGCACTCAACAAGCTGATCCCGTTTGGCAAGGGCAAAACCGATGGATGACAATCAGAGAGACAGGCTCCTATTCCTCGCCCGGATGTTGAGTCAGGGCAAGATCACCAAGCAAGAGTACGACCGTCAGGTTGAGGCTCTTATCCGGATGGTTCCCTTGTCCCCCGAGACGAAGGGGTCTGTGGCAAGGAACCAGAAGCAAAAGGTGAAGGCGGGCCAGATGCCGGGTGCGTCTGGAATGCTCCCTGTTACTCCCCCGCCGAACATGGGCGAGCCTCTAAACGAGCAGATGCGTCGGAGCAATGCTCCGCCTAGGCCAGAGTTCGATACGCCGGGTGCGTCTGGAATGCTCCCTATTACTCCCACGCCGAACATGGGGGAGCCCCTGAACGAGCAGATGCGTGGCAGCAATGCTCCGCCTAGGCCAGAGTTCGACCGCGACCGTGACATTGGCTTTGGCCAGAATGTACCCGAGCCCGAGCGTGACATTGGCGAAAACCCTCTTCCCTCAATCGCTGAAATTGACGCTGGCGCAAGGCAGGTTCCCGGCAGATCGGAGGAAGAGCTTGCTGAATACATGCCCCCAGACGAGAGCATGGAGACGCCTGAGCAGCAGGCGGAACGACTGCAACAGATAGAAGATCGCCGTGCTGACGACGAGTACAACAGGGAAATGCGTAAAGATGGCGGCGTGCCCGTCATTGACAAGGAGACCGGGCAGCCGGTGTTCCAGCCGGGCACGGGGCGTTTCGAGTTCCGCCCTGATGACGAGCGGTACGAAGGCATGTCGCAAGACGAACGCGACATTGCCATGCTCCAAGATGCGGAGCCAACCCAAGCTGAGATCGACGCCGAGGTCGCCAAAGAAGAAGCAAAGAGTGCGGCGGGCCTTGCCAAACGGAAGGAAGTCGAGTCACTCAAGACGGATCCGACTAAGCGGCTGAATGAGAAGGGTGAGGTCGAGGCCTACCCTGAAGAAGTCGAGCTTTGGATTGGCCGGAACAAGACGCAGGCTGACATGAATGTCAGTGAGGAAAACAAAGAACTCTGGACGATGGGCCAGAGGCAGAGACGCGAAGGACTTCGTGACATTGCGGTAGGTCAGGGCCTTAGAGGGAGATCCGCAACCGAGTTTGAATACTGGAAGCAGAGTGGCGGTAAGTGGCCCGGCCCCTACACCTCGATGAGTCGCGAAGCGATTGCGGCTGCTCAGGCTTACTACCTTGAGTTCGGCCAGCCGAAGCCCACCTTTGAGGGCAGTCCACGGAAGATGGCTGACCCGAACCAGATGTCTTTCGAGGAGTTCAAGCGTCGTCAGGAGGCTGGCGAGTTTGACACCCCTCCTTCGATCAGCCCCGAAGAGCAGGAGGCAGGCCGAGAGAGAAGCCAGAGGATTCGTGACAGTGTTGATCGGGATCGAAAGCGATCTGTTCTTCGGCAGATGCAGAAGGAAGGCATCCAACTCCAGTCGGGGTACAACACTGTTGATGGTGCGTTCAGCTCCGAGCAAGAGCGAGAGATCGCGGACTATCTGCGGGTCCGTGGCTACAGCGATGCCAACGACTGGTACCGGGATACTGTCAGGGCCAGCCGAGACACGCGCAAGCGAGACTCTCAGGTCCGGGCGATCCTTCGGCGTGACCCTGAAGAACGCAAGGAGCTTCTCGATCGCATCAACCGGAACCGGCCCCCGGGCGACAGGATCAGGCCCGAAGAGATCGGCTTGCCCGGCAGGCAGGTTGTCGGTGAGTTCCGCGAGGTCAAAGAGTTCGATCGGATCTCCGGAAACAATGCCATAGAGGGCGAATACCTGAAGACCGACCGTGGTCGGTTCAGGGTCGCAAGCACAGGCAAAGAGGTTGATGGGAAGCCCGAGCTTGCCATGGTCCCTGTCAGGCAGGTGAGGGGCGGCAAGTACGTCCCCGACGCTGACAGCATTGACTTTGAAACATTCAATGACACCTACTCCGGCGGAGAGCGGAGGACTGTTGCCGCTCTCGCGAGAGCGGAACGGACTGGCTCCGTTGCCGAGGAACAACGCCGGATCGATCGGTCGCGAGAGAGAATTAACTCTTCAGACGAATACGACGAGGCAACCAAGAAGGAAGCACTGAAGAGGCTTGAGGCCCGAGAGAACAAGCTGCACTACGAGTACCTCCAGAATGTCTTGGAGGGAGACTCCGACGCGCGACCACTCCCCGCTATTCCAGCCGAAACCGAATACGAGCGAGGACAAAGGCTTAAGAATGAAAAGACGGAAAGGGATCTGGAAAAAGAAGGGGGAAGCGGCGACACCACGGACGACGCCTTGGACGAGTACCTCGGTGGAGGACCAGCACGCGGAGCAGGCCAAGGCACAACGCTCTGGCCGCGTCTCGTCGAGAAGTTCAAGGAAGACATGGCATCTGGCGTGCCGCAAGAAGAGGCCCTCGGTGAGTTGCTTCGAAGGACCGATGAAAACTGGGACCGGATCCGCGAAGAAGAGTCAGCTAGAACTGACAACGCAAGAGACTTTGTCACAGAAGCCCTGACTGAAGGCGAGTTGAACCCCTGATGACGCAGTTCGATATCAACTACGAAGAAGCGATCAAGACCATTCGGAACTCGAAGGTCTCGGCATCACAGTCCCAGCAGGCGGCCAAGTTCCAGCCCCCTACCGCACAGGATGTGCAATCTCAGGCGGCACCCGAGATGTCTGCCGGAGCCGAGCTACTCGAATCGTCTCGCCCCGGCTTTTTGAGACAGCTCGTTGCCCCAGTCACCGATCCGATCGACACCTTTGCTACGGCGGCGGGAGTCGCCATAAGAAGAGCGGTCCCGACCATCATCGGTGGTATCGAAGGGACGATGGGACGCCTAGGCGAAGCAATCATCGAGTTCGAAGTGGCCAAAAACCCGGTACAGGGTGCCATCATCAGGGCCCAGAATGTGCTGGACGGTCGAGACCCAGACGATGTTATGGGTGGACTCAGCAGGCATCTGGCTTTGACATCCCTAGGTGCCCAGCGAGAAGGCGACGAAACAACTGCATTCTTGGCTGACATGATGAATGTAGGCCTGCACACGGCGAGAGCCAACATTGATGCAGGTTCTCGAAAGATGGACTCTTTCATTGCATGGAACTTCACCGAAGACCGGTGGGGAACCATGTCCTCCGAACAATATGAAAGGGAGATCCTCAAGGATCCGCTTGGTGTTGACCCCGGCAAGCAGGCTGGCATGTTCATTGGCAATGCTCTGACCTCTGCTGTTCAGATGGCAATCGCTCTCGTTCAACCACAGCTTGCACCTGCGGTGCTTGGGAGTTTCTTCACCCAAGGGTTTGCCGGTGCCGCTCAAGGGTATGAAGATGTCAAGAAGAGCCGTGGCGAGATCCCCAGTGCTACCAATGCTTTCTTGCACGGTGTTGGCGGCGGAACTGTAGAACTTGCGTTTGAAAGTTTCCAGCTTGGCACTGTCAAGAAAACCATCAAGGCCACGAGGCAAAGCCTGAACGCAAGGCTCGGGAGGGCCATCGCAGAAGAGGCCGCCGGGTCGCCGGGTGCGATCCGCCGTGCTGTTGATTCAGTTGCAGCGGTCACTCCTGACTTTGCAAAGGCGATCGGCAAAACCACTGCTACCAATGCCTTGCAAGAAACCGCCACGCAGGTTTCCAACAACCTCCGGGAGATGCTGACCTATGACCCGGCGAATCCCGGGGATGGCTACTTCGGCAAGGTCACCCGGCTCTTGCGTGGAGTACCCGAGGCGGCCCTTGGTGGTGCGATTGGTGGTGCCCCGTTCG
>TARA_R100000654_G_scaffold5480_1_pt1 | contig 17519 bp, 13 predicted proteins | sample TARA_R100000654 | Tara Oceans TARA_R100000654 (sample SAMEA2622473) | marine metagenome | biome: marine biome (ENVO:00000447); feature: surface water layer (ENVO:00002042); material: "saline water (ENVO:00002010), including plankton (ENVO:xxxxxxxx)" | depth 5 m
TTAAACATTTTAGATGGGGTTACATCAACAGCAGCAGAGCTTAATATCTTGGATGGTGTTACAGCAACTACTGCAGAGTTAAATTATGTTGATGGCGTAACCTCTGCGATACAAACACAGATTGATACAAAAGCTGCTATTGCAGGACCAACATTTACAGGAACATTAACTGCTCCTACTATAAATGCATCAAGTGCTTTACAAATAGGTGGCGTAGCAGTAACATCGACAGCAGCAGAACTAAATATACTTGATGGTGTTACAGCTACTACTGCTGAATTAAATCATGTAGACGGTGTAACCTCTGCAATACAAACCCAATTAGACGCTAAAGCAACAACTGGTAAAGCAATTGCTATGGCAATGGTATTTGGATAATAAAGGAGTTTTTTAATGGCAAATCCAAATGTAGTCGCAGTAAGCAGTATCTCAGCTCAAACAGTTCTAGATGCTGATGTTGCTGCAAGCGCAGTTAGTTTATTAACGTGTGCATCAGATAAACTATGTAAAATTAATTCGTTGGTTATAGCCAACATAGATGGCACTAACTCTGCTGATATATCTGTGTGGATTACACGATCAAGTGTAGACTACTACATAGCTAAAAGCATTACAGTTGCAGCAGGTAGCACTCTACTTCCTATTGATAAAAACATGGGATTATACTTAAATGAAAGTGACATACTAAAAATACAAGCAAGTGCAGCAGGAGATTTGTCTGCTGTTCTTTCATATGAAGAGATTGATGACGCTTAATAGAAAGTAGCTTAATGAAAGCTTTTGGTAACATTACTAAAGATGGTCAGGTCAGGGCAGTCGCTTCTGGTGCTTTGACTGATGGCACTGCTGTTATTGTGAACGCTGATGGTACTGTGAGTGTTGTTGGTGAGACAAGTGTTTCGGCAGGGGTTGGTACTAAAGTTGTTTTTGAGAACGCTGCTACTTATCGTACATCAGCAGTCTATGATTCTAACGCACAAAAAGTTGTTATAGCGTATGCAGATTACGGTGGTAGCCTTAATGGAGATGGCACAGCTATAGTAGGGACTGTTTCTGGAACATCTATTAGCTTCGGTAGTCCAGTAACATTTTCTTCTGATGATGCACAACAAATTGCAACAACGTTTGATTCGACAAATAATAAAGTTGTAATCGCTTTTAGAGATGGTTCTAATTCTTCATACGGTACTGCTATAGTCGGCACAGTATCTGGGACATCTATAAGTTTTGGTAGTGCTACTGTTTATAACTCTAACATCACTACTCATAACTCAGCTGCTTTTGACTCAAACGCAGGTAAGGTTGTGATTGGGTTTAGGAATCAAACTGGCTCTAACTTAGGTAAAGCCATTGTTGGAACAGTATCTGGTACATCAATTAGTTTTGGTAGTGCAGTAACTTTTAATAATGCAAGTACACAGAGAACAGCAGCTGTTTACGATTCTAATGCACAAAAAGTTGTTATATCTTATAGGGATTTAGGTGATTCAAATAAAGGCAAAAGTATTGTTGGAACTGTAAGTGGTACGTCAATTAGTTTTGGCTCTGCGGTAGAGTTTAATTCTAATACCAACTACATAAAAAGCACTTATGACTCTACTAATAATAAAGTAATTGTTGTTTATTCGGATGGAGGAAATGGTGATAGTGGCACTGCCATAGTAGGTACGGTCTCTGGTACGTCAATTAGTTTTGGTAGTGAAGTAGTGTTCCATAGTGGACTTGTTTACGAGTCTACAGTTAATTACGACTCAAGTACAAATAAAAGCGTTGTTGCTTATAGAAGTTCATCAACTACTAGTGGAAAAATTAGAGTTGGTACGGTCAGTGGAACAAGCATAAGTTTTGATAGCGAAGCAGAGTTTGAAAGTAACACAGTGAATGAGCTTTCAGGCGTATATGACTCTAGCGAAGAAAAAATTGTTCTTGCTTATAGAGATGCAGGTAACTCAAGTTATGGTACTGCAATTGTTTTTCGTAACTCTGCTACCTCAACAAACATCACCAGTGAAAACTTCATAGGTTTTTCAGATGGTGCATATGCAAACACACAGAGTGCCGCAATAAACACAACAAACACAATTGACAGAAATCAAAGCGGTCTAACCGCAGGGCAAACATATTTTGTGCAAAACGATGGCACACTTGGAACAACAGCAGCAGACCCCTCAGTAACAGCAGGAACTGCCATATCAGCTACGGAACTAATAGTGAAAGGTTAAAGAATGAAAACTATCGTGGAAACATCAACTAAGTTATGTAAGTATTTACTTGCAGATGACGTAAAAATTACAGCAACGTCAGATAATATTACAGTAGGAGATCCTGCTCAGTTTATTATCGCTGATCTCAACAGTGGCAATACGACTATTACTGAGAACGTGACCAACGCACCAAGCGATTGGACAGGCAACAAGTATAAGTTAGATGGCACAACCTGGTCAGCTAATCCTGATTGGGTAGACCCTTCTGAGGATGATGGAGACTAAAAATAATGCTGCGTGTCATAGGCAACGATCAGAATTTACCAAGACAGGAACACGTTGTAGCCAGTGGTACATTGCCAAGTGGCAAGCCAGTGATTATTAATGCCGATGGTACTGTGAGTGTTGTTGCTGAAACTGCGATTAGCCAAGCTGTTGGAACGGCTGCGGTATTTGAAACAGGTCATGCTCAATTCATGGGAAGTACTTTTGATTCTAATTCAAACAAAGTTGTTATTGCTTATAAAGATACAGGTAATTCTAATTATGGAACTGCTGTTGTAGGAACTGTTAGCGGCTCAAGCATCAGTTTTGGAACTCCTGTGGTATTTTATAGCACTTATGGAACTGCTCATTTTACAGCTAGTTTTGATAGCAGTAATAATAAAGTGGTAATTGTTTTTTACCAAACCAATAATGATTACGGCTTGGCTATAGTGGGTACTGTATCTGGAACGTCAATTTCGTTTGGTTCTGTTGTAGGATTTTCAGGTAGCAATCAAGTATCCTATCCAAGGTCTACTTTTGATAGTAGTAACAACAAGATTGTTATTGCTTATGGAGATGCAAGCAGTAACACAGGCAAAGCGATTGTGGGTACTGTGTCTGGAACGTCTATAAGTTTTGGTAGTGCAGTTACTTTTGAAAATGCATCGTCTCCTTATACTGCTATAGCTTTTGACAGTAGTAACAACAAGGTCGTAATAGCTTATCAAGATAATCCTAATTCTGAATATGGAACAGCCATTGTTGGAACAGTAAGTGGTACGAGCATAAGCTTTGGAAGTGCGGCAGTTTTTGAAAGTGCTGAAGCTGTGCAAATTTCAATTGGCTATGATGCTAATGCTCAAAAAGTTGTAATAGCCTATCAAGATGGTGGCAACTCTCAATACGGTACGGCTGTAGTTGGAACAGTTAGTGGGACATCTATTAGTTTTGGTAGTCCTGTAGTATTTGAAAGTGCAGTTACTTTTTATACATCAGTAGCTTACCACGCTGATGCTAATAAAATTATTATTTCCTATCAAGACCAAAATAATTCTAATTATGGTACGCTTGTAGTTGGTACAGTTAGCGGAACGTCTATCAGTTTTGGCTCTGCTGTTGTTTTTGAAAGCGCAGAAATAGCTTACACATCAAGTGTTTATGACTCTAATTCCAAAAAAGTTGTTATATCTTACAGGGACTCAGGAAACTCTAGTCAAGGTACAGCTCTTACATTTGAACCTGCCTACACCTCACAAAACCTCACCTCCGAAAACTACATTGGCATATCTCGTAGCGGTGCAGCTTCTGGTGCAGGGGCTATCATAGATACACAAGGTGCAATAGCCGACAATCTATCAGGGCTAACAGCAGGGCAAAGCTACTTTGTTCAGACTGATGGCACACTAGGTACAACGGCTGCTAGTCCTAGCGTTTTTGCAGGGACGGCTGTATCGGCAACTAAACTTATCGTGAAAGGGTAACTATGTTAAGACGTATAGGGGCTGAAGAAAGTGGTGAGTTTAAAGCGGTAGCCAGTGGCACATTGCCAAGCGGTAAGCCAGTGGTGGTTAATGCTAATGGGACGGTAAGTGTTGTTGCTGAGACAGGAACAGCAGGGGCTTCTGGAACTAAAGTTGCATTTGACGGCCCTCCAAACGAGGGAATGAATGTTGTTTATGACAGTAGCAATAATAAAATTGTCGTAATTTATTCAGACAACGCTAATTCAAAATACGGCACTGCTATTGTTGGAACAGTAGACAACTCTGACAACTCTATAAGCTTTGGCACTCCTGTTGTTTTTAATAGTGGCAATAGTCAAAAAGTTGGAGCTACGTTTGACAGCAATTCAAATAAAGTTATCGCACTTTGGCATCAAAGCGTAGGAACAACTGGAAGGGCTATGGTTGGGACTGTATCAGGCACGTCAATTAGCTTTGGTTCAGCAGCAGATTTTACACAAGAATCAATTGACGGTGAAGTAAAAGGTACATTTGATAGCAACTTAAATAAAGTTGCCGTAGTATATAAAAATCAAGGTGACAGTGGTAAAGGTTATTGCGCTATTGGTACAGTGAGTGGCACAAGTATTAGTTTTGGATCGGAAGTTAAGTTTCGTGACGCAGAGATGTATAGACCAGATGTTTGTTTTGACAGTAATCAAAATTGCATTTTAGTATTTTATCAATCGTCAGGTGATAATGGTTTTATATCTATTGGAGATATTTCTGGCACGTCTGTTACATTTAGCACTGAAATAAATTTAGGGCATGACGCTGAAAGAACTAATTGTGAGTTTGATCCAGACACTAATAAAGTAGTATTAGCTTACACAGATAGACCAGATGGAGAGTCAGCCGCTGCAAAAACTGTAACTATTGGTGGGAGTTCTGGAAGTAGGACAGCTTCTTTTGGCACTGAAGTAAATTTTGCAACAGGTGAAAGTCAAAACTGTGTAGTACTAGGCATTGTATATGATCCTGATGCTAATAGGATGTTAATTTCTTATTTAGAGGAAAGTGGTGGTAATTTAAAACTTGCGTCAGGAACAGTAAGCGGCACTGACATTTCGTTTGGAACACCTCAAACAATAATTAGTGAAAGCACTGGTGCTGCCTTTGCCCCTCTTGCCTATGATACTAGCCAAGATAGAGTAGTAACAGTATATGATGACGCTCAAAACTCTGATGCGGCAACAGCTATCGTAGTTACAGTTGATACAATTAGCACCAACATCACCTCAGAAAACTACATTGGTATGTCCAAAGGTGGGGCTGTAGCTAACACCAAGGGTGCAACTGTAGATATTATTGGTGTAGTAAATGATGAGCAATCTGGCCTCACCGCAGGGCAACAGTACTTTGTACAAACAGATGGAACGTTAAGCACAACAGCGGATGATCCAAGTGTACTGGCAGGGACTGCTATCTCTGCAACAGAGTTATTAGTTAAGACTTGATAAGTTAAAGTAAAGGATAGACAATATGGGTAAACCTAGAGATTTAGCAAACGTAGTTGCTACTGGAAATATACTTGCTGACGGTGCAGTAGCTCCTGCTGAATTGACAGGTGTTACGTCTACTGCAGCAGAGATAAACATATTAGATGGAGTGACTGCAACTGCAGCAGAGTTAAACTTACTTGATGGTGTGACTGCTACCACTGCAGAACTTAACTATGTCGATGGTGTTACATCTAATGTGCAGACACAGATAGACACTAAAGCTCCTGTAGCAAGCCCAACGTTTACTGGTACTGCTACTGGTCCTACTATTAATGCTTCTACAGCTTTACAGATAGGTGGTGTAGCAGTAACAGCTACGGCTGCAGAATTAAACAAGATGGATGGTGTAACTGTTAGTGCATCTGATATAAACTCTGTAACAACAAAAGCTCCTGCTGCTGATCCTACATTTACTGGTACTCTAGCTGCACCTACTATTAACGCTTCTACTAAACTACAAGTTAATGGCACAGATGTAATTACTAACGCTAGACAGCTTAGTAATATTGCCAGTGTAGATGCCACAACTGCTGCTGCAATTACAACTGCAGGAGTTGGTGGTGCTAATAGTTTTGAAGCTACTGCATCGGGTGCTTTAGCAAATGGTGATCCAGTTATAATAAATGCTAATGGTACGGTAAGTAAACCTGCTCTTACTGTAAGTGCTAATGACCCTGCAACATTTGGTTATACAGCTAACAGTAATAAAGGTACACAAATTAACGGAACTGGTCAAACTTATTCTATGAGTGCAGCTTACAATTCTAATTCAGGTACAACAGGTGCTGGTGCTTTTTTAGTAACATTTAGAGATGCAAGTGCAAGTGATGCTCTTAAAGGCAACATGATGACAATTCGTACTGATGGAGAATTAAACGTTGAGGGTGAGTTTAGTATTGGTGGAGAAACTCTAAACGGAGAACGGTCAACAGATGTTTGTTTTAATGAACCTTTAAATATATTTTTTGTTGCTTATAGAGCTAGTAGTGTTACAAAAGTTCGTGCTTTGACACCTAATGGCGCAAGAACAGTCTCTGGTGGTTCAGCATATACTGTAAAAAGTGATACATTTGCACCAAGAATAGCAACAGATAATAATGACGATCCTTATAATTTTGTTGTTAGTTATAATGATGGTGCTGACAACTCATTAAAAGCTAGGCCATGTCAATACAATTCAGCTAATGGAGTTATTACAGTTGGTGCAGAAGTAACTATTGAGAGCGATGGTTGTTCTGGTGGTCACACTCTTGTTTATGATAGCACAAATGATAAATTTATTTCTGTTTACTCAAATGATCAAGACAATAATAAACTTAGAGTAAAAGTACTTACTTTTGATGATAGCATTACTCTTACTCAGTATTCTAATAGTTTACTTGTTGGTAGTGCAGTTGAGTTAAATACTGTTGCTGCTAGTGAATTTAACTTTTCAGCAGTGTTTACAACAGCAGGTAAAACAGTCATTGCAATGCGCAATGCTTCTGATAGTAATTATTTAACAACTGTAGTTTTTACAACAAGTGGAACTTCTGGATCATTTGGATCACCGCAGAGAGTTTTAACAGTTGACGGTCTATATAATTCTATAGGATATGATTCTAATACTAATAGAATTGGTATAGCTTTTAGAGATTCAACAAATAGTAACGTTACATCTTTTATAACTGGTTCTGTTGGCACTACATCGATAACATTTCAATCAAATGCACAAGCTACAATTGGTAATACAACATCAGATAGAGCAAGCGTAAGGATGCCATTTAGTGGCACTAATGTGGGTACAACTTTAGATACAGCTAGGACTGGTGATAATAAGTTGTTAGTAGTGATTGGAACTCAATATGATTATGGTCGTGTAAATATTGCTAATCTTGGTTCAACATCAACGACATTAACATCAACAAACTATATCGGAATATCCGATGCAGCTTATTCTGATGGTGCAACAGCAACTGTTCAAACTATGGGTGCAATAGATGATGCACAATCAAGTATGACACCTGCAGCAAAACAATTTGTGCAAAAAGATGGCACAATTGGGAGTTCAGCAAGTACACCATCGGTTGAAGCAGGATTGGCACTTTCAGCAACAAAGCTATTGGTCAAAGGTTAATGAACAACATCACCCTTACAATAGAACAAATAGAAGAGATGCTAGACAAAGCAGCTAGACGTGGAGCTAAAGAGGCACTACGGTCTATCGGATTACTTGATGATGACGCACAAAAAGATATTATAGAAATGAGAAGTTTGCTAGAGGCATGGCGTGACACACGTAAATCATTCTGGTCAACTGTAGTTAAATTAACCACTGTCGCATTGCTGACATTTATTGCAGGTGCAGTGTGGATGACAATGGGAAAGTAAGGAATAAAGTATGGCACAAGATAATAATCCAAATGCTCCAGAAGGAAGTTCTTTAGGGTCAACTGTAAGAGAAACGGCTTTAGCAAGAGCTAGAGAAATTGCTCAACAAATGGCAGATGATACAGGAACTGGTAGTTCTGCACCTACTACTGCAGGTATTGAAGAGTTAACAGGTCCAACATCTGATGGTATTACTACGTATTATAAAGTAGGGGATTCTACTTTTAATGACTATGACTCTGCTTTACACCATTATAATACAAGTGGTGGTGAAGAACAGTTTGGTGCATTAAGTAACAATAATAACACTACAAATAGTTCTACAGTTGCCACTAGTAATCATACAGGTATGGCAACAAATATAGAACTTAATCAAGAGTATGCCCAGTATGTTGGGCAAGAAGAAGGACGTGTTGTAGACGGTATAGAAGTACCTGCATGGGTTGATAATGACTATTTAAGTAGCTATGTTAGTTCTGCCAAAACAGGTAATCCTCGTAAACCTAACAATCGTGAAATGATGGAAATGATTGCAGGTGTTCCTATTGAACAACTGTATGGTACTATGGAGTCTTCCGAGTGGACAAAAATTTCAAGGTTAAGTAGTGATTTATTATACGGTGTTGTAGGTTCTAATACTGATACACGTAATTGGGAAGCTATTATGGGTTCAGATAATCCTGTAATTGCTGCTCAAATTGCTACATCACAGATGTATGGTGGCACTACTGTAAAATTTCAATCAGGTGGTTGGGTAACAGATCAATTTGGTAATACTACCGATGAAAAATTACCACCTGCTTTATATGTTGTTGGTGGTAATGGCACTATTTTGACAAGTTTAGGTACTAATCTTGACAGCATGGCTTATACCCTACAAAAATTTGGTGTAAAAAATACCGCATGGATTGATGATGCTGTTACAGCAATGGGATCTTTTTCTAATAAAGATCAATATGTAAATACTTTTGATCAATTAAAACAGATGTATAATCCTTTTGGGGATTATATGGATATGTTTGATATGGAGGGTTTAATATCAGGAGTAGCACCTTTTATTGACCCTTTTAAAGTAGTATCAGGTTTAACTGGAGAAAAAACAACAGGTAGTACTCAAGTTGTAGAACAGACTATAGACCCTAATAAAGATAATACAGGTGCTAGTAGCACCCAAAATACAGGTACAAATCTTGATCAAGCTAATGTTGCTGTAGGTAATACAGCTACAGGAACACCTGCAGTTACTTACAATAACAACAATACTGCTGTAGGTAACACAGGTACTACTACAACTAACCTTTCAAATTTAGGTAGTGCTGCTACTACTACTTATCCGCAATCAAATGTACCTGGAACAATAAACACTAATTTACAATCTGCAGGTATTTCTGGTTTACCTAATCAAGTTACAACAATGAATGACTACACTGGTACAAATATGGGCAACCTTACTTCACAATCTCAAAGTGGATTTGGTGGGCAAAAACAATATAAAAATAATCTTGGTCAAACAATGATGGTTACAGTTGATGCTAGTGGTAATCCGATGACTCCAGTTCCCTATGGTTATACTGCGGCTGCACAAGGTGGAGTAATGACTGATGGTAATAGCAGTCCAGATGTACAGCTTGCTAGAAAATTTTTAGGTTTTACTGGTGGTGATTCAGAACTAACAGGTTTTTTAGGTTCTAATCCAAATGCAGCAGCTAAAATGCGCCAATATCAAAAAACTATGGCAGGTATGGCTCATAATAGAGTTGGTTCTAATACTGGTACAACAGGTACATCTTTAGAGGATTTTCAAAATATGCAGCAAAATCTTGTTGCAAGTACTATGACTCCTGTGCAAGCTCCACAATTTGCTGCTATACAACCTCAAGCTGCAGATATGATAGGTTCTACTGCAGGTCAAACTGTACCTGTTGCTAATATGGCTAATGCAGCTACAGCAGGTACAGTTGCACAATCAGGTATGCCTCAAACTATGTCTTCTGTAGACATGAACGCACAAACTGCTCAACCTGATATTTTAACTGAGTTAAATAAGCTTAACTATACAGACTCAGAGTTAAGTGGTGGTGCAAAACCTGTAGCAGCTCAAGAAACAACCTCTCTAATAGGTAATAAAACATCAGCACAGGCCACTGCTGAAGGAGTAGAAGCTGCTAAAGGTGCTACTTATAAACTAACTAATCCTGTACAAAGAGCTATACAAATAGATCCTGTAACAGGAGCTAGTGAAATAATTAGTGGTGCTGCTGATGCACAAAAAGCTGCTGCCTTTTCAGAAGCTATAGAAAAAGTAGAAGCTACTCCTACAAAAGAAGCTACAATACAGGGACAGCTAGAAAACCTTATGAGAGGTTTTGAGGGTGGTAATGTACCTTCTTGGGCTTCAGGTGCTATGCGTATGGCAACTATGGAAATGTCTGCTCGTGGTCTTGGTGCTTCTTCAATGGCAGGTCAAGCTATAGTACAAGCAGCTATGGAAGCAGCACTTCCTATTGCACAAGCTGATGCAAATGTTATGGCTAGTTTTGAAGCACAGAACTTGTCTAATAGACAACAACGTGCTATGCTTGCAGCACAGCAACGTGCTCAGTTTATAGGACAAGAGTTTGATCAAACATTTCAAGCAAGAGTACAAAATGCTGCAAAGCTAGGTGATATTGCTAATATGAATTTTACTGCTGACCAACAGATAGCATTAGAAAATTCTCGTGCAGTAAACACTGTTAATCTTGCTAACTTAAATAATAAACAAGCTATGACTATGGCTCAAGCTGCAGCACTATCTCAATTAGATGTTGCTAACTTAAGTAATAGACAACAGGCTGCTGTACAACAAGCTCAAAACTTTTTGCAAATGGATATGGCTAACTTGTCGAACACTCAACAAACTGAGATGTTTAAAGCTCAAACAAATGTGCAAGCACTTCTTACAGACCAAGCTGCAGAAAATGCTGCAGAACAATTTAATGCATCAAGTGAAAATCAAACTAATCAGTTCTTTGCTAATTTAAGTTCTCAAGTATCTCAGTATAATGCATCTCAAGCAAATGCTATGGATCAGTTTAATATTAATACTACTAATGCAATGAGACAATTTAATGCTGAAACACAAAATCAAAGAGATATGTTTAATGCACAAAATGGTTTAGTGATAGCACAGGCTAATGCTCAGTGGAGACAAAACTTAGCAACTCTTAATACAGCCGCACAAAATGAAGCTTTTATGGAATATGCAAAAACTGCTAATGCCTTGTCTGCTAAAAATCTAGATGAAATATGGCAGAGAGAAAGAGACATGATGAGCTATGCATTTACTTCCAGTGAGTCTGCTATGGATAGAGCCTTACAAATAGTTCTAGGAGATAAGAAACTAGATGCTGTTAGAGAACAACTAGAGGCAGAAGAAAATGCTGCAGGTACTTCATTAATGTTTAGATTCTTATTTGGTACTGGTGCTAAAGGCTTATTAAGCGGTATTTTATAGGTAAAGGGTAATAATATGACAACTGGTATAATGAATAAGTCAAGGCATATGCAAATGGTAGAAGCTGCTCAAAGGGGTGGTGCTAGTATGTATAAAACATTTGCGCAAAATAGAAATGAAGATAATATACCTTTTTTAGAGAGAATTAAAACTGATATTGCAGAAACTCCTAGTCAAGTTTTAGATGGAAAACTTCTTGGAAGTATGAGAATGGTACAAGAAATGCATATGCAAAGGAGACAAGAAAGAGAGGATGAAGATGGGTCTATAGATGTTTCTCCAAAAGCAGAAGCAGGGGATCAAGCTCATATAACTAAAGAAGATAAAGACCTTGCAGAAAAAGGTTATATTGCTAAAGGCTACTCTTCTAAGTTGACACAAAAGAAAATAGAAAGTATAATTAAAGAAGAATCAAAACTTCGTAATATTGATCCCGATGTAGCTATTAAAATATATAAAGCCGAAGGACTTCATAACTATCAATCTCAAATATCTGAAGGTAAACAAAAAATGGAAGGGGGTACTGAAGCCTCTTATGGTCCATTTCAGTTATACACAGGCGGTGGATTAGGTAATGAGTATGAAGAAGCTACAGGAAGAACTCTTAAAACTGATAATACCGTAGAAGGTGTAAGAATGCAGATACAATTTTCACTGGACAAAGCTGTTGAAAAAGGTTGGAGTCCTTGGAAAGGTAGAAAATCTGCAGGGGTAAAATCTAGAGATGGCTTAGACGGAGCAATAGTTGTAGATAATTGGAGACAAGAATGAAAATGTTTGAAAGGCCAATTCCAGGCCAGTCTTTAACCACAGAACCTAAAAGTCAACCTTATGAAAGACCTCCAGAGGTAACAGATCCTATTGAGGCTTTAGATCTACACTTAGAAAATCTTTTAGAGGAAGGTGCAATGGAGGATGCATTACACTTTCTTGAATTTGGTTTAGACTTAGTTACATTAGTTGAAGGTATATTAAGAAGTGCTGTCATGGAAGGTATTCACACAATTGACACAAGTCTTATTATTGCTCCTATTATACACGAGTTTATAAAAGGCTATGCTGATGAAGCAGGTATTGACTATGAAGAAGGCTTTGATGACGAAAGAGATAAACGTAGATTGTCGTATAGAAGAGATGTACAAAAGGCTAAAAAGATGTTAGAAAAGTCTGAAGTAGTTAGAGAGGCACCTAAAGAAAAAGAATTTGAAGTTGCTATGGAGAAAAAAGAAGAAGATCCAGTTAAACCTGGTCTAATGGCAAGGATGTAACTCATGGTTAAATTTAGTTTTAGGGGTGTACAGGACTGGGTTGATTCTGTTGATAAAGAGACAGAACGTAGGCAAGACATGGCAGTTAAAATGATGGAGCTTGATCTTGCATATGGTGGAGGTCGTTCTAGATCTAGGTCTGGAACTAGTGGTAGTTCTGGTCAAGATTTAGCAGACAAAGCTGCTATTATGTCTCAAATCAAATCAAGACTTCCCGAAGACAGTCAGATAGTTCCGCAGCTTGCAGGAGCTTCTTTAGAAACGCTAAAGAAGTTTGCTTCGGGTCAAGATGCTTTATACGAATATCATTTAAAACATAATATACCTTATACAGCTCAAGAAGCAGAAGAAGATGTTATAAGTTTTCACAGAGTTGTAGAAGAGGTTGGACCTACTTTAGATTCAGATCAAATTATGACAACACTTGGTTTAACCGAGGATATGTTAGACGAAGAAATTAGACCTAATGTTACTTTTAGAGATGCCATAAAAGATCTTACAACTCCTAGTGAAGTTGTGGGTGCTACATTTAGTTTTGCACCAACTGGTGATTTATTATCTGCAGCAGAGCAAACAGGTATAAAAGATCTTTATATAGATCAGTTAGATGATAACTTAGCTGCAACGATAGGTCAATTAAATAATAGAGCTAATACTGATACTGCTGAACCTGGAGATGCAGAACGTATTGTTAATTTAGATGCCGCAAGAAAAAAATTAAAAGCAGGTCAAACGTCATCTGCAATTCAATTAGCTGGTAATGAAGCTGTAAATATAGCAATAAATATTATGAAAACTAATCCTAATTTTAAATCTTATGCTTATCTAATAAACAGAAATTTAAATTTTGAAAGTAAAGATAAGTTAGCTCAAGCTATTAATGTGGGATTAATTGTAGAGGGTACTTCAATACTTTTTCAAAATGGTTCATATACAGTAACCCAAGAAGATATATTAAGAGCTACAGGTGATTGATGGCAGAATCAATATTTGATGACAATTGGGAACCTACTAAAACTGAAGAAAATACTGTTAGTATTTTTGATGATAATTGGTCTCCTGATAGTCAACCAACAGAACCGTCTATGCCAGTAAGAGCTTATAATGGCTCTAGTTCAATTATAGAAGAACTAAACACTATAGAGCAGGGTGAGCTAACTGAACGAGACATATTAGAAAATGAAACACTAATAGAGGGTATTCGTGAAATAATGAAGTCTCGCTACAGTGAAGAGACTCGTAACAATTTTAGTTTTGATGAAAAATATGATCGTGATATTTCTGATGAAGAGTTAGTGCAAGAGTGGCAAAACTGGATGAGATCACTTGCAGGTGGTCAAACAGTTACAACAGGTAATGATGTTGCTTGGTTTGCCAGAGCTGACGATACTCAAAGAGCATTACTAGGTGCATCCTTTGAGATTATGGATAAGATGCCTGACATCTTTGATGATAATGTAACTTGGGGTGAAACCCTTGATGGTGTAAGAGATTATTTTAAAGCAGGTGTTTGGGACCCAACTACTCTTTTAGGTCTTGGTGTTGGTCGTCTATTTAGTAAAGCTTCTATGAAGACTGCAGGTTATGGACTTAGAAAAAGTGCAAAAGGTGTTGCTAAAGAAGCTTTAAAAAGGGGTATGACTAAGAAACAAGCTAAAGAAGCCAAAGATAAGGTAATTAAAAAAGGTTTCTTAAATGCAGGTATTAAACAAAGACTACCTGAAATAATAGCAGGTACAACTACTGATATGGCAGTTGCTGTAGGTACAGATCAACTATATCAAGGCCTAAGAATTGGTAGTGGTGTACAAGACGAAAGAAGTTTACCTCAGTCTGTAGGGGCTGCATTAGGTGTGATAGTAATACCTAGTATCTTTGCAGGTACAAAAGCAGCTAAAAAAGGATTTGAAAAGTCTCTAGGTTTTCAAACCTACACAGATGTTATGTCTAAGTTTGGTGGTAAAAGTGCTGAAGAAATAACCCAAGAAGTTGTTTCAAAAACAGACATGAGTAGAGTTGGCAAAACAATTAATAAATTGTTTGAAGACTTTGATAAAAACATGGATAGCTATCTGCCTTGGACAAAGGCTAGAGCAAATGCAAATATAGCTGATAAAGCACTTACTGCAAAAGAGGTAAAGGCTAACTCAAGTGAGGCTGAACATTTATTTGAATCTATATTGTTGTTTGGTAAACCTACAGAAGATTTAAAACAAAAAGGTTTAATGTTTTCTTTAGCAGAGTCAGGATTTGTGTATATACCTAGAGGAAAAGATGATAACGTTTCAAACTTTATTGGTGATGCAATTGCAGCACTGCCTCAAAAAACTGTAGATAAAATGCTTGCAGGTGCTAAAAAGAATTTAGGTATTAAAAGAAGTTCAGAGCTTGGTAAAATAAAAACTGCAGAAGATTTATCTTTGTGGTTTAAAGGCCGTTCTAGTTTTGCAGGTAAAATATTAAACAATAGGAAAGTTGCACAAGATTTATTAAATAAAGATATTAATAATATGACCCTTGATGACATGGTCAATTTACATAAAACTTTTACCAAAGAAGAAGAGGCTGCAATAGCAAGTACAGGCGATAGAGTTAGATACATACAGTCAGTATGGAAACGATTGCTAACATCTCACCCAAGCACAACAGGACTTAACATAAAAGGTTGGGCTTATACTACAAGTTTAAATAGTATATCGGATGTAGTGTTAGGGGCTGTGACATTACCTTTTAACTACAAAAAAGGTATGGGTACAATACTGGGTGCTGCAAGACGTGGATATAACGTACTTGATTTTAATGCCACTGCTGATCAGGGTATGAAATTTTTAGAGTTTAAACCTGAAGTTGGTGAAGATCTTTTATCTGAAATATCTGGTGGTGTAGAAACTAAAGACTTGTTAGCAAGAAATAATCTTGACCCTAATTCAAAAATAAATAAAGCTAGTGAAAAAGCTGTAAGCACTATTCAGGCGATGGCAGGTGTAAAACTACAGGACGAAGTCACTAAAATGATTTCGTTTATGAGTGCTATGGATCAAAACATAAGAAAGGTTTATGGTCAAAGTTTTAACGAGTTTATGGAAAGAGATGATGCATTTACAAAAATGTATAGTGCTGAGTTTTTAGAAAAAGTACAAGAACCTGCTATTACTAGAGCTAAAAAAGAAACTTATTCTTTTTCTTGGTTAGGTAAAAAAGGTGACGGAGTATTTTTACAAGTAGCAAAAAATGTTGAAAGGTTTTCAAACTCTGCAGGAGGTGGTTTCTTAATTCCATTTGGGAGATTCTTTAACACAGTTACGGCTATGGCAGGTGATTATAGTGGCTTTAATGCTATTAAGCATTTTGCAGGTACTATGAAAGGTGCAAGAAGTAAACAAGATGTAAAAGATGTATTCTATGATGAAGAAATGCATGAATTAACAATAAAGGCTTTAGTTGGACTAGGAGCATTGAGAATAGCACCAGGTATTAATGGTTCAAAATCAGAGTTAGAAAAAGCTGAAGAAAGAGTTAGAAATGGAGAAACTTGGAACTTTGAGTTTCTTCCTGATGGATCTCGTAGAGATTATACATACGATGCACCTCAAAACTATACAAGAATGGTTGCTCAGATGTGGGCGCATCACAGAGTTGACGGAGAAATACCTGTAAAATTATCAGAACAAGCTTTTGAATTATTTATTGGTCAAACATTTAGGGGAACTGGTGAAGCATACACTACAATGAAAGATTATGCTTTAGCTATGATAGGGGAAGGCACTACCATGACAGACAGAGGTTGGGAAAGTCTTGACCTAGCTGCTGCTGCAATGTCTAGAATTGCATCTGGAGGGTTGAGGTTTTTAGAACCTGCAAACGAAGTTGCATCTCTTATTACAGGAGACTTTGTAACACCTGATAGAAGACAAGGTAATGAAGAACTAAATAGAATATTTAAGTATGTAGAAGATATTCCTGGAATGATCGGCATACCTGATAATAGACCTGAACGTATGATAGCAACTAGAGATAAAGTTAATTATGATTTTGGTCGTGTTGCAGGTGGAGCCAGAGGTGACAGAGGGCCATCTCCTTCTGAAAGACTGGCAGGTTCTGTTGGGTTGCAAGCTTGGCAAGCTATGGATTTTAAAGGCGAGCCTGAACTAAGAAACAGACTAGATGACCTAGTGCAGGAAATATTTAATATAGAAGCAGCTAAAGAGATTGAGAATGGCTACTTAGAGTTAGATTTAGGTAGTAGAAAAGAAAGGTTTGGTTTAGTTAAAAAGAAAGTAAAAAGATTAGCAAAAGAAATACTTATGTCTAGTAGCAAAAAAAGTGATGAAATAATGCTGCTAGAAGATAAACTTTTAAAAGCAAAGAAAGATCATGTTAAACAGGCAATGAAAGCGGTAGGATATGAGGGTGAGATTACTGACTTAAAAAATATGGAGGGTGGTGAAGTTAAGATGAAATACTTACTTTACCTAATAGACAATTTAGATTTAATCTACGACTAAAACAAAAGGGGGCTTTATGCCCCCTCTTTTTATGTATCATCCTCTAACATATAATCTGCCCAATCAAACGATGCTTTTTTAATTTCTTGCATTCTCCAAGTCTGTCTACCTGCTGCAATAAAACCACCCATAGCTTGACCTGCTAGATATATCCGAGGTGTCAACTCTTTTACGCTAGCAGGTTTATGTTTCTTTCGAGCAAACTTTTTAGCTTCTTCTTCGAGACTCTTTGTCAAGTACTTGCTCCTTGTTTTTGAAGTAGGCTTTGTTAAAGCCAAACTCCCAGTCCCTATAATCTTTTGTATTTTGAGCATAGGGATTAGTTAGGTTTCCTACTAAGAAACCTCTGTAGCCTTGATTAAACGGCTTGGCTACTTTCGCTTTTGTAGTTGGACTAGTGCGCTT
>TARA_R100000654_G_scaffold2267_1_pt1 | contig 17466 bp, 26 predicted proteins | sample TARA_R100000654 | Tara Oceans TARA_R100000654 (sample SAMEA2622473) | marine metagenome | biome: marine biome (ENVO:00000447); feature: surface water layer (ENVO:00002042); material: "saline water (ENVO:00002010), including plankton (ENVO:xxxxxxxx)" | depth 5 m
CATTTGGAGCTTCTCATAAAATGGCACAGAAAAAAGTAGGAAAATAACATGGCTGTTAGAAAAACTAAAAAAGGTTTAGCCCTTAAAAGATGGTTTAAAGAAAAGTGGAGAACACCTAGTGGTAAGAAAGACTACAGTGGAGGTGAGAACACATTTAGACCTACTAAACGTGTAACTAAAGATACACCAACCACCTGGTCTGAATTAACTCCAGCTGAAAAAGCTAGAGCAAAAAAAGAAAAAGATACTAAAGGAAGAGTTAGTAGATATAAAAAGAAAAAAAGCAAAAAGAAAACTAAAAAGAAAGTTACAAGAGCAATGTGCGGAAAGGAATTAAAATGTGGTGGTGAAATGTCAAAAGCAATAATAAGATAGTGTTATGATGCAATCAAGTATAATAGAATTAGATACATATAAAAAAGGTGGTATGGCTGGATGTACAATCAAAAATGGTTGTAAAAGTAAAAAAGGAGGTCTTACTGCTAAAGGACGTAAAAGAATTAACCGTAAAACAGGTTCTAATTTAAAAGCTCCACAACCAGGTGGTGGTAAACGTAAAAAATCATATTGCGCTAGATCAGCTGGTCAGATGAGAATGCATAATATAAGTTGTAGTAAAACACCAGATAAAAGAATTTGTAAAGCTAGAAGACGTTGGAAATGTTAAAAAAATTATTATTATTATTATTATTTTTTAATTCAAGTTTTATTTTTGGACAAGGAAAAGAAACTATTATAAGTTTACAAACAGATAGTTATCCAAATGAAACTTATTGGATATTAATGGCAGATTCTTTATATGGTGATACTATATACGAAGTGCCTCCTGGACATTATACGCAACCTAATACAGGATATGTAGACACATGTTATATACCTGATAGTATAAGTACTATAGTGTTTTTATTAAGAGATACTTATGGAGATGGAATGGACGGTAGTTATTATGTTGCTGTATGTGGAGATACTATTATTAATAAACCAACTATTACTTTTAATAGTGGTATATATCAAACTAGAATGGTACCTCCCTGTTTTCCTAATCCCCCTCCTCCTGCTTTATGTTTACCTGCTAAAGTTATTATTAATTTAGATCAATATCAATCAGAAACATCTTGGGAAATAACTGATTCACTAGGATTTGTAGTAGCATCAGGTGGTGGGTATAATGCTCAACCTGATTATGGTACAGTTATTGTACCTGTATGTTTACCATTAGGACCTTTAAATTTTACTATTTTTGATGCTTATGGAGATGGTATGCAAGGTTCTTTATGGCAAGGACAAGATGGTTCTTATTTTGTAAAACAATGCAATGACACTTTAGTATATGGAACAGATCCTGCATTTGGATTAGACAGCACACATATTTTTGTTATTGACTCTTGCCCTCCTATATACGGATGTACTGATGATGATTATTTAGAGTGGAATCCATTTGCTACTGTTGATGATAGTAGCTGTCAAACATTAAAAGTATTTGGATGCATTGATTCAACTATGTATAATTATGATTCTAATGCAAATACAATGGATTTAATCCCACAGTGTGAGTTTACATTAATACTTCACGATCTTATGGGTAATGGATGGATAGGATCTAATTTAGAATTATTATTACCTGATACATCTTTTGTATTTACTCATTTAGGAGGATTTAATCAAGAATATCAATTTACTATAGATGCTCCAGATCCAGCAACATTTAGATTTAATATAACTCCTCAAGCATCTCTTACAACAATAGAGTGTGGATTTACTTTAATGAATCCTGAAGGAGATACTTTAATTAGTATACAACCACCATTTATACAACCTTTATTTCCATATTCATTTATTACTAATTGTGGTAATACTTGTATAGAAAAAGTATTTGGTTGTACAGATCCATTAGCATTAAATTTTGATTCTTTAGCAAATACAGATGACACTTCTTGTTATTATGTAGCTGGATGTATGAATCCCCTATACTTAGAATATGATTCAGCTGCTGACTATGATGATGGATCTTGTGCAACTTTAATTGTATTAGGATGCATGGATTCTACTGCATTAAACTATGACCCTTTAGCTAATGTAGAATTACAAGGATCATGTATTGCTATAGTAGAAGGATGCACAAACCCTTTAGCATTTAATTATAATATTAATGCTAATGTTGATGACTCAACATGTATACCAGTCATAGATGGTTGTACAAATCCTATAGCTCTTAATTATAACTCAGCAGCAAACACTGACGATGGTTCTTGTGTATTACCTATTCCAGGTTGCACTGATCCAAATGCATTTAATTATAATCCGCTAGCTAATGTAGAAGATTCTTCTTGCATTGGAATTGTGTATGGTTGTACTGATCCTACAATGTGGAATTTTAATGCACTTGCTAATGTAGACAATGGATCATGTGAACCATTTGTTTATGGTTGTATGGACTCAACAATGTTTAATTATAATCCTATTGCTAATACAAGTGATAATAATTGTATTCCTTATATATATGGCTGCACAGATCCTGTAGCTCTTAATTATTGTGATTCTTGTAATACAGATGATTTTAGCTGTATACTTCCTATATATGGATGTACTGACAGCACTATGTTTAACTATAACCCTTTGGCTAATGTTGATAATAATACTTGCATTCCTTACATCTATGGTTGCACTGACCCTAGCATGCTTAACTATAACTCCCAAGCTAATACAGAAGATTTCAGTTGTATACCTTTCATTTATGGTTGTACTGATAGTAGTGCCCTTAACTATGATTCATTGGCTAATACTGAAAATGGTTCTTGTATTGAAGTGGTTACAGGATGTATGGACCAAACTGCGTGGAACTATGAAGCATTGGCAAATGTTAATGATTCCTTGTCTTGTTTATATGATGCTGCTTGTATCACTGGTCCTGGTAATCCTTATTGGTTAAATGATGAGTGTTATGCTTGGGTTATATCAGTAGATAACTACTGTTGTGAAAACGAATGGGATACTATATGTCAAGCAACATATAATTATTGTGGAGGTAATTGGAGTGGACCACAACCACCTGCTAGATGGGTTGAACAACAAATTTATATATATCCTAATCCAACAACAGGAATAGTAAAGTTTAATTTATTATTAGATGTTACTGTGTATAATAATGTTGGAAAAGCTATATTACAAGAAAAAGAAGTAAATACAATTGATATATCAAGTTTTAGTAAAGGAATTTACCATTTTGCTATTAAATATCAAAATAAAATTGTAAATTATAATATAATCAAGAATTAAAATTAAAATAAAATGTCAACATATTCAATTGCTGCACGTGTAACATTATCTGGAGATGGCGTAAGTTCAGATGGAATTAATATAAGTGAATTAAATACTTATAGTATTACTCAACCTACTGTTGAATCAGGAGCCATAACTATTAAAACTACTAATGCAAATTTTTCTACTTTTGATGGAACTCATAATTCTAGTGTTAGACTTTTATATGTAAAAAATACAGGTTTATCTACAGATGGTACTATTACTTTTAGTGTTGGCGGTTCTACTAGTGCAAGTACTTTTATAACTGTTTATGGAGATCCTACAGCTGATCAAACAATAACTCTTATATCTTCAGATGGTACTAGCAAAACATATATAGCTAAAGATGCAGAAAATGTTGCTTCTTTACAATTTAAAAGAACTGGTACTGATGCTGAAGTAGCAACTTCACTAGAAGCTTGTATTGAAGCATCTACAGGACATGCAGGAAAAATAGTTGTAGATAATGATGGTGCTGGTACATTAAGATTAACACAAGCTACAAAAGGTTTAGCAGGTAATACTGTAGTAACTTCAACTTTAGCAAATGTTAGAACAGGAAATTTTTTAAATGCTACTGTAACAAGTGAAAATTTTGCAACTATAAAACCAGGTGAGTGGATAACTATACCTATAGCTGCAAATGCAATTGTAAATACAACAGCAACTGCAGATGCACCTTGTGAATATGGATGGTATAGAATAGTTTAAAATAAATAAAATGGCAACAGTAACAACACAATTAACTTTAGTAAGCTCTACATCAACTAGTGCTACTGTAAATTTAGAAGTAAGTGATACATTAAATACAACTAATCCAGTTGCAGGGGTATCAAGAGTAACAGTTTTACATACAGGTTCAGGAACTGATATTATTGCTGCAAGTGGAACAGATACATTATATACTTATTTAAGAAATATGGATCCTACTAATATAGTAGATGTTAGAACAGCAGCTGGAGTAGTAATAGCAAAGTTGGGACCACATGAAGCAATGTGGCTTCCTGTTTATTCTGCAACAGGTTTAGAACTATTAGCTAATACTGCATCTTGTGTTGTTGAATATGCTTATTGGAAAAAATCATAATTATGGCAACAATAGACCCAAATAACGTAGAAGTAAAAAAAGGATTTGTCTTTAATGAGACAGGTAATATAATGATGTCTACTACAGACATGCAAAGTCAAGAAATAGAACAAAGTGTAAGAGATGTATTTGCTGAAGTATCAGTATTTTTTGCAGCTATGACTAAAGCATTAGAAAAAAATGCTGCAGATGATATGAAAGGTATAGACAAAGATGGTACTATAACAGGTACAAAAGGTAATGCATATAACTTTTCTTTATATGATTATAATGCATTAAAAAAGATTATAGATAATTCTGGTTGTTTTATACAAGTGAATGAAGAAGATGTAAATCACAAAACAGATTCTTGGGGTGTAACATTTTCTAAAGAATTAGTAGAAGCTGTTCTTGGATTAGCTACAGGAACTGGTGAATTAGCATTTGCAAAAGCTATGGTAAGTTCTATTGGTAAAGCAGGATTGCAAATAGGTAGACGTACTACCTCTGACTCAAAAAAAGTTGCTAATATTATATTTGTTTGTGAATATTTATTAGGAATGCCAGTTATTAGTGCTATAGTTATTACTGCAGATATGGAAACACAGTCTCAATCATTTAAAGCTGGTCCATGTTTTAGTGAAGAATCAACATCAACAGATTTAACAATACATAAAGATACATATATGTTTGTAACTCCTGCATTTATAAAACAATATTCAGGAGATTTAATTTCAGGAATTAATGATCCAGATTTTGAAAAGTTAACAGGTATATTTACTTCATATCTTAACCCTTCAAAACCTGCATCTACTCCTAAAAGTAAAACAACTAATTAAATAAATAAAAAGATATGTCAACTATAACTTCAAAATTAACTTTATCAGGTACAGGTGTAACATCAGATGTTTTATCTATTACACAATCAAGTACTTTTAATGTTACACTTCCTGCTATAGAATCAGGGACATTAAATGTTACATCTACTGCAATAGATTTAGTTCCTGGAACACCATCTAAAACATTTATAAATGCTTGTTCTGATTTTGCTTCAGGTCCTACTTCTTATCCACATGTTCTTACAGCTGTACTTAAAGCTGATGGAGTAGTTAGTCAAGGAGCTCAAACGTTTACAATGAATGTTACAACGTTACCTTCTGGAGGAGCTAATTTTAGAGTATTTAAAACTACATCTACAGGACAAAATTTCTTTGGACCTGCAACAGCATTAACGCTAGGTTCAAATACTTTTACAGTAGCAGCTACTAGTTTTGATAGAACGGTTAAGTTTCAGTTTTCAAAAGGAGATGTTGAGTTTGATTTTTTAAGTGTAAATGGAAGAGCTTCATCATGTGTTACATCTTCAGAAACTGATAAACGAGTATATTTATATGCAAAAAATACTGGTACAATAGGAACATCTGATAATGTTCATATAAAAATAGGAAATGGACAAATTATTGCTGATTTAGCACCAACAGAATGGTTATTTTTTCCTGTTGAAGAAGCTTTAAATTTAAAAGTAGATACTGTCACTAGTTCTGGTACAAGTACAATTGAATATTCATACTTTACAGCAGCATAGTGGCAAAAGATTGGATGAAAACAGCTGTAAAAAAGCCTGGTGCTTTAAATGCAGCTGCTAAAAAAGCAGGGAAAAGTAAGTCTGAGTATTGTAAAAATCCTCCTTCTGCTAAAGCAAAGAAGAGATGTACATTATGGAAGACATTTAATAAATTTAGACCACGTAAAGAAATGGGTGGTTCTATTATTGTTTAATAATTAAAATTAGAAATTATGCCTAATATGAAAAAAAATATGTTAATGATGACACCAGCGGAAAGAGCTGCAATGGCAAAAATGCAAATGATGGAAGGTTCAATGATTGTACCACCTATGATGGCAAAAGCTGGTAAAGAACTTAAAAATATTCCAAGTGATAATAAAGGTTTACCTATGTTATCTGAAGAAGTACGTAATACTATGGGTTATAAAATGAAAGGTGGTCCAATAGGAGGAATGCCTAATGAAGAATATAAAAAGAAAGGTGAAGTAAAAGCAATGAGATACTATGGTGGTGGAAGTACTTATGGAAGAAGAAGATCATGAGTATTTTAAGTAATTTATTTACTGGTGGTGCTAGTGATCTTGTTAAAAGTGTTGGTGGAGTTATAGATGATTTACATACTTCTAAAGAAGAAAAGCTAGAAGCTGCACAAAAAGTAAAAGAGTTAATAGCTAGCTATGAAACTCAAATGGAAAAAGAAATAACAACAAGATGGCAGGCTGATATGAAATCTGACTCTTGGTTGTCAAAAAATGTTAGACCATTAGTTCTTATTTTTTTAGTTGTTTGTACAGTATTAATGATATTTATTGATGCTGGTTCAATTAAATTTGTAGTAGAAGAAAAATGGACTGACCTGTTACAAATAGTATTAATTACGGTGATTGGTGCCTATTTTGGTGGTCGTTCATTAGAAAAAACAAAGAAATAATGGTTAAATGTGCATGTGGTAAAACAAAAGCTGAGGATGGTTCATGTGATGGTTCTCACAATAAATGTTAATTTTAAGAAAATAATATTATGGCAAAATATAAAGTAATTACTGACGGAGATGAAACTCAAGCATTAGGTAGAAAATTTTCATGGAAAAAAATGGATCAAGCAGCTTTAAAAGAAGCATATGATCTTGGATTAACTAGTTTTGTTGAAAAAATAGAAGACAAAGTTAAAGTTAAAAAAGTTAAAAAAGATGAGAAATAGTTATAAAGAAGCATTAAAAAAAGCTGCAAAGAGTTTAAAAGTTAAATATCAAAGTACAGGTGAAGTTAAAACAGAAGTAATACCTGATAGAATTATTAATGGAAGTACTGAAGCAACACCTTTAGCTAAAACAACAAAAGGGCAAACTGTAAAAAGTAAATAAATGTCTAAAGATAGAAAGTATAACTATCCTATTGGTAATAATAAATTAAATTCTATTATTAAAAATAGCAGCACTAAACCTACAACTAAATCTAAACCTAAATCTAGTTGTAAAATGGTAATGATTAAGTAATGGGACCTTATAGACTTTTATATTTTAAAGAATTAAGTGGAGAAGGTAATCCTTTAGATATATCAATACCTTCATCATTAATTATTAGATCTGAAGCAGTAAACGCTACAACAGTTAGAATTTATTTTAGTGATCCTGTTAATACACGTGCTAGTAGTAATGGTTATATTACATTAACAACAAATAGTGGTAAATCACAAGAAGTACATTATTCTTTTTTATTATCAGTTCATCCAGCAATATTTGCAATTAATTCTCCTAGTAATAATAGTTCTGTTCTTATTTATGATACAAGTATAACTGATGTAACTGCTATAACTTGGACTCCTGGTTCTTAAATTAGAACGTAGCCCAGCAGCAGTAACTACTGGGCTTTATGTATAGGAAAGAGTTGGTTTAGGATATGGAAGAGAAACCTATACATAATTGTTCTAAAATATATATCTAATAGTATCTAAATTAAAATATTTACTGTAAATTTTTTTAAAATTTTCTAATGCTTTTGTTTTTTTCTTAATTGGATACCTGAGTGTACCATTAAGATTTTTAGGTTCATCAGAGTATTTCATTAATTCACGTACTTCTTCAGAAGATCTTATCATTTGATTAACATGATTAGTTAAAGCAATAACTTCACATTTATTTTCTCCTGCATATTTTTTTACAAGTCTAAATAAAGAATCATACTCTTTACTCCAACCTGGATAAAAAACAAGTGGACTATAATTTAAATGTACTTCCCATCCAAGATCTTTTAGTCTATTAACATCATGTATTCTAGATAATATCTTTTGCATTTTTGGTTCAAGTATATTAGAATATTTTTGTGGCATAAGACTAACACGGACTCTAGGCTTTTTATTAAAATGATTAACATCAAGTTTAAGTAATCCTGGATACTTAGTAGCCATAGTACTATTAAGTTGTGGATGATTATCATATCTTTTTAAATAATCATGTAATGGTTCAGGCATTTTATGTTGCATTAAAACTAAATCAGAATTGCATGCAATGTCTACCATTGTATATATTGGATCTTGTTGATTAGGAACTTTAATATATTTTTTTTCCCACTCAACTACAGAGTTAAATATTTCATTAACATTTAAGTTAACAAAAACTCTTTTACCATTGTATCTAGACATATAACAATAAGTGTTTACACAACCACCAAAACATCCATATATAATGTTTGGTGCTATACAATCACTACTATTATTATTTGTCTTTGTTATTAATGTTTTTGTTACTTGCCGTTTTATGGCCATATAACTACAATATTATTCCCAGTAAATGAAGATAAATTTTTCTTTGTCATAATTTTTTTTAATAGGGTCTTGTTTTGGGTATTGCTTTTTTAATTTTTTCTTTTGTTTTTTTTCTTTTTTCTTCTTGTTCTTCATCAATTGCAATCTTTAATAAACATAGATAACCAATAAGATCATCTACTGTATCATAAACTTCAGGTGTTAGACCAGCATTTTCAATACGTGCTATTTTGTCATCTATTCTTGCACATATATTTTCTATAGCAGATCCTTTTGCAAATATATTTCTTGGGTTTGTTGCAGAATCACCATAACTACTATTTTTTTTCAGTAACAATTTTGTTACTTTTTCCATAGTTACTTTTATTTTTTCTTGCGTTGTCATAATTATTTAAATTTTTTTCTAATTCTTTTTGTTGTTCTACTCTAACTCCTTGTTCTATAGCATATTTACCTAATAAATACATTACAAATAAAATTATTAGTACTATAATTACTTCATTCATTTTTTTACAGTTTTTAAATTAACATTAAATTGAGATTGTTTTAATCTTTCAGGTAATACAATTTCTACTAAACATGTATCACAAGCTTCACCTTTAGATTTAACTGGGCTAGGATTATGCCCATAGTTCTTTATAGTGTTATTACATATACAACATTTCATATCTTAATCTTTATACCATACAGCATACACTGCAGCTTTATCACCAGTAGGTTTACCTTGTGCGTTTCTAAGTGTAGCATCACACATATGTACTTTTTTTAATATACTTGGTCCATCTTTTTTAGATGCACTCCAATATTTAGGATTTTTACTATTTAATTTTCTTTTTTTTGTCATAAGCATTAGTTTAAAAACTTTAGAGGGAGTTACACAGGGTAAGAATAACCCCCTCTTCAGTCCAATCATGTCAGTGATTTAAATTTTAAAGTCTCCGAATGTATCAAAGTCTTGAGCTTCAAGATCAGCTAAAACTCCATTTACGTCTCCAGTATAAACACCATTATGCGGTATATAACTTGGTAACGAGCTTGAGTCATAAGTTTTTATATTGACGTTACTTAGTAATTCAGACGTCATAAACTTATGGAACTTTTGTTGATCTGTCATCCACGATCTTGGATGTGATAACTTAAGAGCATGTGTTACGTGATTATAAAAGGCCCATCCACTATTAGAATTTGCATTATAATCAAATGATGGTTTGTCAATCTCTCTTTTAACAGATGATAATTGTGTTGCATCTAGAATTTTTTCTTCTACAAACAAACGTCCTAGTAATTCAGCTTGCTGTTTAAGAGATAAGTTAGTTTTTTTAAACTCATCTTTATCCTGGATTAACTGATTAAAGTGTTTATGTGCATACTTAACTTGTGATGCAATTTGTCTTTGCACTTCAATATCAGCAGACCCTGTGTGTTTTCTAGCAAATGTAGCCATGTCACCGTGGATCATACCGTTATTACATACAAATACATAACCTCCTATACCGCATTGAAATCTTGTACTTTTATCATATGAATTAGTCCAAGCAAACATCATACCCATATCATCATCATGTGTAGTAACTATTTGATAAATACCTTGTGCAATACGTGCATTAGCATTACATCTAAATGTTTTCTTTTTTATAATGAAATTGTTTTGTTTTAATAGATTCTCAGTGTGATCTATAATACTTTTATGAGGAATAACTGTGTAAGTTTTTCCATGAAGTGGTAGCTCTGCATTGCACAGATCTACCTCTGAAACATTAGTTGGTTTACTATATCCCATATCTTAATTTTTTACAAATATATAAATTAATTTTACTGAAACAAACTCATTTGGTTAGTTTTTACACCTAAAATGTTATTTATTTCTCTCTCAATGGCATCTAGATAATATTTTTCATTAATATCATAAGAAGCCCATTCCCGTGGTTCTGCTTTATTATAAAGTGTTTGCATCCAATGACCAGCTTCTAGTTGTATTTGACGCCCATCATTTTTATTTACTTTAATTAGCTTTACACCATTATTTGATATATAATATCTATTGATTTTTTGTAGTTCGTCTTCATGTCCACTACCATCTTTAATATATCTAGCTACTTGTTTCCAATTACCTTTAGATTTACCTCCAATACAATAATCTAATATATTTCTATTATGTTTAATACTATACTCTGGTAAAGTTCCATCAACAAAGTAAGCATATAAGGCTTTTGGAATAATTAGTTTAGATTTGTTTTTATGAAGAGCTAATCCTTCAAACTCAAACCGTCCTTTACATTTAGCTTTACCATTTTCATCTACTGCAATATAATTATTAACATCAGCAAGAACAAGTTTAGAATATGTACCGTGTTCTAGATTTAAATTAGTAATCTCCTCCCACTTTTTACATACTTCCATATATAAATCTTGTTTAGATCTAGGTATTATTGTCTCAACACCATCTGTATTTTGCATTAAAGGTGTTGCTTCTGGTATTGCTTCCATGATCATTTCATAAAGCATCATCAGTGTAAGTTGACCATTAACAGTAATAAACATAGTAAATTGTGGATCATATAGAAAAGAGTTTTTATCATTACTAAGACCATATGTACTATTAAGTATAATTTTATATACATAGTTCATAGGATTACTCTTAGGAATCTTTTTTCTTTCTGTAAAGAACCATTCGTATAGTTCACAAAATGCTTTCTTGTCTAAATGTGCAGGTGCAATCTTATTCATAATAGCAAGATTAGGATAAAAAGATGTAACATCAGAAGACATTATAACATTATCTTCATCAGATTCATATACACCTGGTCTAGCTGCACCGTGTGCACCACCTAAACCAAAATCAGTTTTAACACCTTTATACTTAACAGAATATTTAAATCCACCTTTAGTATAAAGAGGGTCTAATTCTACTGCTTTAAATCTATCTAAAAGATTAGTAAATTGAGGTGTCTCAAACTTAATATAATCAAGTATTAAATCTTTAATTGTAATTATACTTCTATATGTTCTAAGTTTTTTAAGATCATACTTAGGTATATTAAGTTCTTTACTAAGGTAATAAGCAAATAACTCTTTACTAATCCTTGGTTCAGATGCACTATAAAGATTAATATTATATTGTTCAGTAAGATTTTTTCTTAAAGCAATTAATGGTTTACATTTTTCAAATATTTCTTTTGTTGCATCAACATCATTAATACAATATTCTATTATAAGATCAAGTTGTTCTTTTGTATCTATACTAGTATCATGATGAATAGGCATATCTAATATATTATCCCAATCCATTGTATATTCAATCCACTTAAGGCTAGAACGTTTAGCTGGATTGTCCCAGTGATTAAGTTTAAATAAATCAATTTGTTTAATACTCATTTGCCACTCAGGAAAATCTTGAAATTCTTTAGCATTAGCTTTATTAATTGCTCTTTGTGCATAACCATATATTTCTTCAGCAATTGTTTCTCCATCCATTTTATCATGGTTACCTTCTTTATGGTTTTTTATTATATTGTGGGTCACTTGTGCATCAAATGCTAATCCATTATAGGATATGTGCCACTCATTGTTATCTATATTTTGTTTTAGAAAATCTATAAACTTATTATAATCATTTTGTAATTTACAAATAGAGAAAATATGTGTTTCCTCACTTTTGTAATGTTTAAATACTGCTACAAAACAATTATTTAAAGTCTCATAATCCATTATCCAGTGATTCATATTAATTAATTTATATATAGAGACAAAAAAAGGGACACAAAGTCCCTTTTCTTTAATTTTAAATATATTTTATTTCATAACTTTTAAATTAGCAGCTTCCATAATAGGATCTCCTGCAGGGTCTGCTGCATTTATTTGGTTATTAAGTTCTACATCTAAATACTGTGTATAATCATATGAATCAGCATTTAAACAGAACCCTTTAAGAAAAGATTCAATCTCTTCTCTTTCAGAAACATAATATTCAGCATATGTTTCTATTAATCTTCTCTCTTCTCTGTAATCTTTACCATTCTCACGTTTTGAAATTTTTAATTTCATTGGATCACCATTATCATCAAGCTTTGGTAGCATATGATATGATTGTTTTGAATGTTTTGAAATTACTGCAAGTATTTTACTACTTGGATCAAAGATTGCTTCCATATAAGGACAAGCATCAGTGACTGGAATAGCCTTAAATGATTTGTAAGGCCCCCAATTAGATGTAATTAACATCATACTTTTGTCCACTTTTAATTCTGTGGTTTTTACTTTTTTTGCCATAATTAAATTTAATTTTGTTAACTCTGCAAAGATATAATATTTTGTTTAAATAATTGTATCTCAGTTGAATTAAATATTAAACATTCTTTTTCTAGATTTGGTTTATCACATAATTCATATACATCCTGTATAATATTTAAGTTAACATTAAGTAAATTAGCATAATCTTCATGCCAATATTCAGGAAATAAAAAACTTTCTATATATTCTGCAATAGTTCCTTTGTCTCCAAAGAAATCCAAGATTGTTTCTTTACCTCCTTTTGATAATTGTGAATATTTACCTTTAGCAATTCTATTTACATCAGGTTTATATCTAGAAAAATCAAAAGTAACAATAATTGTAGTAATAGATTTATTTTCTATATAAATACTATGTCTAAATAATCTATTAGATTTTAATATTAATAGTTCAAAGTCTCTAAATTTTTCTATTTGTTTAGGTGTAACTTTGTAAACACATATAAATTGATAATCTTCTGTTTTATACACATTGTCCCAAGACATATATGTATTATTAGGTACAAACTTTACCCCTTTCTTTATATTTAGAAAAGGGTAAAGAAACACCTTGCTTTTTTGAAAATATTCTTTATATATACTATTCAAATGCTTTTTGTTTTTTATTATCAATTTTTTTATATCTTCTGGACTAAAGTCAAAACTAAATTCCATTAGATTAAAGTGTTACTGATCTAGTTATAAACTCATAAGGTAAATCATATCTACACTTTGTATAATGAAAGTTAACAATTTCTAATAGTTTATGCAAATTATCCGTCCATTGATTCAATGTATTATTACTTACATCAAATGCATAAGTTTGATCATATTTGTCTATAACTACAAATTTAAAAGAAATATTATACGTTTGTGCAACTTTTTCATCAACATTTTTTCCAACAAGAATAACATAAATTGCTGCTTGTAACCAGTATTTATAAAAATCAACAGTTTCTGGAAAATCCATAAGACTTTTACCTGAAGTTTTAAGGTCAATTATAGTAATTGTCTTTGTCTCATGATCAATAACATATCTATCAACAATACCTTTTAATCCAAAATTATATTTAGTAAGTTTACAATCTAACTTTTTCTCATTGTATACTTCTAAACTATCCATTTCAAAATCTGTTACTTCATGAGTAAATAAAGACATTATATTTGCATTATCTTTTAACATTTCAACACGGTTTTTACAACGTTCTAGTGTATCTTGATCTATAATATCTTTATTACTTTCAAGTAAAAATTTAAAATATTCTTCATTTTCAGATGTTTGAATTTTAGCAAGTCTTTTATTATCATCTTTAAAAGATTGATAAAGATTTTGATTTTGTAAAGCTGTTATAATCTCTGAGTCTAAATCATTTAAATTATTTTTAGGATATTGTTTAAGCTCATTTAAAACGCGTCTAACAGCATCAGATGGCACTTTACTAGGTAATACTGTAAACATATTATCAAAGTCATCTGGTTGAAGAAGGAGAGTATGTATAACTCTCCCTTCAACTAAATGTTTGTCCATCTTAACTTCTTTTTCTTTTAAGATATATTCTTTATAAAAGATTCTAGGTGAAAACAATAGTCTATTCATTGAAGAATAACTAAAGTTAAACTTAGAATCCATAAATTCTTTTTCTTTTTGTTTATCTATTTTCATAATTAAAATGGTAAATCATCTATTGCTTCTTTGAGTAATACTTCTCCAATGTTTTTATCTATACATTTTTTAGCATACTCTGCTTTTAATTTTAAATTAGATCTTGTAAATTCAAATACAGTATCTGCACTAAGACCAAAAGTACTTTCAACTACATTTTCATATACAGTATCAAGCATAGCTTCCATAACAAAAGTTGTTAAACCTTTATCTTTAGCTAAATGTTTTATAAACTGATCATATGGTGATGCATTATGTCTAGCATAAGATAAATTATATTTTTCAAACTTTTGTCTCATTGCTTTTACATTAACATGATTCCAAGATTTAACACTTTTAAATTGACTTTCAGTAAATCTAAAAAATAATAATGCTAAAAAACCTTTAGATTTTTCAAAATTACAATTAGCCATCATTTCTAAACCTAGTGTATAATTTTCTTTATCATTACCTTTAAACATTTGACATAGTCTTTCATATATTTCAGTATTAATAATTAAAGAATCTTCTGTAGCTTTTTCTGCTAAAGCAGTATCCCAAACTAGTTTAGATTGATTAGATAAAAGTGTATCTGTCATTTCTTTATCATCAGTTTCTATATAACAATGATAACCTTTTGAGTTATAACCTTTTTTAAGAGCTTTATGAAATATTTCTATAGAATCACTTTCATTATAATAACCATAAGGCACATTCATTATATAATAAACATCAGCTTCTAAATTATTAAGTTTAATTTTTAAAGCATCACTAAAAGTATTTGGTTTTGTTTTATTAATAAGATCAATGATACTTAATAAATCAGCCCCATATATAACATTACTCCATATATTTTTAGTTATAAATTCAAGATATTTTCTACTTATAATTATTCTATCAGCTGCATTTATATCTCTAATAACTTTAGCATTATATTTTTCACAAATAGAATTCATTTTTTCTCTAGGTAAAGATAATTTTTTACATCTATAAAATGTTTGATTATCTATATTATCTAAATTATTTTTATTTGTTGAATCATCTAATTGTTTCATGATTTGTGTATTACGATCATTCCAACGTGATGATGATCCTATATAATAACCCAATTGATTTGCATCAAAATGTTCTACAGGAGATGTTTTTCCATCAGGAGTTCTAAAACTTAATTTAATTATTTTATTCATTTGTTTTTTGTTTTAAATATTTTCTATACTCAGGTTTTAATTGGACTTTAAAAGTATATAAATCTCTATTTTCTATTCTTATTTCTTTTCTAACAATAGATTCTAAATATTTAAAACTTTTATTGTCAAGTTTTTCCTTTTTTTCTAACCAATTAATCATTTCTAAAGCATTTTTATGATAAAAATCTTCTATTTCAGAAACATTTATCCAAAATTGGACATCTTTATTTCTACTAGAATATTTATATAAGCTACTACCTATTCTTTGAGATAATTCCCAAAGTAAATGATAATTTTCAGTATACTTTATAGTAGGTAATATTGCTTTTACCATAGCAGTATCATCATCATTATAACTAGATGATAATGATTTTAAATCTTTTATTAATTGTACTGTTAATTCAACTTTATTAGCAGATTGATTCATAATTTTCTCAACATCCCATACTTCAGCTAATCCTTGTTCAACATGATATGCAGAATTTACTGCAAGACCTGTTAATAACCAAGTATCTACTGGTAAAGAATATTCTTCAGTCCAATTACGCCTTGTCCAATCATCTAGTTTACCATCTATAATTACTCTAGCATATTCACCATTCCTCATGTTATCAGGATTTTGTGTATAGTTTGTAATTATGCTTGATCCATCTTCTACAGCATCATAGTTCCATAATTTAGGAAACATAATTCTATTTTGAATTGTCTCACAATTATCAAAATTTTTTTTTAGATTATCATTAGTTATAAATAAATCTGCTTGTGTATAATCATTTGTCACTGTAATTTTATGTTCTTTTAAAGCAGCTTTGATTCTATCTAAAGATAAATCTGCATTTGGTAATACAAATGCTTTTTTCATTTTTGTTAAATCAGGTGCTTGAGATTCATCAGAATTATCAGATAATATTTCTAATAGTTTATTAAAAGTACAATGTGATTCATCTACATATACAGTTTCTATAGTGCCGTTTGCACCATTAGCCATGATCCCATAAGGATCACAGCTAATATTAAAATGTGCAATTGCATCATCTAAATGTTTTTGATATACATTTTTTGTTGCCATTATTTTACAGTCATTTTCATGATTTCAGGATTCATCATAAGTTTGTTAAACTTTTGTTTATTACCATTAAAGATAGTTCTAATAACTAAATACTTAAGATCATTAGTAAAATACTCTTTAGTACATAGTGCAATTAATCTATCAGTAATTTTTTGTGTTATAGTATTATCTTTAGAATAAACTACAGCATAGTTTGCTAATCTTGTAGCAAGAGTTGAAGCAATATCTGCTCTATATGCATCTCCTGTACCTACACAACCACCAAGTTCACCAAGAATATATTGTTCATTATCATGTGTTAATAAATCTTTTGGTGTTACAAGTTTATCTAATTTATTATTAATAAATGTAGTAAACATAGATGCAAATTCATCACCTACACTACCTTCTCCAATCATTTGAATCATAGATAGTTGTGACTCAAAATTATCAAAACTAGATATAGCATTAAAGAAAGTTGTAATAGACCTAGCATTGGTTTCTTGTGTTACAAGTTCAGGGTGCATCAATAAGAAGTTAATACAACGTGTATCTATACCTTCTTCTTCTGCCCACCGTGCCCATACATCTACATCAAACTTTAAGTTTGCAGTAATGTAACGAG
>TARA_R100000654_G_scaffold53098_2_pt1 | contig 17375 bp, 26 predicted proteins | sample TARA_R100000654 | Tara Oceans TARA_R100000654 (sample SAMEA2622473) | marine metagenome | biome: marine biome (ENVO:00000447); feature: surface water layer (ENVO:00002042); material: "saline water (ENVO:00002010), including plankton (ENVO:xxxxxxxx)" | depth 5 m
AACAACTACTGGCACTCAATTACTTGGTTTACAGATGCAATTAATTAAAGAGATATCAGGCGTTACCGAAGCGATACAAGGACAAACTCCAGGCTCAGGTACTCCAGCATCATTATATCAACAAATGACCACAAACGCCACTATATCAAGCCGAGACTTTTTTGAGTTTTTCTTTGGTGTAAGAAGAAAAAGAGATTTTAAAATGGTGCAAAACATAAAACAATTTTATGATGCACCTAGATTTGTTAATGTTAGCGGTAAAGACTATGATGAAGAAGCATACATGTACGACCCAACACAGGTGCAAGATTGTAAATTTGATATAGTAATTGCAAAGTCAGCTAACGCTCCAGTATTTAGACAGATGATTGATGACTACTTATTCCAGTTCTTACAAGGAGGACTAATAGACATCAATATGTTCTTAGAAAATACTAGTATGCCTTTCGCTGATAAGTTATTAGAACAAATAAAACAGAAACAAGATACTCTGCAACAGACTATGCAGGGGGGCCAACCGCCTTCTCCAGAAGCTATGCAGATGCTAGAGCAAGCGATGGGAGGGAATAGGCAATGAAAGATGAGAAAAGATATTAAATAAAAAAAATTTTTTATAACGATAAATGTGATTGATATGTTATTTGGTAATCAAAAAATGATGGATTTAAATAAAAATGGAAAGATTGATGCTGAGGATTTAAAACTTCTTAGACAAATGAAAAATAAAAATCCTAAAAAGATGAATATTTCTTACAAAAAGAAGAAATATTAAAAAAAATGAGTAAATTATTAGCAAAGATATTAGGTAATGCTGGAGGTAGCGTATTGGAAAAAATATCTAATGTAGCTGACAAATTTATTACCACGAAAGAAGAAAAAATGGATTTTGAGAAGTCCATGAAACAAATTCTCATAGATGCCGAACAAAAGGCACAGGCAGAGGTAACGGAGAGATGGGTAGCAGATGCTAAAGCTGGATGGTTAGCCGCAAATATCAGACCCCTAACTTTAATATTTCTCACGTTTGTCTTTGTTATTATGAGTTTTTTTGATGGTAATATTGGTGATTTTTCTATATCTGATGGATATAAACCAATATATCAAACATTGTTGCTATCTGTATATGGATCTTACTTTGTTGGAAGATCTATAGAAAAAATTAAAAAAAGCGCATAAATGGCAAGGCGTGCAGTTGCTATTTATAGGGAGAAAAAAAGGGTTCGTAGACCAGGTATACACGCAAAAAGTAAAACGAGCAATCATAAAACATCTCGTTTTTACAAGAAAAAATATCGTGGTCAAGGACGCTAATAAATTATAATGGTATGTGGAGTATATTTAAAGATAAAAATGATTATAATGAAAAATCTATTATAGGATTTTGCTCATTTGCAATCATGGTTATGTTTGCTATTTTTGATTTAGCTACTGGATTTTTTGGTAAAGATTTAGTTATTAATGAAGTAGTTTACAATAGTTTTGTTTGGGTAACATTAGGATCTTTAGGGATTTCTGGTGTAGAAAAATTTAAAAGTGATGAAAAAAAGTAAAAAAGTAAAAGTAAAAGGTGTAAATGTTAGCTCTTTAAATAAAAGACAACAAGGAGCTTTAAAAAGACACTCAAAACATCATACAGTTAAGCATATTAAAAGTATGGTTAACGCTATGATGAAAGGATCTACTTTTGGTAAATCTCATAAGATTGCCATGAAAAAGGTAGGAAAATAATATTATTTGTTTAACATTTAAAATTTGTAGTTATGCCAAGAGGTAAAGGAACATACGGAAAAAAGGTTGGTAGACCTAAAAAAAAGAAATCTACCATAAAAAAGAAAAAAAAGAATAACAGTAGATATAGTTATTAATGAGACTTATTAGGTGTACTTGCGATGATCAATTAGAAATATGTGATTGTGAATTGACAGTCCAACTTGTGTGTAAAAATGAAAGTTTTGGAGATGATAGATGTGAAGACATTTTATCATGCGAAGTTTGTAATTAATTATGAAGGAGATAGAAAAATTAGGAGATAAAACTATAGGTATAGATATTGATGGTGATAAAAAACCAGACTTTAAGATTGATGTCAAAAGCATAGCTATAGTTGTAGGATTTATAATAAGTGGTTCTATGGGTTATCAAAACCTTAAACAAGAAATAGAGCTGGCTAAAGAATTACCTAAATACGAAGTCAAGGAAACCTCTGATGGTTTATTGCTTAAACAAAAAGTAACATATCTTGAAAAAGAGATAGAAAAGCTAGAAGATAAAGTAAATAATTTAGAGAATAAAGTATATAAAAGATGAGAGGATTAATTTTATTTTTATTTTTATTTTTTAGTTATGAGAGTCATAGTCAAAGATATGCGACCACTAGTGAAAAGATAAGAGTTGTTCAAATTAATGCAAAGTGGAATCAAAAGAACTCACTGTACTTAGATAATTTAAAGGGTTGTAAATATGAGTATGGTTGGTTAGAAGAGCAAGGAGATAATCTTAAAAGTCAAATCAAATCTGTTCCTGTTATATTAATTTGGGTAGGTGATAAAAGAGTAAAAACTTATCAAGCTGGATTGGATTTTAAATTACCAATAACAAAAGATGATATACAACAATACATAAATCAATTTAGTAAGTAATGGCAAAAATTAGCGAAGACACAGAAGTAAAATTAGATCTTAAAACAATTGGATTATTAGTTGGTGGCGTAATATCATTAGCTAGTATGTGGTTTACTCTTCAAGGAGAAATTCAAGAATTAAATAATAAAATAGATAATTTCAGTAGTGAAGAATTTGTACAAAAAATGGAGTTTCAGTTAAAAGATGAGCTTGTAAGATCAACCATCATACAAATAGAAAAGTCAACTGAAGTATTAAAGGAAGATATATTAGACAATAAAGAATCAATAAAAGAACTAGAAGACAAGGTTTATAAGAGATGATAACATACATATTAGCATTATTTTTGTCTTTAAATAACGTGACTATCAAAATAACGGGGTTGGCTTGTAGCATATGTTCTTTAAATGCACAAAAGAACATAGAAAAAGTATACTTTGTAGATAAAGTTAATGTAGATATAGAGGATGTAACTTTTAATATAGAATTTAAAAAAAATCATTATGTAGATTTTTTTGCAATACAAAATTCTATTGAAGAAGTTGGATTTGTTGTTGATAAACAATCGGTAGTAGTAGATGTCAAAAATACAAATGAGTTTTGGCAAAATAGTAATTACATAATTTGGAAAAATGAGTAAATCAGCGACCAAAACAAAACCAAAACTTTGGAAAAGAATTGTAGCTAGTGTAAAAGCTGGATCAAAAGGAGGTAGACCAGGTCAATGGTCAGCAAGAAAAGCTCAGCTAGCAACAGCTAGATATAAAAAAGCTGGCGGTGGTTATAAAGGTAAAAAATCATCAAGTAATAGACTTAGTAAATGGTCTAAACAAAAATGGGGGTATGTTTCAAAAGGAGACGAGAAAAAACCAAGAGCAAAAAGAGGAAGGTATTTACCTGAAAAAGTTAGAAAAAATATGACTCCAGCTCAAAAAGCGGCTACCAATAGAAGAAAAAGAGCAGCTAGTAAAGCTGGAAAACAAAGAGCTAAGTATAGTAAATCAGTAGCAAGAAAAGTAAGAAGAGCATGATTCAAGAATCTGTTTTTTTTATAATTTTTTGTATTGTTTTAATGTTTGCATTTTTTTTTATGATACACAAACACATAGATGATAATGATTGGTAAATTTAATAAAATTTATAATTATTTTAATAACATGACATTAGATGAAAAAACAGTCTGTTTTATAATGCTTGCATATATTTTGGCAGGAATTGGTGTATTTATAGCACATTATGTTTTAGAACTTTTTTAAATTTAAAATAGTTTATGAAAAGAAGAAAAAAAGATCCTAAATTATCTAGAGCTGGTGTAAGTGGTTATAATATACCTAAAAGAACTCCTAATCATCCAAAAAAATCTCATGTTGTCGTAGCAAAAGTAGGGAACAAAACTAAACTTATTAGATTTGGACAACAGGGCGTTAGTGGTGCTGGTAAAAACCCACAAAGTGCAAAAGATAAAGCGAGAAGAAAATCTTTTAAAGCTCGTCATGCAAAAAATATTGCAAAAGGAAAGATGAGTGCAGCTTATTGGGCAGATAAAGTTAAGTGGTGATTATGGCTAAATTGAATAAAGAACAAAGAGATCAGTTAGAAAACGATTTACAAAACTTAATTAATAACAAACAATTTGAAAGATTTGAGCAAATATGTATTTCTGAAAAAATACAAACAATAATGGATGTTATGGAGAACATAAAAGATTTTGACAATCCACATGTAATTAAATTACAAAGAAAATGCGAGAAGAAATTAGACCAATTAATAGATTATTTGTAAGGTTTTGGATGAACAAAACTGATATACAATTACCAGACTATGATATAAATTATACTTGTAACGAAAATTTTTCTTACGAATATATATTAGACTGACTCCTCAAACTTCTTAAAAGATATAAGATCTAATCTAGATAAGTTAATTACTTCTTGATCATTATACCATATGTGTTTTACCCCTGTCCATTTATTTTTAAGATATAATTTATCACCCTCTCTGTGAATTTTAATAGTAGCACACTCATGAGATTTTAAATACTTATAGTAAGATTTTTTCATTTTACTAGAGTTAATCTAGCATCTGGATAATTATATTTAAGCATTGCATTTGTAACCCTCCATTTCAAGGTAAATGCATATTGTTTTGCTGTTATAGCTGATTTTACTTCTATGTACTCATCTTCACCATCATGATGTTTTACAAGAAAGTCAATCCTATAATTAAATAACCATTCACCTGTCGGTGCATGAATTTTAAGATTTGGATGAGGTTCCCAATCTTTTATCTCACCAGCTCTTTTTTTGTCTTCTAAATACATAGCGTATTCAGCCTCTTTTTTAGAATCGTACTTATGTCCGTTCCACTCTGTTCTTTTTGCGTTGTACTTGTTTTTCTTTTTTGCGTTATAAAACCAATTTACTCTATATGCCATAATTCTAAATTTCTACAAACGATGATCTTCTATTAATGTACCTATGATGATTATTAACATCTACTTCTACACATGCATCCATGTAACTTGTAGCTAACCATAATGCACCCATAGTTGATATTAACATATCATCATTTTGTCCATCTACAGCTCCCACAGTTCCATCAGCTTTCATTTCGTAATAATCAGCCTCATAATATACTCTTTCATCATATTCTTCGTAAGCTCTTTCTCTTAATAATTTATTAAAATTATCTATAATCATAGTTTTGGTAGCTTTATTAGTATGGAATCCATATCTTTTTGGCTGACCTTCCCTAATTTGATCTAAACTTGTTCTAGTAAACAAGTTATCATAATGTTCAGATATTTCATCTAATATTGTAAGATAATGATTTCCTTCAGCACCTAAGCCTTTTGATTGTAAAGAATTTACTTCTACAGCTAAAAGAGCATTGTCATATATTTTTGCTATCTGTACTGCTTTCCATGCAAAAAGATCTTGATCTAGATGACCTCTCCATGAGCAAGCTCTAACAGGCAATCCTCCATTCATCATATCAATTCTATCTATAACGGTTATTGCAGAATAATCTGCTTTCTCTGTTCTACCTCCTATATCAACAAATGCGCAATATCTGTTTTTAAATATTTGTTGTTTACTAATCTCTGGAAATCTCCATACTTTTAAATTACCTTTTTTAGTTTCAAGCATTGTAACGTCTTCTAACGAGTCAACTCCTCCAGTTTGAGGAAAAACATCACCCACTAGCTCAGGCTCTCTTAGAAGCTCTCTAAGATTAATAATATAAGCAGGAGAAAATGCTTTCCTTCCAGTAGACTGAAACGCCTCTCTATCATTACTTGGAAACTCACTTTGCATCCTCCACAAATCCTCACCAAACTCTGTAAACTTTTCTCTGTACCAGTGTATTCCTTCTAGAGTAGCACCTTTACGCCACAAAGTTTTTTCATAGCTATTTAGAGACTCAAAAAATTTTATTTTTTCGTTTTCTGTTTTAAATGATTTTTGATATAATTCAATTTCATACCAGGATACAAAAACAGGTTTCATGTTGTTTTCACCTCTTTTAGATTTTAACCATGTAGAATGAAAATAATTTCCTACACCTTTAGCTGTAGACTCCATAATAAATAAAGAGTAAGGTATAGATGGTATTGTACCCAAAATAGATTGTACCATATCATCTGGTGATTTTCCTTGTGTTGTTTTCCATAAACCAACCTCAGTCAAATGTGCCATTGCTATATCAGAAGATCTTATAGTGTCTGGTTTTTGAGCAGAACCTATTCTAATTACACATCCTCTTTCTGGTATCCATTTATTTTTCTGTGAGTTTTCATAATTAGCTAAACTATACTTTGCGATTTCTTTTGGAATATTTTCTATAAGTCTTGTATACATACTTCTTACATTAATAGCTTGAGCCTCTACATCACCTGCTATGACACTATTCCAATTTTTTTTATGCATAAGCTGTATCCATGCCATATATATTTGTATAAGAGTTGATCCTCCCCACTGTCTAGCCTTAGTTAATATAACTCTTATAGGTTTTTCTTTAACTCTCTGCGACTCTAAAGCCTTTAATAATTTTAGTTGAGCTTTTCTTAAAACAAAAGGAATAATCTTTTCAGACTCTTTATCTTTTATTTTTACACACATAATGCAAAAAAATTCAAAATCATGTATGATTCTATATATAACAAACTGATGTAATACCTTGTCTATAATTAAATTATTGTCATTACAATAATCTTCAAATGAGTCGTATCCATCGTATGTATTCATGGAAATAGGTATATAAAACCACATACCTTTTTTGTTGTATAATCTAAATTTTCTTCTTTTTATGGAGCTGCCTACTCCTGTATACGGATCATATTTAGCATTTAATTTTGCAAGTCTTTTGTCATTTTCTTGTAAAATTTTATGAATCATGTTAATTATTGTGTATTTTTTAATGATAAATATAATCAATAATCTATCTTATGCCAACAAAGACTGAGCTACAAGAATTTAAAAATCTTGGAGAAAAGTGTCTTGATTATTTAGATTACATCAAACAAACATACCGTTACGACAGAAAAACAATACACTTAGCAAAGTGTAAAATACGTTCTGGTTTGTCTCTTATGAGCCATAAAACAACCAATAAAGACAAAGAGTTGTCACAGAAATCTTTATACAAACTAATGGATTCTTTACAAGATTTAATAAGCGGTAAAATAACAAGACTGTATATTGAAAGATCAGAAGACGATACAGGTCTCTACGATATTATCAATGGAAAACAATATATGTTTGTTGATGATAAAGAAAAAAAAGATTACAATATGTCTTAAATTGCAGAAATATTGTTAATTTTAAACTAATTGTAAAATCGTTATTATCAACGATGTAAGTTAAGTTAATTATAAAGCCTTGTGGTCAATACTATAAGGCTTTCTTTTTATATGAGCGAAGTAAAAAACAACAGTGCGGAGGCTAAAGAAACTCCTACACCTGTAAAAACTGGCAAAGGCAACACCTACGATGAATTGTTAGGTGTTGCTAGAGATAAAAATACTGAGTCTGCAACAGAGGAAAATGCAGAACAACCTCAAGAACAAGTTGAGGATAATGCAGTAGAAACAGAAGAGAATAAAGAAGAGGTTGCTAAAGAAGAAGAAGAAAGTGTTTCTGAAGATACTGATAATAAAGAAGCTACAGAAGAAGTAGATGTAGAATCTCGTGTCAAAGAACTCCAAGAAAAAGAAGAACTCACAGATGATGAGGTTAAATTTTTGGAGGATAATGGATACGAGGTAACAGTAGAAGAAAAAGAAGAAACAGTACAGGAGAATAAAGAAGAGGTAAAGAATGAGGAGGATATTGGAATTCCAAAATATGCTGAAACACTTCTTAATTTATATCCTAATGAAAAAATTGATTCAAAAGATGAGGCTGAAAGTTTATTAAACAGACATCTTGAGAATGAAAAAAATGTCACTAATCAGTTGGGTAACATAATTAAAAGTAACCCAGAGTTATCAGATGTGTTAAAAGACATGATGAATAACAAAACTGATTTTATGACAGCAATAACTACACACTTAGATATTGAAGGCTCTAAGCCTGTTCCTGGTGATGATAACTATGAGCAGTGGGTTGAGCAAAAAATTATAAGAAAGCAACAAAAAGAGCAAGAACAAAAAAGGGTTGAGCTTTTAGAACAAAACAAAAAGTCCTCTGCTGAAGTTGCAAATAGTTATGTAAAAGATAAAGGATTAGATACTAACACTAGGTCAGAATTTTTTAACAAAATAGATGCCGTAGTGCAAAGTTTAAATCAAGGTAAAGTAGATGATCAGATGTTAGACATCTTTTTTAAAGGAATGAACTATGAGAAAGACATAGCGGTTGCCGAAAAGAAAGGTGAAATCATGGGAGCAAATAAAAAGATCTTTACCATAAAAAGAAAAGAAGGTGCTGTAATGCCTAAAGTGACAAGTAACTCTGCTATAAAAAGCAAACAAGAGCAGCAGTATACTAATGAGTCTGCAAGAAAGCTAGACGCATTTTTAGGTAAAAGCAAACCAAGAACACCCAGAAAATAGATAGACGGTTTGATGGTGTGTGAGGATGAAGAAAGTTTTTAATTAAACTGTTTATTTATTATGAATATAAATGTGAAAAACATCGCAAAGTGGTCACTCAGTTTGGTGGCTCTTGCGTATATAGTTATGCCAGAGGTAGCTACGGCTATTGATGGTTTGTTTGGATTTGGAGGAGAAGGAGTCGTAATGGGTATGGCTTTAGTCCAAGGTACTAATAGCAATGATGCTACAGAGGCTGCTGATAGTGGTACTGGTGCTGGCACTGGTAACCTTCTCTACAAACGTGATGTTTCTCAAATAGTAACGGAGATTAAGCCTGATGACTTTCCTCTAGATACTATTTTAAGAAATATAAGAGGTGCTGAATCGGCATACAACAGAAAAGTTGAGTACGAAGAAGTAACCTTTAGGAGTGCAAGTGCAACAGCGACAGCAAAAGCATCTGTTTCAGGATTAACTCAAGACATTACTTTTGGTAGTGACAAAACTTTTTGGGCAAAAGATGATATCGCATATAACCCTGCGGTAACTACTAATGCTCCAGGAGGTCAGAGATTAATCGTAACAGATGTTGTTCCAGCTACTGGTGTTGTTTCGTTCCAGTGTATTAACAACGCTACAGGAACTATGACAGATGCAGGAACTAACACTTTTTATAGACTAGGAAATGCTAAGACTGAGCTAGATGCTCAAACTACTAGCGTTTACGCTTTACCAGCACAAGATTTCAATTATGCTCAAACTTTTATGGCGCAAATTGAAAGATCAGTTATTGAATCTAAATATCAATCAATTAGTGGTTATTCTTTCCAAGATAAAGTAAGACAAGTCATTTATGACATGAGGTCTTCTATGGAAAGATCATTAATCGCTGGTGTTAAGTCTAAGACTACAGTTGGTTCTGACATCCACTATACTGCTGACGGATTAAAAAACAAAATCTCAAAGGCGTTTAGTTTAGGTGCATCTGGAGCTGCTAGTGCAAATTACGTTGATAAATTAAATGTAGGTCATATCATTGATATGTTAGAAAATGCTTTTGCAGGTAATGCAGGATCAGATTCAAGACTTGTCTTAGGTGGTAAAACTTTCATTTCTGGTATATCAAAAATTGATAAGTATGAAAGAAACTTACAATCTGAAGGTAACACTTTATTACATGGTGTTCAAGTAAGAAGATTAGTTTCTGACTTTGGTGTGTTGGACGTAAAACACTCTAAAGCTATGGATGAGTTAGGATTATCTAAAAATGCTCTTATCCTTGATTTAGATCATATTTACAAGCATGAGCTTGAGCCAATGTCTGTTGAAGAGTTAGATCTCAATACGGCTGGTACAAGAAGAACTCAAGATGCTATGAGAATGGTAGAAACTTCGTGTGCCTCTATCAGATACTCTGGTGCTAATGGAGTTCATACTTTTGTAAGTCCTACATCATAATAGACAATATTTATTGTTTATTTAGCAACAATTAAATTGGGGGAGGTTTTCCTCTCCCTTTTTATTAAAATTTAATTATATGAGTAAAAATCAAAAAGAAGGAAAATTAATAGGAAAAACATTTGAAAGTGTAAACTATACTGACTGGCAAACACTTATAAATGTTAATGGCGAAGATAGAAGAGTACACTTTGCTAACGGTATTGATCAAAGAGAAAATGGATTTATTGGAGGTAAGTATCACACTACTGATCCAGATGAAATTAAATCTCTAGAAAATCATCCATTATTTGGACAAGAAATTGTTTTATTTAAAGATGTTATAGAATACGATAATAATCCACAAATACAAAATGATTCTGAATATCAAGATAATACAGTACAGATTGTAGATGAAGTAACTACAATGGCTGAAGCGTCAGCTTGGCTGAAAAAAAACTTTGACGATGTTTCTTACAAAGAAATATCAAATGCTAAATCAATTAAAAAATTTATAAAGGATAACAATGTAAGTTTTCCTAAACTGTTTAAATAATTCATCATGGCAAGAACCAGAGAATTTCTAAAAAATCTTGTCTCATCTAGGATAGATGAGGTCATTCCAGTAGGTGATGTTGTTCAAGGACAAACAGCAATAGAAACACCACTAGATGCGATAGAAGATGAATTAGATTTCTCTGCGGAGTTTGTTACCAGAGTTGGAGACTTAGAACAATTATTTCCAGCTTTGGTATCAGATTTAAAATATTTTCATGATCACAATAATATAACAAAATCTGATGGATCAAAGGTTGCAGCTAACACAGATGTAATTAAATTTATTAAAACTGATCTGACAACAATAATACCTTTACCAGAAGATTTCGTAAGATTTGTATCATTAAAATTAAATTCTTCTAAAAAACAAATTACTGAATTACTAAGTTCTACTGATCCAAGATACAGATTACAACAAAACAATCCATATACTTCTGGAACAAGACATAAACCTGTAGGTGCTTTGGTTTCTTTTACTGATTATGCTGATTCAAGTAATTTTAAAAATAATTCTAATTCTGCTGTAAACACAAATCTATTAAAAAGAAAATACACTATAGATGCAAATGGTAATTTTACTACAAATCAAACATTATCATCTCTTAATAATTCATTTTCTGGTTTAGCGACTGATGATGTTATAGTTCTTAAAGGTCAAACAAATCCGAGAGAAAACGGAACATATCTTATAAATGCTAGTGGATCACCAACAAAATTATCAAAAAATTTTAACACAATAACCGATTCTGGTACTGTGTTTGCAACAGGTCAAGTAAATAATATGGCTATAGAATTTTTCAAAGCAAATGCAACTAACGATACTATAGAAAAATTTGCTTATATACCTAGATTATTAGCAGAAGAAATACCAGATGGACTTATAGATCCTTTATGCTACCATTGTGCTGGTAGAGTATTAGAATCTTTACAACGACCATCAGAAGCTCAAATAATGTATGCAAAAGCTGACGATTATTTGAGTATATTTAAAGATGTAACTACAGGAAAAGGATAATGGCAACAGATAGTAAAAACACAACAAGATTAGATTTAGATGATATATACGATAGTATAAAAAGAAGAACTTTTTATAAGTGTAAAGCTAGAAATTTAGATCACGATAAATATGGAATATCTGGTGAGGACACACAGGTGTTATATGAATTTATTACAGAAGGAGCTGAAATAGTCGCTAACTCTGCTAACTACATTAAATTTCACACACAGTCTGGATATGACGCTCTAACATATTATTCTCAATATGAAAAACAAGATACAGATAACGATGGTAAATTTAAGTTTGAGTCTGATACTGATGAAGATGGTGATTTAACAAATCCAGATAGCGTTGAAATAGACAACGAAGATATAATGTACCAGGATGATAATTCTGACAATTTAGGAGATAGAAAGACTGGAGAAAAACTTACAGCATCTGCTGGAGATACGATAACATTTCAAATCACTGATTTAAATACAGACCAAACAAGATATACTATAGTACAAGGTTTTATACGATCTGCTTTGATTAATTATTCTTTATATAAGTGGTACTCACTTGTAGGTCTTGGAGAGGAAGCTAGTTTAGAGTTAGCTGAATTTAATGTTGCTAAAGACAGAGTAAGATACAATGCTGTGGGAAATCACAGAAATAAAAAAATAAGTAGAAAGTATAGAACATTCTAATGGCAGGATCATTTAAACAACATCAAATAAAAACACTGAACACCATATCAGATGAAGATGCATATGTAGATGGATCTTGTGAGATATTAGATAATTTAGAACCAGATGGTCTAGAATCTAATCCTAAGTGGTTGCCAGTTCCTCAACATTTACTAAAACATAATACTAATTACACTACAGGAAGTAATGTAAGGGAAAGAATTTTTCATGTCAAAAGACAAGGATTAAATTCTGATTTTGATAATAATAGTAGATCTGTATCAAATGGAGTAGATTACTTTATTGTTTGTGAGGCAGAAAGCACAAATGATATGATTATAGTTTCTACAACAACTAATTCTGGCTCTGCAAAAAATAAACTTACACAAATAATTGGTTTTGATGTTGGTGAGCATGATACAGAATTAGCACATGGTAATCCTAATATGCAGGCTTTTTCTCTTCGTGATGATCAACAATTTATTTTAATAAATAAAAGTAATGAAACAGACAAGCACTCGCCAGAAACTTATGATGAGAAGTTATCTTTTTTATATATGAATAGAGGAGATACAGTTGGTCCATTATTACCTCCAACTTTTCCAACATTAAGTGTTAGTCACACCAGCGAAGAATTTACATTAGATCAATTTGAAAAGGCTTTTCCGTTAGGAGATTATCCAGGCATATTAGCAAATAGAGATAGATTTGTAGGTATTATATATGCTTATCAAGCTCCTTCAGGTCAATATATTAAACAAACAGCTCCATACATACATAAAATTGACGGACTTATATCTGGAGCTACAACACAACAATTTGCAAGATTAAAAAATGACGAAAACACTAGTAGTGGAGATACGTCAGTAACAAATGGTACAGAAAGATTTGGTTTTTCTTTGCAAGATGAAGTTGATGGTTCTGGTGCTGTGTCTATTGATGGAATATCTTCAGATTTGACTAATGAAAGATTTACAATAACTCAAACTTTGAACGGAAAAATAGTTGTTAATTTTAGAATTGTATCATCATCACCACAGGGTACTGGTGCTAGTTTTAATATAGAAGTTAGAAAAGATGGATTTACAACTCAGTATCCACTAATATTTTCCTACACAATCCAATCTTATCAAATATTTTCTACACCAGCAGGAACTAATATTATAGCACAATCAGATCAATTAGTATTTGAACCAGGTGATTATTATCTAATTGTTAATGCAAATGGTGCTTGGAATAGTCTAGTATTGCGAGCTACTAGATTTCAGTTTAATCTTGATGTTCCTGTAACAAACACTGCTAATGTAAATAATAGAGTTGCAAAATTAAAATTCACTTCACATGGATCAGACACTGGTGATGTTTTTGGTTCTTCAAGCGCAAATGTTTATAAAAATTTATTTAAAAGTAGTCAAACATATTACCCTGCGAGAGATTTGATTGCAGACTCTGGTGAGGTAGGAAGAACAAAAATAAAAGACTTTTATGATATCACTGGACCACATATATTTATTACAACACCTAAAGACACTTTTGATGATGCAATAAATGAAGGCACATATTATCACATTGCAAATTTTAGTAAAAACAATTTATCTGGTGTCCTTGAATTTAAAGATAATGAAGAAAAAATTGTTACAAAAAGAGTGATGAATAACGATCCGTTTTCTCATCACATTTTAAGTGGATATAATGTCAAAAAAGCATTGAATAGAGTTTGGATTTTAGGTTTAGTTACCGATTTTGCGCCATCTAATTCAGCTTTTAGTCCTAGATATCTAGCTCATACTACTAATGGAAATGAAGCTACTACGATTGAAAATTTTAATGCATCAGAAGATTTTGTAGTAACAGATACTGCAAAAGTTTTTGATAAGCCATTGGTCGCTTATATAACCGTTACCATAAATATTGATGGTAAAGAATTTAAAAGAGTCACAAAAACTTTTTTGAAAGGATATGTAAATGGAAATGATAAAATTACTCAGATACCTAATCAAATAGGATACCCAGATAGAAGAGCTACAAAAATAGAGTTTATAGCAACCCATAATACTGGTTTACAAAAAATAGAATATGAGCTAACGCCTCATCCTTTCTTAAATGTAGCTTACAATTACAGTGAAGAACAAAGAGTAACTACACAAGTTGATGGCACTGTATCTGTACCTAATGGTGCTGCCTCAAAAACTTTAAACATTAATAAACTTTATGAACCTGGTAAAGTTCGTGTATCTTCTATAGACGGATTTACTTTTCCATTAGATCAAACTTACGATCTTGACGATATGGCTATATCATGTGTAGATAACATACAAGAAGCTGCTCAAAGCACGTTTGGAAGATATCCTGTTACAGTTTTTTGTGCTAATAAAATATATGGATTTGAGTTTGGTCAAGGTGGTGTGCTGTTTAAAAAACTTATGTTGATTACAGATGATTTCGGTATTTACTCAAGAGATGCTGTTACTACATTAGCAGGTAGTATATTCTTTTTAGATAAAGACAGTATGTATGTTATGGTTGGCAATAATATACAAGAAGCTCATAGACCTATAGAAAATTTAAAAGAACCATCCTTGTCGGTAGATACATCTGATCCTTTTGCAGTGACAGTTGGTACTACAGACTTATTCAAAGGATATTTTACTGGAACAGGTGATCCGAGACTATTTAGTGATCCTAATAAAAATAGATTATATATTTTTAAAGGAGGTAATTATTCTCCCCTAAAGCCTTTTTTAATTTACGACACCAGATACAACTCGTATTATACATCAGCTCAGATTTATAAAGATTTATTTTATGTAGGAAGCACTCCTTATGGATTTAAAATAGAAAGCAACACAATCAAGATATATAATTTACACGAAACAGATACTAGTATCACATCAACAAACATAAAATTAGCAACACAATTTATGCCTTTTGATAGCACATTTAATTATAAAAAATTGCTATCTAGTGTTATGCAAGGAGATTTTGAGACAAAACAAAACGAATATGTTTTTATAACTCTACAAGGTAAAAGATCAACACATGCTAGTCCAACTACATTAATTAAAATTACTATAGGTAATTCTAATACTGCCGTTTCTCAAGATAATATATACTTAAAATCCAATAGAGGTTCTTATCAGTCTTTTAGGTTATTAATTAATGGAACAGCTAAATTGACGACAAAAATAGGACAAACATTATTCAATTATTTGCCTAGAAACGCTAAAATTAAAATATAAATTTTGTAAATTTATGTTTTAAATGATTTTTCATTTTGTTATACAATAAGCTACAGGCTCTCACGAATCTGTGGCTTTTTTTTTGAATTCTATGCAAGTACCTTATGAATACATTAAAAAACAAGTAGTTACTAGCGGAGACTCTAGTCATGTTTTTAATTTTGTTCCTAACTACGATTGCACAGGAGAGACACTAAATGTAGATGTTTTTAAAAAAGGTATTAATAAAATTAAAACTGTTGCTAGTGGTATTAGTGGAGGCAAAAGATATAATCCAATAGTTGTTACTGGAGACTTTAGTGGGATTAGCGCAGAAAGTGATTACACCATAAAGGTCATATCTACAAGTCCTACTGATGCTGAGGGAAACACCACAAAAAAAACGGTAGCAAAAGGAAATTTAATAATAAAATAAATGGCAGTAAATGACGATTTAACTTTAGTATTAGGTCATGTAGATGATACAAACATACCTGTAACGTTTGTGTTACAACAAACATGTACAGGTGAAAATATAGATGCTGAAGTATTTTTATTAGGTGGTCAAAAAATTGGTGATGTTCATATAACAGGTAATAGAACAGCAGGTGGATTACAAGGTCAAGAGGTAACTGTAAACATCAAGTTAAACACAATACCTATAGGTGATAAATATTCATTAAAATTTTCAACACCAAATGTAGGTGTTGTAGGTAAATCTAAATTAGTTGTTTTTGCTGAAGATGCTTTTTCAACTGTGCCACTTACGTCTGCTGGTACAGACTTTATACTTAATAGCATATCAGGAGGTCTAGTCACAGTCTACAAGCCAAATGTACAGTATCCTTCAGGACCTGTATTAGTCGTTCATAACAATGAGCTTTTTCTCTATATTGGAACTTTTCCTTTTACTACTACTAATATTACAAATGAATTAGCTAGTGGATTATGGAGAAACGTTCTAAGTCTAGACACTGAAACACTTCAAGATCTTATAGGCCAAATGGTATCATCTAATAGCGAAACAGGAATTGCTGTTACTTATGATGATACTAACGGTAAGTTAAATTTTACGATAGACGGCACAATAGCGACACTAACAGGTTCTCAAACACTTACAAATAAGACTATAGATGTAGATAACAATACAGTATCTAACATAGAAGTAGACAACTTAAAGTCAGGTGTATTAGACACAGATTTATCTTCAGTAGCAGGAACAGACACTACATTAGCATCTGCTAAAGCAATAAAATCATATGTAGACTCACAAGTAACAGCTCAAGACTTAGATTATAGAGGAGACGATGCGGCTGTTGTGGCGTCAATAGATTTAGATTCTGAAACATTTAAAATAATAGGAACACAAAATGAAATAAACACACAAGTTAGTGGTAGTGATGGTATAAAAATTGGATTAGTTAATAATCCTGAAATTTCTGGTAATTTACAAGTAGCAGGAGGCAGAGTATCTTTAAATTTCATGCACCACCTAAAGGACGTAAATAACGACCTTGTTATAGAAAATACAGATGCTGATAATGATATAATATTAAAAACTGATGATGGTAGTGGTGGTACTACCGCATATATTACATTAGATGGTAGCGCTACAGCTATAACAATGCATAAATCTACTGAGTTTAGTAGTTCAATAACATTAGACAGCGTAGCTATTTCAGCAGTACAAACATCAGGAGAATCATTTGCAGACAACAATACAAGTTTAATGACATCTGCTGCTATTGATGATAGAATAAACGCAGCTGTAGCAACAAAAGATAATACAGATGAAATAACAGAAGGTAGTAGTAATTTATACTTTACTAATGCTAGAGC
>TARA_R100000654_G_scaffold2744_4_pt1 | contig 17267 bp, 16 predicted proteins | sample TARA_R100000654 | Tara Oceans TARA_R100000654 (sample SAMEA2622473) | marine metagenome | biome: marine biome (ENVO:00000447); feature: surface water layer (ENVO:00002042); material: "saline water (ENVO:00002010), including plankton (ENVO:xxxxxxxx)" | depth 5 m
TTACTTGATGGGGGACATGACCCTACAAGATGTTGTAGATGACGAAGCTGAAGACATCATAGATGGCGGCTGGGTAGATAATGGTATAGGCCCCTACGAATATGGCGGCTGCCCAGGCTACCATACCCAAATTGATTATGAATACTCAATCAACGAAGTAGAAGTTGAATGGTTTGAAAACTTTGACCATCCGCTATCAGACAAAGAGTTGGCCGAACATTTGGCTAATGTCAAATACGAAGGAGCATCTGTAAGTATCAAAGACGGGGAAGGTACTGCGCCCCTTACTGTGACAAACGTAAAAGCCACAAGTATTACACTTGTAACTTTGAACTACCGAGGTAAAGTAGATGGTGAGTGGCAGATTACTGCGACTCGTGAAATGTACAAGTATTGGTTTAGCGCAACTGTTGGAGAGTAAAATGACTGAAGCAGAACAAAAGTTTTTGAATAAAGTAGAAGATACCCTTTTGAATCATACAGGAGACACAGAAACAGTTAAGTATCTTATTGACGACATGAGAGCTGAAAAGGAAACGGTAGGTGGTAGCTTGGTTGCTATCTGTTGGGCCGTACTGGTAGATAGCGGCTTTTATGGAGCGGCCAATGAAGTCCAAAGTTGGAGCGTAGAATGATTACTCCTACCGATCACCAGATGCAGGGTATTGAAGCCGCGCTGTCTGATATGGAAAATAACGGTGTAGGCATTATTGATGGTTACGCCGGAACGGGCAAAACGTCTATTGTAGAATGGCTCCTCGAAAATCGTTGGCAGAACCGAGAGGTACTGATGCTCGGGCCGACATGGCTCAGCGTCAAGGTGGCCGTACAGCGGACCCGCCTGCAGGGTAAATCCATCCATGGAGCGATCTCCGGTCGGGCCTTCATGGACGAAGATGGAAAGCTGCAGTTTGGTGGATGGAACGCAGATAAACTTCCATACAAGGGTATCGTGTGGCTCGATGAAGCTTCTATGGTTGGTGAGTATTTGGGAGAGCGCCTAAAGGAACAGTTGTACCGGGCACAATGTAAACTCTTTGTAACCAAAGACCCTTTCCAGCTTCCTCCGGTCAAAGCCAAATCTTTCTTCTCTCCTGAAGATACTTCGTTTACTTTTACTGAGATTCATAGGCAGTCTGCCGGGATCGGTATCCAGGCGCTAACAGCTATGAGAAACGGAGACATTACAAGCTACTCAAGCTTGAAGAACTACCTCGCTGCTAACTCTGATCAAACGTCGTTCGGCACAGAAATGAAAGCAGTAGGTACCATGTCTGATCGAATCTGGAAGAGGTTTATTGACGCCTACGGGGATGGTAACGAAGGGCAGATTATTGTTCATCGTAACAAAACTCGTATTGCTTTGAACACAAAGATCCGATTTTATAAAGGCTTCATGCAAAAAGGGCCTTTGGTTGTAGGAGAAAAGCTTATTGCTACTAACAACACCGGTAACTTCATTAACGGTGATACGTTTATCGTTGCAGATTTTGAGCCTTACACTGGCAGCTACTTTGAAGCAATTGAACGTCTAAGTCCGACTAACCTTGGTCTTACGAAGGTAACGGCGGAAGATGGGCGGTCTTGCGTAATCTCTCTCGCCGCCTTGGAAAAAACCTGGGCAAAGATCGTAGGGCCCGTTAACAAGGCAATCAGAAAGATTAAGGGCAAGCAGCAACGCTTTTTGTCTAAGCTTCTGAGAGAGCTTGTTAACGTCGACTATTGCTACACAATGACTGCGCACAAGGCTCAAGGTTCCCAATGGCCTAATGTGTTGTACGTGTGGGAGAAATCTGTTAATGCTCTGCGAGAGCCTGACGCCCCCCTTGCTTTTTTGAGACACCCTTACACCGGAATGTCCCGGTATCAACAGAATTGCTTTATTGCATATGGAGATAACTAATGAAGCACTTATTCAGTGAAGACGCTCTTAGAGAAGAGTTAAAGCATGTTATCAACTTTACTTTTACGGAGGTTCCGTTTGAAAGCAAGCTGCAGTTTCTAACCCAGTTAGTTGGGCACTTTTGGATTTGCATTGAGTTGTCTGATTCTGGCGAAAGCTATCGGGGCTCTATCGTAATCAACGAAGATGGTGACGGTAAGCCTGATACAGAAAACATGATTGAGATTTTTAACTTTGACAGCATGACTGCTGTTGGAGCTTTTGGTGGTTGTGCCCGTTTTTCTTCTAAGTATTTTGGGGCTATTCAAAAGCGCCGTAGCTTAGCTGAGTTGTCTGCCCAACAGGCAGAAGCGCACATGGTAAAGTTCGGTGGTATTTCGGGTCGGCAGCGGTCGCTAATCAAGCATTGTTGTGAAGCCCTTGGTGTCACGTTTAAGGGTAGTAACAAAGAAGACGCTGATATTTTTCTTGATATGTATGCTAACAGATTAAAGAGGTCATCTTGATTTTTTCGCTTTTACTAACAACTGCTATGGCGGGGCCTCTCGCAGAAGGTTACAAAGGATTAAAGTGGGGGGAGTACAAAACTTTTCCTGCCCCCACTGAAGATTGCCTCAAAGGAGCTGAATCTGGTATTGAGTGGATCTGTGCCCAGTCCATTGGGGATGTTCCGGTGGAAGCGGCTTACGCCTACAAACATGGTATCTTTTACGCTGTAGTCATTACCGGTAAAGACTTCCTAACCTGTAGCACGTTGATGGACACTTTTGATGTCGGTTGGGGTAAGAGCCTACCGCAGAGTAAGTACGCAACAGGCAAAATGGATAAGAGGGCGTGGCGAGATCGTAATGTGTTTGCGTCTTGGGTCTACAACGAGTATGACAAACGGTGTGATATTTACTTGATTAATAATAGCCTTATGGCTAAAGTTGAAAACATTGAAAAGGCCAAGGCGGCCAAAGGAGCTAAGGACTTATGAACGATTATGACCCTGTGCCAGCTGATGTTAGAGGCGCCTACAATAAGTTTGTAGAAGCGGCGCAAGCAAAAGGCTTTAAAGTGGGTCACGCTTTTCTGCACACAAAAGATGTACTGAAAGAAGGCGATGACGTTAAAGTGGAACTGGCTTCACTGGGTACCGCAGAAAGCCGCTTTTGGCCCTGCAGAGGTTACGCCGACAACATCACAGTTGTAGGCAAACTTCCCCAGTCAAAGAATGATTAAGTACATTGGCTCAAAGAGAAAGCTACTGCCCCAGGTAGAGGCTGCGATCAAACACTGTGCCCCTCCTGGGGCGTCGGTGGTCGATCTATTCAGCGGTGCGGGCCATGTGTCTAAGCACCTTAGAGGTTGCGGTTACACTGTAACTTCAAATGACATGAACTATTATGCCTATTGCATAGCCAATGCCTACCTATCTTTCTTCCCATTAGAAGCAACTAAGTATATGCAGGCAACGATTAACAGGCTGAATAGGATCAAGCCCGGTTACAGCGGTTACTTCACCCGCACATTTTGTGAAGACGCTATGTTCTTTCAGCCTAAGAATGGCCAGAAAGTAGATGCCATTAGGGACGAGATCGAAAAGCTAAGAAAGTATGATCTGTACTATAATGCTTACTTAGTATCCTTGATGGAAGCTGCAGACAGAGTAGACAATACTACTGGTGTGCAGATGGCTTATCTAAAGCATTGGTGCAAGCGGTCACACAATGACTTAGAGCTTAGACTACTTGACTTTCCTGTAGGCCCTGTCGGTGAGGCGGTGTTAGGAAAAGCCGAAGACTTTTTCAGCAAAAGCTATAAAGAGTATGATGTAGTCTACATGGACCCTCCCTATAATCAACACAACTATAGGGGTAACTATCATATATGGGAAACTCTGTGTAGGTGGGACGCGCCTGAGCCCTACGGCAAAGCGCAGAAGCGCATAGATGTTAAAGACAAGTCGTGTAAGTCTGACTTTAACTTTAAGAAAAAAGCGCATGAAGCTATGCTGAATGTGATTCAGTCTGTTAGGGCCAAACACATTGTAGTGTCTTTCAATAATGAAGGCTACATAAGCAGAGACGAAATGGTCGAAATGCTGCAAAAAAAGGGTAGAGTAGAAGTGTCAACCCATGAGTACGACAGGTATGTAGGAGCCAAGATCGGCATTCACAATTTAGACGGAAACAAAGTAGGTTCCGTGAGCCACGTAAAAAACAAAGAATACATTTTTATCTGTGAGGTAACAAACTAATGGCTATGCTTATTTCTGTAGAAGGTGAACAAACTGTGGTAGAACCAGAAGAAAGTACCTTTTCTTTGGAGGAGCTACAAAAATATGTGGGCGGATTCATTGAAATCGTGCCCGTTGATGACAGCAGAATGGCTGTAGTAAATGACGAAGGCTTTGTACGGAAAATGCCTATGAACTCAGTCGGGTCACAGGTAGCCGGCAGGCTTCTGGTCGGTCCCGTTTTGCTTGTCAACAGCAACGAGATTGAATAGTCGGTAAAAGAGTAGAATAATTTTCTACTTAAATTTGGGGGTTTACCCTTGTCAACTTCTGGGGGCTTGTATAGTAGAGTTGTGTGGGACGGGCGGACCTATCCCGCAGAAACCAATCAACCAAACTATATGAGCCTCCTTACAGGCTTAGGAGATTACTATGTCGGAAGATGCCGTCACGAACACTGAAGACAACTCTGTCGCTGCTCCGATCACGGGCATGACTGCTGTGCTGAGCCAGCACACCCAGCTTCTTACCGAGCGGGCTGAAATCATCGGTCAGATCGAAGGTGTCGGATCCCTGGAAGATGCCCTTGAAGCAAACGAAGACGCTATTAAGGAGCTTCGTCCGGCCCTCGCAGAAGCTTTCGCTGCTGCTGGTCTGCAGGCTCCTGCTGCCCTGCCCCTTCCCATGCCTTCGGTTACTTGGGTTCGTAACGAGCCGTCGTACAAGTTCTCCCAGGCACGCCTTGATCGCCTTCAGTACATTAAGGCTGTTGGCAGCGTTGTGCATGATGATGAGGGCTGGTCGGACATTGTTACCTCTACTGGTATCGATGGTAAGGGCAACGCAATCAATGTCCTCCGTTCCTACGCAGCTGCAGGCTTCCTTAACAAAGAAGGTCGCGGTAAGACTGCTATTTACTCGGTGAACGAAGAACACCCCCGTGTTATCGCTGACTTCAACCGGGAAGATGCTGACTGATAAGCAGCGGTACATACAGGGCCTTGACGCCCACGATACAGCGGGTTAGCTCGATATATGGTACTCCCTTAAATCTGCTGTATCGTGGGCTTTTTGCGAGGTAATAATGGGTATACTTAGCGATATTTCATCTGCAATAGCAGAGCCTCTTACCGGAGTAACCCCAGAAGAAGTAGAGTGGGCCTATTCTATGGGCCGTAAGTATGGCGGTGTCGGTAGTGCTGGAGGAGAGGGCAACAAAGGAGACGCCGCGCGACACATATCTTTAGGCTACTTAGCGGCTTTAGCAGATGAAAGACGTGGTTATGCTGATGGCTGGTCACAAAATTTAGCCCAGCTAAAAGAATACGGGCAGCAAGCTTTTAGGCGAAGAAACATAGATAGTAATATGGATCGTTACAATAATGCTATAGGGTTTGAACTGCAGGGAATGGCTGGAGATAGCTTTGAAGATTTTGAATCTTTGCTTGATGACGCCATGCAAAACACGATACAAGTAAAATCTGTAGATGACATGGCGGGTAAAGATTTTAGAAGCCTAAAGCCTGTTTACATTAAAGAAGGCTACCTTTTGTACAAGGGAGGCGGTAAAGCCGGCCCCAATAAGTAGGTGTTTATGCGAATAAACAGTTTGATAGATAATCACTTTTTGCACTTTAATGCAGGTGAAACTCGTGCGGCTCTGCAAGAGTTAAAGAACCAGATTAACAAAGGAAACAAAATATTTATTACATTGGCAGGTGCTATGAGTACCGCTCGTATGGGTAAGCTTTTAGTGCCTGCTATTGAAAGAGGCTTGATCGGTGCTGTGTGTTGTACAGGCGCTAACATAGAAGAAGATGTGTTTAATGCTGTAGAAGGAGCCCGCTACAAGCAAATAGATTGGAGAAACTTATCGGGGGAAGACGAAGAAGTTTTGGCTGCTGAAGGGTGGAACCGTGTGACAGATGTTTGCATACCCGAAAATGTTATGAATAACATTTGGGCCTTGCTGCTAAAGTCTTGGAACGGGGCCCCAGGCAACTCACCCTATTATCATATGTGTAACGCTTTGAAAGCCATGAAGGCGACGAACACCGATATGCCCAGGTTAAAAGAGTCTTGGGTAGCGGCTTGTCACGAATATGATGTGCCTGTGTTTGTCCCTGGTTGGAGCGACAGTACAACAGGTAATATGTTTACGGTGAGCGTTAAAAAAGGTGAAGTAGAGCAAGGCTACAATGCAGTAGTTAGCGATGCAGAACAGTTTGAAACTCTCGCTAAATGGTATGAAACCCACGTATACGCAACAGGGTACGGCCCCGCCTTTTTACAGATAGGGGGAGGTATAGCAGGAGACTGGCCTATTTGTGTAGTGCCGTCTTTGCGCCAAGATGAAAATAAAAAGGTCCCGCACTGGGATTACTTTTGTCAGATCGGAGACGCCCCAGCTTCCTATGGGGGTTACTCGGGCGCCCCTCCTAACGAAAAGATTACGTGGGATAAGGTATCCCACAAAACCCCTAAGTTTGCGATACAGTCAGACGCAACTATTGTGTTGCCCCTGATGCTTGCTTATTTGCTTGAATAGACGTTACCACTTAACCTTTGGGGCGTCGATAACTTCCTGCGGTGCGGGAGCTGCCCGATAGGTTGTATCTTCTTCTGGTGCATTAAGCATTTCGTCGTCAGCAATTAAGTCTCTGAAATACTTAGCGTTGATTCTAAACCCGCTAACCATACGACGGGCGCCACCGGGTAGCACTCTACGCTCGGTGGTTTTTGTGTGCTTAACCCAGTCGTCAAAGTTTTTGTCGTCGTAGTTTGCTTCTCCATCAAACAAGAAATAGCCATTCTTCATCCAGGCTGTAATAGTTTGTCGGAAAGATACGCCCTCTTCGGCCAAGAAGTATAAAAGATGCTTTTGGCTAATGATAAGGTAAGGTCGGCCTTTTTGCGGCCACGCAGCCCAGATAGTAGAGTTTTCGGTGGCGCCCAACCCAATGACATTGTGGGGATGGTGCAGAAGATTAGTAATAAGATTGCGAAGTGCGCGGTCGCCTCTGTTCGCCTGATACGTGGCGTCTTTCATGATAGTCTTAATCAACTGTTGCATGTCGCTCTTAGGTCGAGGCAACTGCAGAAAGTCACATGCTAAGTCACCAGCGGTCAATGTTGCGGCGATACTTTTAGCTACACGAGATCCAACCGAACAGGAAGCCATCGACTCAAGCCGTTCCAAGTGACTTTCAAATAGATTAGCTATAACAGCTGGGCACTCGTCTTCTTCTGCGTCGGCATGGAGTTTCATTAGAAACTCTACCCATTTTCTGCCCAAAACACCGTAAACTTTTAAGCACTCTTTATCCAACCACTTAATATCTTTTGCTGTACCGATAGGATCAAACTTACCGAACGGCGGGTATTCTATAGGAACTATTCGCGCTCGGGCACCTTCATCTTCACGGATCAAACGGTTAAGAGACTCCTCGCCAGTAATCATGGCGTTAGTCCACCATGTAGCACCTATTCGCTTAGTGCCGTCTTTCATTAGCCGGTCAAAGCCCCCGCCATCATGCCAAGCGTAGATACACTTAACGAGATTTTTGAGGCCCCTGTTCTTACCGTATTTTGTAAACTGGTGTTTAGTATCGTCAATGACCATAGACACAGAACCAAATACACCGCCCGCCTCTTCAAACTCTCGCATAGATTTATTCCAAGTAGTGCCAGCATCGCTTGGCCCAAACCCTGGTTTACCATAAACCCATGAATAAAGTTTGGCGGTCACCGACTTACCGGTACCTGTCTGAGCGCCGATGTCCAGCATAGAGGGCTTAACATCGTAAGGCCGTAGAAGGTGCAGCATAGGCCCCGCAAGAGCGTGGTACAGAGCAAACATTGGTATTTCGTATTTACGCGCAACTTCCAAAATACGCATCGTGTCGGGCCAGGAGCCTTTCTTTTTAAACGCTTTTACTTGTCGCTCGAACCCAGGCTTAGGCTCAAATAGAATCTTAGATTCATGTTCGGCTATAGCCATGACTTCATCGGGCCAAACAAAACGACCGTCATCGGTCCAGCCCATACTACCTGTAACTTCAAAAGAAGGAAGATCATACCGGTTCATGTTCCAGAACTCAGTAAGGTACTTCATTACCTTTTGCTTATTGTCGTTATGGATTCCAAGTCCGTACTTGGCAAGGGCTAACAATCTGTGGTGGCTTCCTATGTCTTCAAGGGTAATCAAAATCTTTACCCAACGCATTGACACGTCACGGAACACCAAATACAAATAGCGAACATTTTCTTTGTTCTGTCGAGCAGTACCCACGATAAGAACCGGATCGGGTAGAACCGGCACTTCCATAACTTCATCGCCTCTTTGGACTTGCTTGAACACGCCTCTATTTTTAAGGATGAAACCCCGAGGCACTTTCAACTTAGTCAAAGTAGACTTGGGCACAAGTCTTTCAGAAGGAAGATTAGACAGACATTCGAGAACGCTAACAGTAGGTACCTTCAGTAACAAATGTTCTGCAAGGGGTTCTGATAAAGATTCAACTAACTTTTCTAACTCTTGGAACTTTTTCTTGTAGCCGTACCCTGCAAGGTTAGTCCAATAAATCATGGCCTGACGAAACTTGCCAGGGTTTCTCGCGGCATACTCAACAGCTAAATTAGGATTGCCAACCAACTCATCATAAAAGGTAACCGCCTCTTGTTTTGAGTCAAGCTTATTGACTCGTGTGAAAAAGTCCATGGAAACTCCTTGCATCGGGCTTCCTAACCCGCTACCTACCCGCCGTCCACGGTCATCGGGAGCCCACGATCCATGTTTTTGCCCGTCAGGTTTCCTCACGCCCTTTTCAACGTGCAGGCTCCTCCCACGAGGGTCGCCCCGATCATGCAGGCTGTACCAGGGGCCTTTGTCTATGGGGCAGGATATGATTATATCAAAGGGCAATCGACGTGGAAAAAAGGCACAATAGTTCCCGACGGGGCTACGATCTGCGCCCCCTTCAATAGCTTGAAGTATGTAGAACGCTGGCTGAGTAAGCAAAAGATTGATTATTCGGTAAGTGTAAATGACTTCAACCACCCTGGCGATTTGCCCCAGACAAAAGAAAGCAAGTATGTTTTCGAGGCAAAAGGCAGGGAGGCTATTGCTGTTTGTCCTACGGTTAAAGATAACTGGGCAAAAGACTTTGCTTCCTACCAAGCAGAGTTAGCCGGATTGGTCACAAGCGGCTGGACACGCTTGCTTTTGAACTGGATCGGCGGAAGCGGCAAAACGCTCGCAGCTATTGTAGCGGCTGAACTGGTGCCGGGTCCAACAGTCTATGTAGTGCCATCTGGTGTTAGGCCCGGCTGGGCGAAGGAATCAAAAGTAGCTTGTATCGTGGAAGAAGCTACGGGTGAACCGGCTTTCATGTGTATGCCCAAGTCAAAGGGCGTAGGGCCAGATCATCTGGTTAACTACATTAGAGACTGTAAAGTAAACAAAAGGCCCATTCGTATTGTAGTGGGGCACGAATACCTTTCCTACTGGGCTGACATCATTAAGTCTGTCAAACCTACCTGCATCATCTTTGATGAAGTTGATGTGATCGCCACCGAAAAGAAAGTAAAAGCTACAATCGATAAGAAAGGCAGCTACAACTTTAAAAAGCTGCGGTCAGAAAAGACAGGGCGTAAAAAGCGTGGTGTATCGGCCCAGGAGCTTAGCGAGCTTGAGTCTGTAAAGCTTTGCCTGGGTTTGACCGCAACGCCCTTTGCTAAAGGAGTGCCCGAATCATTTTGGGCTGTAGCTAACCTTGTGCTTCCTGCGTCTTTCGGTTTAGGTTCATACCAATACAAAGGCCGTTACTGCGGAGGCAAGCAAGGTGAATGGGGGTTAGTCTTTTCTAAGGCTACAAACATTCCTGAGCTAAAGTGGCGCACATTACATTTCATGCACCGCGTAACGTATGAAGAAGCCCTGGCAGATTTGCCCCCCATTTCTTATGGGTTGCTTGTAATCCGTAAGGAAGACCAGCAATCTGGTTTGCGTTACAATGAAAAGTATACGTACAACCAAGCGATTCGACATAGCGGTAAAGACCCGTCGCTGCCTCCTGCTCATGAACTGCGAGAAGCTTACATTTGTGAACTATCAAGAAAAGTAGTTGTGCAAAAGGCAGTAGAAGAAGCAGTATCAGGCGGCCGCTGCAACATTATGGTTGGCCGCCTGTTTCAAGCTGATGCCTGGGTAAAAGCGATTAATCTGGCTTTGGCGAAGAAAACAGATAAAGGCGCCCCCCGACCCGGTGTTTATTGTGTGACGGGCGAATCTATGACACCCGAAGAAAAGTACGCAGTTATCGAAGAGTATTCTACAAACCCTCACGGGGGGATCATCGTAACAACATGGCAGTCTTCGGGCCGTGGTGTTGACGGGCTGCAGCAAACTACATTGGGTATCATTACTCTTATTTTAAAGTCGGCTGTGTTCGACCAGATCAGATTCAGATGGGATAGAAAAGGCCGCAAGGTAAGGCACCGTACTGAAGTCTGTTTGGTAGAAGGCACCCATATGGAAAGCCAGTTACGCGAACTTAGCAAAGGTGTTGAGTTTTATCGTGACTTTGTGCAATCGGACGCATTTCAAAATATTCTAAACGCTTTAACGGAGGAAGAAGCTACAGCAGAAGACGCTATAGACTCTTTGCTTTCTTTTTGTTTTTAAGGTTGATTTCTGTATAGCTGGGGGTTACATGTGGTATTCCGCTTTTGTTGGAACTACCATGAACAAAATACGTATTGACGCCGGTAAGTCCCGTCGGGGGTGGTCTTACTACTCTCCTGTATTACAATGCGCTTATATGGCTCGATTAGATATGGATAATAAAAACGGTGTGGGGACTGCCCCGCCGCTGCTTACTGGAACATTAGGCCATGATATACAGGCGCATCATCATACAATCGAAGCCATTAATGCTTATGGTTCCGTTATTGTTAACGGTCAGCTGTATGATGATAGCAGTATTTTTATGTCACCGGAAGAAGCTGTAATAGATCACGCCGAAAAAGAACCTGATCACGAGCCTTTTGTGGATAAGGTAGTTACTGCGTACCAAAACTATAAGATTAATCCGCCTTTGATTGACCGGCAGATTATGGTTGAGACAGAGCTAGTTGGTGTATTGGGCCGTAAGCGGGGTAAGTTTGGTTACTGGCTAGTTAGAGAAGACTGCTGGGATCAGTTGGAAGAAGAGGTAGACACCCTTCCTGCGGGTAACGGAGAAACTATAAAACTTGCACTAATGAATGTGGAAGGTTCCCGTTTTCACAAAAAGCCTATTTACCTCTCCCGCAGGCTTGACTTAGTTACGGCGGATAACGCCGGGTTTGCTACAGTCATTGACCATAAGCACCAGAATAATATCTGGTCAGATCCAAACAAATACAATGTTGATATGGGTTTTACTGCTATCTGGATGCTGGCTATGCAAAAATGGCGTGGCGCAGTTAAGTCTGTAGATATTCATGGTATTAGCGTTAACCCCGCGTCTCCTGGAAAAGTCAAAGTTACCGCTTTGCGCTACTCTCAAAATAGGGCAAACTCCCTGCCGCTGCTGATTTTACAGGCGGCTCAGACCCGCGCGCGGCTTGACGCGGCGGAATCGGCGGGGTACATAGGTCGAGAGGGCTGGCCCATGACGGGTGCCCTTGAAGTTGGCGGTAACTGCATCTCGACATACAAGAATAAAGAAGGCACTTCGTGCCGTTATTTCAAACATTGTCATCATGGTGAAGAGTTACCGTTTTAATAGTTGGAGCAATAGTGTCAAGCAAGACAGTGGCAGTCGCCCTTATGGGTGAGGAAAATGTTGGTAAAAGTGTATTGGCCGCAGGGGCATGTGAGCGCACCCTATACATCGGCAAACGAAAGCATATGGTTTCTATTGAAGCCATGCTTGGTTACCGTCTTACGCACATTGAAGACTTTTTGTCTGACTATGTAGACATGATTAGAAAGAAAGAGGCAGAAACAGGAAACACCAGCTGGCAGCCCCCATCTGTTACCGGCTATCACATGGACGCTTGGGAAGCTTTCGTAGATGAACTGCGCAAGCCGGAAGTAACAGAACGTCTTCAGAAAGACTTTGATGCTATCGTTTTTGACGAATGCACCCATGCGCTTGACGAGTCTTTTCGTCGGTGGAACTCTGATGCAGAAGAATTTGCTAAGAAGAAAAAGGCAGCTTTGCTGAAACACGCAAAGAACCCAATCATGCTGATGAAGACGCAGCAGGCAAGTCATCGGTTTGTGTCGAATAAAGACATTAACGTAAATACACAGGCTATGTTTCTGGCGCTAAAGACTGATGTGCCTTATGTATTCTCTCAGGCTGAGACCTTGGGCGTTAACGTCTTCTTTGTGTTTCACGTTAGGCCTGCAGAAGGTGATAGGGGCGTCTATCTTAGAGCCCCTTCCAGAACCGCAGAACAGCAGCTTACTGAATTGTTCCAAGAGCTGTACTACGTCGGGCAAAACCCCAATAAGTTTATGGATGGTTTTAGCAGACCAGACAGAGTATTTGCTCCGTTCATTTATGCCGATGGGATGAATAAGTCAATCCGCACCAAGTCTAAGCTAGGTATTATTGCGGGCTACTGCCCAGCTAACATTTGGGCAGTTATGAAAATGTCCGGCGTTAATACAAAGCGGCAAAAGGGCCGAGAAGAAATAGACCGTCTAGTGGAAATGTTTGCAGACCACTTTAACGATACGGAACTACACGCTCCTCGTGAGCAAGCTATGTATGTTTGGAAGTATTTTGAACAGGCAAAAAAGCTTCCTTTCGCTCATGAGCCCGCTAACAGGGTCCAAGCGGTACGGACTGTCTACCAGCAGGCGGCTGCGCTGGCATGGTATCGGCGGCAGATTTCTGCAGATCCTTTCAGTTTCCCCTTGCCGGGCAGTTTGGGCGCGGTTAAAGGGGCCTCGTCTGGAAACGGAGGGGCTTCCAGTCCCAATGCTTTCGGATCAACCACAACCAATTGGTAAACAATAGGAAAACAACATGTCTGATTTTCTTTCCCGTCTTGCAAATCGCAAAGCTCGTACCCCCGGCACTCGTCAGGGTTTTCGTCCCGGTTATGTGATTGAAGCTATTACCGAAGCTAAGACGGCTACTCCTAACGGTAAGGCTGTGTATGGTTTTCGCTTCAACAAGCAGTGGGTTGACCGCGCTGATGTTTGGGGTGAAGACGCCGCAGGTGCCGCTAAGCGCGCTAAGAAGGAACTGACCGAAGACTTCCAGGCTAAGGAAACGGCTCGCTTCGAGTCTGAGTTTCGGGGTCTTCTGGAATGTGCGGGTGTTAAGACTGATTCGGGCTATACCGACCTGTTCAGCTTTGTGCTTAGCGAGGTAGAGGCAGGTAACGAAACTGCAGCTAACCTTACTCCTGACTACATCATGGGTACGATGGCGGAAGGGCTGGCAAGCTCCGGCAAGCTTTACGCTATGACCGCTCAGGCTCAGCGTTTTGCAGAAATCACCAACGATCATGCAGAAATGGCTAAGACGCTGCAGGAAAAGGACCTGTCTTCCTACTACTCGGGCCGCACTAAGCTGGTTCCAGTTAGCTCTTGGGAAGACATGAAAGATCAGGTTCCTACGCCTAAGCGTAAGCCGGCTTCGTTCGATAAGATCAACGCCATGGTTTCTGGTGGCGCTGAAGAGGGAGCAGATGAAGGCGACGGAGATAACGTCCCCTTCTGATTGCTTAGATACCTGATATGGGGGGCGTATAGCCCCCTTAGTTTTGTGTAATACGGTGTCTGTCAATAGGATTCAATACGCTATGCCCGTTATGCTAACCCCTAATGAAATATCTATCGCCAGAAAAATTAAGTCTTTGCCTGGATTTGTGTACAGAACGGGCTTAGTTTTTATCGACCTAAGTGCCGGTCACCAAAAGAGAATTGTGCTAACCGATCCTGTTTGGGTCCGGCATGTACAAGCACGGCATGACATCGTTCCCGACGTATCGGACAGCTTTTTAGTGGGTATGCTACAAAATATGTTAGGCTGGCCTGAGATTAAAACGTATCAAGTTGAAGCAGATAAAGTTGCTGTAATGGTAGATCATCCCGATAATGTGGTTAAAAACAGAAACCCTGTTATCGCCCGAGCTATCGGACTGTACCAGCTTGCCTTAGAACGTAACAACCTTTTACCCTTTTGAGTGACGTTATGCAGTTTGTGTACGACCCTTACGAAACGCCTAACGTAAGCGATATAACAGTTACGCACGGCACGGTACGACTTCTTATACCGCATGAAATGTTTTTCTCGTCTATCTCTGGTTTTGTCGAGCTGCCCCCCGTTATTACACAAGGGCTGGCCAATAACAATGAGTATAAAAAAGCTTTCTTCTCTCGGCAGGCGGCGCTAAGCCATGCTTACGTAAACCGCCTTATTGGGGAAGAAGAGTTACTTGAAGGCCACGACATTATACATGGATGGCAACAATGGGGTACGATCCCACGTGTGATGGCGCTGAGTGTGACCGATGCCCCCTTGGGCCTTACGGGGACTTAAAAACATTTTCATTTGATTGGCGCCCGATTAAAACAGAGCACTACGATGGAGCAAAATCTATTGTAGTGCTTGACGCGCCTAACAAAGAAGATGAGAGAAGCGAGCATTACTTTTCTTCTTCTGAGGTAGGCGGCCCCTGGCTTAGAGCTTTGTGGGAGTTGAAAGGCAAGCGGGATGATTTTTCCGTAACATCTGTTTTAGCGTGCAGACCTCCTGGCCCCGTCAATGGGGCCTATCGTCGTATGGAAGATAAGTTAAAGCGGCTAAATAAAAGGCGTAACGCAGACGGATTAGATTCTGTTCCACACCCCGAAGAGTGCTGCAGGCCCCGATTACTTAAAGCTGTAGATAAATACGACAATATTCTTACGTTTGGTAAGGTCGCTACCCAGTCTTTAACTGGTGTTCGCCGAGGCATTAAAAAAGTTCGGGGCAGTCCGTGGAAGGTTGACGGACAGTGGAACAAGGTTAGTGAAGATTACGAAGGCTTTCACAGAAAGCTGCTACCTACGTATAGTCCCGGCTATGTAGATAGGTCTCCAGCCTACTTCGATAGGTGGATCCATGACATTAGAAAGTTTTTGCGGTTCACAAATAACGCGCTAAACTGGGAAGAACCGTCTGATATACTATGGCGCCCCACACCGGCTGAGTTTGCACAGTGGATTGCAGACATAAAACCTACGTTTCATTCGGGCCGAAAGGCGCATCAGTTTACAAAACCTATCATCTGTTATGACGTTGAAACGCCAAAGCACCGACAAGGACTTAGACCTTCCCAAATCCCTATGCGAACGATTGCTTTTGCGCGTTGGGAAGATGGCATTGAAGATGGTCCTATTCAGCTTGCTTGTATATCACTTCTTTCGACTGATGGTGTCACGCGCTTTTATTCGGAAGCAGAAGAGAAAGAAATAATCGCTTTATGTTGTGAGCTGCTGACGGATGAAAGTGTACTGAAGATCGGGCACAACGCAGGGCAGTTCGATAGATTAAACGTAGAAGCAAACTTTTACGTAACTCCTACACCTTTACTAGATACGATCCTTCCTGCTCGTGCTGCAAACCCTTCTATCCCCAAAGGTCTAAAGCCTACAGGTAGAACTTACTGTGATGTAGGTGAGTGGGACAGCGATGACAAGGAAGAGTCTATTGCTACAGGCTCTACAGATGACGCAGAGCTGTTAAAGTACAACGGAACGGACGTTCAAGTAAACTTAAAGATTTGGCCTGAGCTGCGTCGGCTTGCTTCTGCTACAGGCTACTTCGGTCCCATTAAAGAAGAATACCTAACGCTTGATTGGTGGCCGCACCCAGGTGTACCTTCTCTTTGTGATATTGACCATGAGCGGCAAGATCGCGGCGTTCGTATGACGAAGGTTGGCTTGTGGATTGATCAAGCAAAGCGCGGTTCGTTAGAGGCAAAAGGGGTTGAAGAGTACACATATATTTGGAACCGGCTACAACGGTTACTGCAGGCAGAGGGCATTTATCTGAGCCAGGAAGAGATTTCTGGCGATGAAATGAACCCCAACTCTACCCGTCATTTGCGCTGGTTGTACTTTGACAAATGGGACTTGCCTCCGTTGTGGGAATCAGGCATTAAAGATGACGACGGGGAGCCGATTTACAGCAAGAAAGACTTTCTTACCACTAACGGTGACTTGTCTACGTCCGATGTTGTCCACAGGCATTACATCGCATCGGGCGTTCTTAACCGCAAACAAGCTGAGATCATGCAGCTTGTGCGGGTTTTCCGTCGTATTCGGGGTAAGATTGTCGGAACGACGCTAAGACCCTTGGCGCCGGAAAAGCTGATTATGGGCAGAAACGGTAGGAGCAAAGGATTTACAAAGTCATTCCTTTATCCCGACAACAGGATACATTCTTCCTTTTCGGCGCATCTAACTAACGTCGGTAGATACAGCAGCCGAGGACCTAACGTACAGAACATCGGTAATAAAAAGGGCCAGGGTCCGCTGAAGAAGGTTTTTGCGGCGCCTCCCGGTAGAGTATTTTATGGAGCGGACGTAAACCAAGCCCACTTATTTATTATCGCTAACGTGTGGAAGATTCCCGCACTATGCGAAGCAATCCGAAAAGGCTATGATCCGCACAACTACAACGCATATACGACATTCGGCAAAAGGTTCACAGGAGCCCAAGGGTATAACGGGCTGAAGAAAAAGCCCGACCCCGGAAGCACCGCCGATGCTATGCGGAACACAATCAAAATCTTTATATACGCTTCTGTATACGGCGCTTCCCCTGCAACCGTTTGGCGTGTGCTTACAGCTACGGAGTTTGACCTTCCCGATAACTGGCACAGAGGTTTAGAAGAAGGTACGATTGAGCTAGATATTTTTGGCATCATCCAGAAGTCCATGCCTTACATGCACATGAAGCCCCTTGAAGTTGTAAAACTGCATGAAGCTTGGCTTAGGGGCCAGCCAGAATGGGAAATGGCGTGGCAAAAAGAGCAAGATTTTTACCGTGATAACGGCTATGTGCAGTCTTACCTATTTAATCGCAAATCAGGCAACTTGGGCGACGACGTAAACAAGGCAGTTAACTTTGGTGTTTTGGCAACTGA